>Ga0224511_10000355_pt1 | contig 20783 bp, 6 predicted proteins | sample SF_May12_sed_USG_2_FD_169988 | JGI IMG/M metagenome (GOLD analysis project Ga0224511, IMG submission 169988) | Sediment microbial communities from San Francisco Bay, California, United States - SF_May12_sed_USGS_8_1 | ecosystem: Environmental > Aquatic > Marine > Sediment | place: USA...
CACCGATTTCAAATTAAGTCTTTAATTTGAGTGATTTGGTTTCAGTCTAAAGTTTAAATCTCTGACGTCATTCTCTGGGTATCAATTTAGTTTTAATCCAAGTTTAATAAACCAAAAGAGAGACTCAAACATAATAATATTGCAAACCCCGACAATATTTGCCTTACAACCGTAAGCTTAATCTTTCAAACAAATACCACGCATTGTAGATATAGCTTTCACAGTTGCCTTCGCTATTCTTACCTTAAATTCCTATAATAAATAAACACGATTGTATACTACATTGTAATCGAAAATATAATTATATATTTTTAGCGAAGCGGCTTTTTGCTCAACGCGTTTTTATCTGTTTATTACCTGTATTGTCTAAATCACGTGCACTCATATTTTTGCAACTTACTCGTCAACGTAAGAAATAAGATTATACAAGTATATAAGTATCACCGTAAATGCAACAGTATTAAACGTTAGTTATACATAGGTCCTAATATATGCTGACGTAGGCTTGAATGCGATTGTCAGAAATTATAATAAACACCTACATTCACCATTTTCGTGACACTTTTTGATGGCGGATAACAAAGAATGTCTCTAGTCTTACGGTAATTTATTCAGAATAAGATATGAATTTGTATCAAAATTCTATATTAAGCTAATGCAGCTTTTTAGGCACTGTTTAAGTATTATGCATTGCCAATAGAACCGTCTATATAATCTAATGAATATGTCGACAGAAGTTGATTAAAGTAAGAAGTCTCACACACAATTTTCACAGGCACATGTCTAGAGTGTCGGTACAAGTAATGGTGGATGCATTAGCGAGAATGTGTAAGCGCATAATATACTGCAATTTAAAGTCCCCGGAGTACAGTATGAGCAAAGAAAATGGATAGTACTTAAAGGGTCCTAAAATATAAATAAATGCATAATAAAACATATACTTGTATTACCATTTGCTAGTAGGAAAGAATATTGTGCACAAACCAGAAAAAATTTCAATACACTATTTGTATTTACGGGAAACCTTTTTCTTGTCCATGGGACAGAAAAAGTTTTACCTCAGTTTTTTTCTGCATTTCACATCTTTTTTTATGTTTTTTTGTCGTATTGTTTTGTTCAAATCAGAGATCTAACATAGTTATATATTTTCCTTGTGGCCTTCACGATGTGCTTGTATTGAGACACAAACTTTAATTGAAAAAAATATTACGGACACTATTTTACAATAATTTATATTGAATGATAAAAAGTTAAGTGTGCTAGATAAAAGATCACGGTAAACTCTTTATACTAGGAAGTGGATTATGTCACTTAAACTATGACAGCTTTATACCTTTTGAAAACAATAATGCGAAATTAAGTTTTGATTTATAGTCACTCAACCTAAAATATCGTATACGAGTTAGCATGGACGGATGCGATACTGCTTAGATGATTTTATAACTTAACGATAAAACTAAATGTTTACGCAAGCATACTGAAATACATCGACATTTAAGCCACATATCAACATATGACGATGCATGCAAAGTTGATTGTTTCATTGTCTGATATGTGTTTTTCTGATAGGTGGTTCAATACAATAACCTATATTTTGTCTTTAGCAGAAACAACATTCCATCTCTTTTTCTGACAATTGCATTCCAACGGAACATACCTTGATCTTTTAAGACGGTCTAGTGGAACAAAGTGTATCCAATTATTCCAATGAGACTTTCAATCCACCCGAGGCCGCTTGACCGTGCATTTAATAATAGCTTGACCCAAGGTCGCAGCACATTGCACAGCGATGTACATCAATTTTAAGTAGGATATCGACAACTGATTATTAAATGACTATCTGGGTTTTGGCTGTTACGCTGAGCACCCCGATGACACTTTATCTCTTAGTGGGGGTAGACTATACCATCTCCTCTGACGTCAATAGCTATGCTTCACTAGCCGGTCTTAAAGGTAATCACAATAAAGCGGGAGAAGGACCCGATTCTCTACGCCTGAAAAAGGCTTAAAGGAGGCTTCTCATTAGCTGCTGAACACTTTAAGGTTTAAATTATGGCACTTGAATAATGTGTTATTTTCTTTATTATTTATGACAACCGAGAGTAAGTGTGGACTTTATCTGTCCTTGATACACGCGGTTGTGATTGCAATTTGGATAAACCTTGGCTACATAATTGAGCATGAAGGGTCAAAATGTAATAAGAAGATTAAAGAAGTGAAATGAAAGCTAAGGTCAAGCGTAGTTCTAACCCGTTTATTGACCGTCTGTAACTCTAAATGACATACCAAAATATAATTGCGATTTAAGTACAAATATGTTACTTGAACACGTCTTTAAGATATATTTTATTAACATTCTTTAAAATGTCCTTTGAAGTTGGAATGTTTAAACGCAACTACAAAATTAATTCTAAAGATGTACATTTTTATAATTTAAAAAAAGTTTTGTAAACATTCCATTTCATAATTTCTTAGGATCGCACTTTTAAGCGCTTGTATCTGAATAAAATTAATACACTTTTAATGAATTTGTATTTACATCTGAATGCGCAGCTTTAAAGTTCATTTGGGAATAATCTTCAACATTTGCCTTTATGTAGTTTAAAACATACAGATTGACAAATTAGTTCTAGGTTTATTTTGGGATTCTTTTACAAATATTTTGGCAAAAGCTTAAACCCATGAATGCAAACATGTAATTTTAGATCGTTCGATTAGTTTGATTTTGAATAGATAAACGATTGAGTGTTTATTTATGATTTAATTCCATGCAATAAAAGCTCGACGTCAGCATCTTGAGATGAAGCTGAGCTGAGAGCTCTGTCATTAAAACGCTTTAAGCCTCTATAGGAGTTAAAACCAAAATGTAGAGTAAGATAATGAGCAGCAGTATAAAATATTTCTGAAATCACAAAGGCAATCGTTTGCATATCACCCAGAGTAAACATTTGAAATAAGGTTTTAGATAAGATCATTAATTTCAATAATTTAAAATCGATGGTTAACTGTTTATTCACGGAAGCGGGGACCTGTTTAAGGCTGTTCTTATAAAATAAGCACCTCGTGGCCTACTCTTGGAGCATTTGTTAACGCTATATCAAGTCAAAGTATACGTACGATTCACATTTAGTCAAAGTATATAAAAGAAAAATGCAAATTCGAAATAATTGTTCATAACTTGGCTTCTTCCATTTATTGCCTTTATGGTCTGCATTGTATTAAGAGAATCCTTTATGCATATACATTGGCACCTGTTTACATTCGTAAAATTGGTATTGTATTGTAAAATGTTATATCTTGACCATGCATGCTGATATTATTTGCTTATATTAGACCAAAGGCTATATATGTCGATTGCCAATAACTGTTTGAAAAAAAGTTAAAAAGCTTGCAGCAAAAGATTTAAGTCGCTGTTATACGTTAAGTACATATCTTAACAGTTTTATAATCACTTAGTATTTTTACGTAACAATATAACAATAGATGACGTTGTCTTTTTCACAAGGTGTTGATTTGTAAACAACGGTTTACAATTTTATTTTATCTGATGGAACGCAACATCACATTTGCACAATATCATTCAAATAATGACGATGAGCGGTATTTAACAACGATAAAGATGATCGAAATAGCTGCAGAAGAAGGTATTATCAAAAAGGTATCTGTATATTGCACGAGGCATAGTATCTATCGAGGGTTCGAATTTCACAACATACATTTATGCAATATCATCTTTATCGTCTTGTGGCGATCCGAAACCGAAGCTAAATATATATGTCAAGTCAAGTCAAGTCAAATATGCAGTGAGTTCAGGAAGCTGTTTTGTTCGCGAACGACCGCGAACGTTCGGTAATGGGCGAGCGTGATTGGCTTAATTACCGAACGTTTGCGGTCGTTAGCGAACACAGCCGTGCGTTCAGTAAGCACTTGTGTTAGCGAACTACCGCGAACGTTCGGTAATAGGCGAGCTGTGATTGGCTATATTACCGAACGTTCGCGGTCGTTCGCGAACACAAATGCTTACTGAACGCACGGCAGATGCTTACTGAACGCACGGCTAGTCAAGTCAGTCTATATCAAACCGGAGGGTCATGTGGCCACCTATATGTAATCAAAGTCAAGCAATGTTGCGTAGTGCTTTCTGGTTTAACCCTAGTTGTATATTTAAAATTAGAATCAGATAAAACATATTATTGAATATACAAAACAAATATAATTTCTTTCCTTTATAAATTCGAGAACTCACGCGCTCACGATTTATAGTATCTAAACAGTAGATTATACATTTAAAATTGTATAAAATTGTCGTCAATTTCATTAACTAAACATTTTTATTCCCAGGCCCCGTCTAACAGTCAATTAACACAGCCTCTGTATAATAGGTTCATGTCAGGTTGTCAGACATCGCCATTTTTAATACGAGGCTTTTATACACGACAAACATAGCCAAAAGCGTTGCAACGCGGTGACCTTGACTGCCACTGTAAGGTATTTAAATGGGAAATGCATCTTTGCAGAAATGAGGGCAAATGTATATTATGTAAGTAAGAGTAATGAATTGATTCTCACAATAAATTATATATAAATAACGTACAAGTAGACAAAAAAGTGGTTCACTATCTCATAACTTCATTTAACTTTTATTTAATAAACAAATAAGTACAATAAGTTAACAACAAACGCACAAATTAACACACATTTATAGGATCTAACTTGTGTAAGTTTTAATAATAAGCTAAATAAATACAATTTTAAACACTTGAATTATCAATTAAACACACGTCACTTCTTGTCATTTATGGACAAATGTTTTCGTAACCTAACGTTTTATCAATGTTCTTTCTCAATATTTGTCTAAGAATCTGCCTATACTTTCTCTAACCCATGATCAATATAGCTGCATGTACCAATTACGAAGACGATTTTTATTGAGATATCTACCGCACGAAGAAGAATCAAACGCACATGTCAATAGATACTAACAGCTAACGTTTTGTTAAATAAACTAGGACACGGTCTCTGTTCTAAGCAAATGTTTGCACGACGTTTAAACACAGAACACTAAGACTTATAAACGTGTATCTTTGCCTTTCAAAACGTTAACTATGGTCATGTTTGGACATTGTTACAAAAAGTAAACTAAAAAATTATACCTACACTGAGACAGTAAAGGAGCCATATAATGTAGGCAAATAAAGTACATTCCGGTAAAATAAAAGCGGAAAATAAATGGCGCATATATCTAACCCATGTTTCGATATCGTGACAATCGCCACGGTAATGAATGACATCCCCGAGCTATATTATATACCCAAGGGTAGAAGGTGACTACAGGATCAAACAGTTCGTACTTAATATACAAGTTCAAGATTTTAAGATTAAAACATATTTGTTAGTAACGTAAACACATACATGTGCTTCTAATTGCACGATAAAGAAAATGACAATGAATTGAAATGGGATCACACGACAGATCACAAATAGACATATATGGTTCCCTGATTAAATTTATATAAAAACGACTGGAAGCAATGTGGATGAGTTGAAACGGTACATTTTATTTAAAATCAATACACATATCTCATTAATGCTGTAACTCATTAAAACCATATCCCATAGGCATGCCATATTTAGATGGAACTAAATTAAACACGCATTCATAAAGCGCAGTGAATTTTGATTAGAAGTAGGTAAATCACGACTATGATTTGCGATTGTTTTGCCAGGTAGAGTCAGCAGAGTTTATAAAAAGGAAATGCAAAAATGTTCATACGGATGGTTTGGGTGTCCTGACCGACCCAAAATGTTACGCCCGATCCTAAATTTACTGGAACATACGAATGTTAATATGTATGCAAGGTTACATCTAGCTAGGATAACATTTATTTGGAGTAAGTTTGAAAAAGTTAGCAAATGGAGTCGAACGACTCGCTATTAACAACCTTCAACATTGTAATATGACTTACGTTATTAATATTTACATTTTTTATTTATATCTTATATTTCACACAGTATCAATCTAGTATGTATATTATAATTTTAATGTCATGTTGTTCTTTCAAAGCCAAATACCGTAACGGTAGATAAAATGTTTCTGCAGTTATATAAACACCACACCACCGTAGCAAATGGCGGGATATCGTCTTATCTAATGCGAAAACTTGATATTAAATTGATATTTAATGGCAAACCAATTAATTCCCCGGAAAACCGTAAATGGCTACCAAAGTGCAGACATCACGCCAGTAGCCTAAAAGCTTAATTCCATTTCTGTCTCGTAACCTATGTATCAATCACGCTGACTGCTTAACTTACAAATATGTCTGGATGAAAAGATTACTTTTTTGATATACGACATATTTCTGGAAGAGAACTGCCTGTGTGTAAGGATTTAAAGGATGTTTATGAATAATAATAAACTGATGAAATGGAAAGCCCTCAGGAAGCATAGCCTGCACGAGAAAGCAGCAGCCTCGGTTTTATTGAAGCCGTTCACCAGTAGTAATAAACGATGCCAAACTTTGCCAGAATTAAACGTAACGGCAGGTTAGACTGGCCACGTACAGGAATAAAAATCTCAATTCAACTAACTTACCATATACAGTTTAAAGTAAAACAATGTGGAAAAACGCATCGTTTCTTTATACATTACTCAGTAAATTCAATTAGCAATATTTCTATGTGGAACTTTTATTTACATACTCGTGTATATACCAAAACATTGTCCACCTCCGTTCATCTCAATAATTAGAAAGTAGTCCTAAAGTCCTTTGCAATAGATATTTAAACTAAAAATATAATTTGAAGAGATGTTCAAAGAAAACCATGTTGCAGACAAATAAGATAGGGTCAACTTTAAGGGCACCATACAATAATGGCTCGTAAAAGAGACACAGCACAGCACGAAAATCGCAAAACAACACGGCGTAGCAAACATGTATCATAAACTGTTTGTTGTGTGGACTGTTTTAGCAATCACAACTTCGTCGTTAACTTGCATTAATCTAAACTGGAACCACAGACCAACGTGATGGTGAAGTGCACTTTATAGCTCTTATTACGTGTAGGGTGCTTCGGTGGTAAACACCTTTATGCAGCTGCACGACTATGGCATATCAGTTTTTTTCACTGAGGCCAAATTAGTTATATCCTGAGCGCTCAAACGACTGCGGCGATTTTAGCAATTTGTTTCCAGTAATGAATCGCCGGCCGGGAAAGCACTCGCAGCATCGGGACAAATATTAGTCCGCCGAGGTGATTGATAAGGGCATTACGGGACCAATATGTAACTTGGCATCCCGGCCAATTGACAAAAGCTCTTTATTTTCTCCCGCGGCACTGATTTCTTCTCAAAACTTGCCCAGCGGTTTTGCCTAGTGATCGTAGATCAAAGGATGTGATAATTATTTAGCTTTGTTTCTCCAGGTTTACTTGTTTGTTTTGTTTATCAACAAAAACATAAAATGTATAAATTGAAAACAAAAGATCAGACACCTGTATGGTAAAGCGCACAAATGAATGCAAAAAGGGCATTATGGGACCAATATGTGACTTGGCATCCGGGGCAATTGACTGGAGATGTTTTTTTCCCCAACAGATAATTTCTGATTAAATGTTGCCTTCCTAAAATAAAACTCAGAAAAGGGAAAGCCCCTAGGAAGCATCGCCTGCATGGGGAAACAGCAGCCTCGGTTTTATTGAAGCTGTTCATCAGTGGTAATGAAATATGCCACACCACTGTCACCCCCTAGCGCATGAGCAGAACTCTATAGTTTATCATTTTGATAGAGCTGCGTTTTCCCTACAAGATGTGGATATGTTACTGACTTTCGTTAGAAAATAGTTTGAAGGACAACCTCGTGTATAAATGTGAACGTCTGAACGCAAGATGTGCATTGTAGATACAAAGACATTTAATGCGCATTTCACACTTTCTGGGGAATCAAGGTCTAGGTGACCTTCAAAATTTACTTTGTTTATCTATTTCAATCGTCATAACGATATTGCCGTTCAACCCACACTTCAGATGGAAATTTAATGAAACATGTTTGAAATTAATAATCTTAAATTGCTTGGAACAGATGTAATAAAACGTGAAAGATAAAACGAATTTCTGATTTAGCAGCACGGCAAAATTCATTAATGTCATTTCCAATAGGAAAGAGCTATCTGGACAAAAATAAACAACATACTCAAATTCAAAGGGAAAATAACAAAATGAAAAAAAACACTCTTGATGAAAACGTTGAACTTTATATGTATTAATAGATGAATGATACCTATGTTCCTAAACATAAAATTATTCTGAATATAACTTTAAATACATGTCAACAGTTGTCAACCTCATCATAAAAAACGTAATAAAAATGTAACGTTTAGCTCGCAAATAAATTTGTCGTAGATAAAGGAAACCTAAATGTTACAGTAAAGTCCGCTAATTAGAAACCCACTTTTATGGAACTTCCGGCTATAAGATACTGGTTTTGATCCCCTATTCTTTGTCTGTCAAGGAACTATAAAATATATTTCACTATACGTTTTTAGAAAATCCGGTTATAAGGAACATACTTTTATGGTCCCGATGAGTACCTTATAAGCGGATTATACTGTATTCATTTCAAGACTATTAAAGTGATAGGCCACCAAAAAGTAAAGCCTACTGTCTAAAAGTCTTATTCCGCATTGACCTAGCACCGTTTGTATTAATCACTTGAACCGGCTAACTAAATTATTTGTCTGGAAGAAAAGCGCAATTTTCCGGTATAGGAATACTGTCTGAAAACGAATTATTGGTGAGGCCGCCATCTGCAAAACGTATGAGAATGCAATCGTTTATGCTATAATTGAAATAGATTATTACGGGAAAGACAAGATGGCTTACTTATTGTTAATATTACTGTAATGCACGAATACACATACAACGTTCAATACAAGTTTTACAAATGAAAAAGAATATTGCAGACAATTAGGGAACAACTCATATCACACCAAACATTGATTTAAACTTAAAACACTGGTCCCCATTACGAAATTACTCTTTACCGAAGTTATATAAAACCTATTTTTGTCCAAAGAAAACACGTGATTCAATACCAAAAAATTACCATACTTAGTGTCTACAAAAATATTCACAGATGATAAATCTACAAATAAGAATACTCATCTGCAAGAATTCGGTAACCGTACGCATTGCCAAAAAAGCTGTCTCTGTTCTATAAGAACATGATATACGTGTATGTACTGATCAAATCCACTCAGAGAACATAGTAATTGTAAAGGTAAGACAGCCAAACAAAACTACAAAACACAAAGATTACTTTTAATTAGACGTAGTTTAAATGCGTTAGGCGATAATAATCAAAATAGCGTCTTGCGTGCCGTATTTACGTGCTGCACATTATAATTTTTTAAGAACAATATGAAATTCAATATCGTTGTTCGTATATTTCTCCGCAGTCTAGGAAATGTTATATTTAATTTGATGTAAATATAACAAGAAATCAGGTTCTGCTAATTAAAAATGAAAAATATTCTAAAAACGGCACAACGCGCCCGGTTGATGCAATAACTATGATTGCGTGCTTCCCTGGAGACCGGACTACATTGTAAAGTGAAATTTACACCGAACTTTGATTCCGTTTTATTCTAGTTAACATGATTTGTTTTATGTGATAATTTCTAAACAGAATTCATACGGGATTTGAGAATGAATGAACATAAGTTTTCGCGAGACGGAATAATACTCGGTACAAGATCATTGCTGAAACTTCCTTTCTTAATAAAAATCCATAACATGGTTAAAGTGCTTCGTGTTATATTTAAGCTAAACATCACTACGTTAAGACATCTGCTTAGTGACATTTTTAATAGAAATAATGTTTCTTCTTTTCATTCTTAAATTGCAAATGAGTTGCTGAACGGAAAATCATATCGTTTGCTTTGAACATATCTTCAATTTGTATAACATATCAAAGAAGTGTGCTGAACGAAATAACTTTTTTGAATCTGAAATTCAGGGGAATATCAACATTTGATAATACAACTAATGCAAATCAAAGACAGTTAGGTAAAACACCAGTGTGTTTCTTTAAATCAGGTTGCGGCCAAACATTAAAGTCATTATGGTCTGAGAGAAAATCTGAGCGAGAGGTTGAATGCAGCTGAACATTGGCTAAAACCACCAATGATTATTATTATCAGGACTGAGGTGCACGTTTAAACCCGTTTGTTGGGGGAATATTGTTCATCAATACAAAAAATATATTTCATGTTTGTCTTGTCCTGTACGTTGTTTGTTGTGTTATCTGTTGCTATTTTTGTGAGGACTATTTTGTTGTTTTTTCCTTCTAAAACTGGACCATGTATGCTTTGTCTGCAATATTATTTAAAAAATTTATATTGGAATCATAATTATTACTAAAAGACATGACCCATGGAAATAGTTTTATCTTTTTCTGACATGAACACTGAGTCACGCCTTTAGGTATGTTGTTGAAAGAAAAATGTGCATTGAATCATTCTAGAAATAAATTGTAAATGAAGTTTATATACAAACAATTACATAATAATTCTCCAAAGAACTTTAAGTGTAATACCGACGTTTAAGTTAAGACAATGTCTGTAACGCGTGATAGAAATAATGCGTGTAATAAGAAATACACTAAGGTCACCTGTTGTATCAATCAATGCTTGATTCAATATTTGTCTCTGAGCCTAATCAGCATGCACTGATCGATATTCCTCCTTGCTCCAATTACTTGAACGGTCTGTAATAAGGATAGGAAACTCACTTGGAATGATCAAACGAAAATGTTGATTCACTACAAATCATGACATTAAGTTGAAATAAACATTTCAATCGATGTCGCTTGCGGGGATATTGCGGGACTTCGTAGACAACCTTATATGATAGTATGAATGTCGAGTACATTTGTACCTGCGCGGATCCATTTTTTAAATATGGCACAACACATAGCTGTCAAGGAATATCATTATCACACAACATAATTCGAATTAAACTCAGAAAATATGTCGTCGAATAACATATTCGCGTTTTGTATGGTGACGGCAAGAATAATATAGCTATCAGCTGGTTTTGAATACAAGTTTTGCATTCCTTTGTGCCAACACAACTTACTCTTTACCATACAGGTTTATGATCTCTTGTTTTAACAAATACGTCTTACGTTTCGTTCATAAACAAAACGCACTAGTAAACCTGATGACACATAGCTAAAAAATTGTCACATTCTACGATCTACGATTAAAAGGCAAAACCGCTGGGCAAGTGTTGAGAAAAAACCAGTGCCGCGGGAGAAAATAGAGAGCTTTAGTCAATTGGCCAATATGCCAAGTTACATATTGGTCCCGTAATGCCCTTATCAATCACCTCGGCGGACTAATATTTGTCCCGATGCTGCGAGTGCTTTCCCGGCCGGCGATTCATTACTGGAAACAAATTGCTAAAAATCGCCGCAGTCATTTAGGCGTTCAATAATCGACAATGTAGACTCAGCATGGAAATGTAAAATTCCACAAATGTGATGCTTGACCAAGGTTGTTTACAAAGACACATAACATCTAGTAAGACATATATAGAATGTGCGTCCAGCTATAACACAAATATGCAATTACATGTTTAAGCTGAAATGTGGCCATTGGCATGTATAACATATGGACATCCAAACAAATACAAAACACAAACAATAAACAAATGAAAACTTGTTTTAATTAGACGAGGTTTGAAAGCGTAAGGCGATACCAATCAAAATAGCCTCTTACGTGCCGCATTTACGTGCTGCACATCTTTATTTTGTTTAGAACAGTTTGAATTTCAATATCGTTGTTCGTATATTTCTCCGCAGTCTAGGAAATGTTATATTTGATATGATGTAAATATAACAAAAACAATTGGGTTCTGCTAATTAAAAAAGAAAAACATATTCTAAAAACGGCACAACGCGCCCGGTTGAAGCAATAACTATGATTGTGTGTTTCCCTGGAGACAGGACTACATTGTAAAGTGAACTTTACACCGAACTTTGATTCAGTTTTATTCTAGTTAACATGATTTGTTTTATGTGATAATTTCTAAACAGAATTCATACATACGGGATTTGAGAATGAATGAACATACGTTTTCGCGAGACGGAATTATACTTGGTACAAGATCATTGCTGAAACTTCCAACTTGAAATGTACTTTAAAAATAAAAATCTATAACTTGAAATGCTTAAAACTGCTTCCTTTCAATTGGAGCAAACATCACTACATTTAGAGACATTTTTTTATATAATTATAATTTTTAATGGTAATAAATTTCTTTTTTTTCATTTAAACAATATAATTATAAGGAATATAAGAACACATTGGGTCCAAGCCAGGGCTTAAACCCGGGGCTGCAAAAACGCGAGGCGACAACCTTACAAGCTGCTCTACTTTTCTCTAAGGGATCAGTATAAAAATCTCTAAGGAATGAGTATAAGAATCACTGAGGAATGAGTATAAGAATCAATCTAGGTCATACAGCTGAACATTAGCTTAAACTAATCCATCAATGATTATCATTATCAGGACCGAGGTGCCTAGTTTGTTGGGGGAATATTGTTCCTCAATACAAAAATATATTTCATGTTCGTCTTGTCCTGTACCTTGCTTGTTGTGTTATCTGTTGCTATTATTGTGAGGATTATTTTGTTGTTGTTTTTGTTCTTCTAAAAATTGACCCTGTATGCTTTGTCTGCAATATTATTTAAAAAAATATATTGGAATCATAATTATTACTAAAAGACATGACCCATGGAAAAAGTTTTATCTTTTTATCACATGAACACTGAGTCACACCTTTAGGTATATTATTAAAATAAAAATGTGCATTTAATCATTCTAGTAAAAAATAGTAAATGTAGTTAATATACAAACTATTACATAATAATTTTCCAAAGAACTTTAAGTGTAATACCGACGTTTAAGTTAAGACAATGTCTGTAACGCGTGATAGAAATAATGCGTGTAATAAGAAATACACTATGGTCACCTGTTGTATCAATCAATGCTTGATTCAATATTTGTCTCTGAGCCTAATGAGCATGCACTGATCGATATTCCTCCTTGCTCCAATTACTTGGACGGTGTGTAATTGTGATAGGAAACTCACTTGGAATGATCAAACGAAAATGTTGATTTACTGCAAATCAGGACATTAAGTTGAAATAAACATTTCAATCGATGTCGCTTGCGGGGATATTGCGGGACGTCGTAGACAACCTTATATGATAGTATGAATGTCGAGTACATTTGTACATGCGCGGATATCTTTTCTTAAGAAATATGGCACAATACAAAGCTGTCAAGGAATATAATTGTCACATAACACAATATGAACTAAACTCAGAAAAATTGTCGTCAAATAACATATCCGCGTTTCGTATGGTGAATGAAGAATAATAATTTTATTATAGCCATCAGCTGGTTTTGAATACAAGTTTTGCATTCCTTTGTGCCAAATACAACTTACTATGTACCATACATGTTTTAATATGATATCTTGTTTTTAACAAAAACGTCTTACGCTGTTGTTCATAAACAAAACAAACAAGTAAACCTGAAGACACATAGCTAAATAATTGTCACATTCTACGATCTACGATCGAAAGGCAAAACCGCTGGGCAAGTTTTGAGAAGAAATCAGTGCCGCGGGAGAAAATAGAGAGCTTTAGTCAATTGGCCGGGAAGCCAAGTTACGTATTGGTCCCGTAATGCCCTTATCAATCACCTCGGCGGACTAATATTTGTCCTGATGCTGCGAGTGCTTTCGCGGCCGGCGATTCATTACTGGAAACAAATTGCTAAAATCGCCGCAGTCGTTTGGGCGTTCAATAATCGACAATGTAGACTCAGAAAGAAAATGTAAAATTCCACAAATGTGATGTTTGACCAAGGTTGTTTACAAAGACACATAACATCTAGTAAGACATAGATAAGTTTTACGTCTAGCAATACTATTTTACCAATATGCAATCGCGTTTAAACTGTAAAATGTTCCTTGAAATATTTAACATAAATATTAAATACTTAAAACAATGTCTATTATGTATCCAATGTCTCTAACAGCTTCAAATTAGCCGTGGGAGCAATTTATGTTTTGGTTTGAAAAAAGTGTTTTTCTTATGCATTAGGGGAGAGGGGGTCTTCAACTGAGTGGCATATTGTCAATTCCATTTGTAATCAATGCGTAATAAGCGGTCGTTAGTCATACTGCATCCGTAAATGTTTATTTTTTATTTTGTTTAAGTGTACTTTTGTGGTTAAAAACAGCTGTCGTACGTACACTTTGTTTTGGAAGCATTAACATAAGATGGTGGAAACAGTAGTTGACGCATGACCGGGATGATTCTGAAGTATGTAGCGTGGGCCAATGAAAATGTTTTATTGAGAAAGAGTGAGTTTTGCTATAACCTAAAACTGATTAAAACCCCCCAATGCAAGTCATTGACCATACTAAGGCGGTAACTCAACATTTCTTGGAGAAATCATTTCAATAAATATAAAACATCAATAATAATTTAAAAAACAACAACACAAAACTAGTTTGTTCTGAATGTGTGATATTAAACTGATTAAAGGGTCCTGTTGTTCTGCGTGTTTAGTGTTGTTCTATGTGCTTGCTTTTAGACGGGCCATTTCGTCATGGTGCCCTTAAACCTGACCATTCTACATTGTTTACAACATTTTTTTCTTTGAACATCTCTTCAATTTATAGTATGATCAAATCACACCACTAGTTCCATAACCGGACTGGAATCAAAGCCCAGTCCATGAATTTTCTCAACGCCGCAAAAGTAGGTTAAAACTCTCTGAATATGCAAAATACTCACACAACAAAATGCAAATGATTGGAATTTTACAAGTATTGATCTATCCAGCTTCAGCATCAGAAGTCAGATACGTGTACGTAATGATTTGCTGGAATGCTTAAGATGCCAGTACAGTAATAAAAAGCCATGCAAACCGTTTAACCTAGAAGTTCTTTCTATATAACAACTGTTTTTATCGAACAAATAGCTTTATTATTACAACTACCCAATTCAACACCAATACATAATAAAACACATAATACAAATGTTGAGGATAAGATATTAGGACCAACTGTAAGATTCTAACTAATTCGGTGAGAACTATTTTCTGACCCGGCTTATTACACAAGTAATTAATACGCGGACAGAGTAATGGTGTTGGCGGGTAAATGTCTGGGACATCGCAATTAATCATGGATGAGCCAATAATCAACATCTACTGGGCGAAGCTATAGTTCGACTTGACATTACCATTTCCCAGAAATGATAGCTGATTTGTGATTGGCGATTGGCAGTATTAAGGCATATAAGAAATTGAATAAAAGGATAAAATCCAAACAATATAATTATATTAATTTACTGGAACATATTTAAGGTACACATGAGTGTTCCTGTTCTAAAAACATTAACGAATAAGTTTGCCAGTGGTTTATTAGTATACGATATTAATGGTCAATTGTTTGTTTTTCATGTTATGTCTATTTTTTAGCTTTGCCTGTATACATTCTTTACACAAGTGCATATCCTTTTGGTCGTAAGCAACAAAAACACTTTTGTTATAATCCGTGTCTACAACTGTTACAACAGAAATGGTTTGAATTAAAGGACACGTGTGTTACGTTACGGTTAGAACCAGTTCTGACTGTTAATAAACTAACAATTATATACCGCGTCTTAAAATACAAAAGCAAATCGTCGCCAGTGTAAAAACCGTCAACAAACACAATAGCCATTTACACAAAAACAACAATTAGCCCCAAGTCATTACAGTCAGTAGTGGATACTAACTGTTCTCATATCTCGTTATATTTCTGTACATTCTGGCGTGCGACTAAATCCGACAATAATAGTACCCAGGTGACTAATGACTAATGACTACAAGCGTTCATGGGAGTCACAGTGGCATCTTTATGCAAGGTGAACAGTTCAGTAGTTACCTGCCTACACGATTCTGTATCAGTGCCCATGTGCGAAATATGTCAAGAATGAAGCGGCTGTAAAAAGTCGCCCCGTACTACATAATTGTGTAGTCATATTTTTCTGGTCCTCAGGGACCATGGAGTGTACATGTATGTTGTTTACATTAGAAAATGGAGTTCTGCTCATGCGCTAGGGGCGTCAGTGGTGTGGCATCATTCATTACTACTGATGAACAGCTTCAATAAAACCGAGGCTGCTTTTTTCTCGTGCATGCTTTGCTTCCTGAGGGCTTTCCCTTTCATCAATTTATTATTGTAGTAATGATCTCTATTGAAATGGATGGGTTGCACAGGGATAACTATGAAATAATGGCACCATATTATAATGTTTTAGCATGTCATATTGAAAAGCATATACAGTAAAATCCGCTTTTAAGGAACTCGTCGGGCCATGAAAATCAGTTCCTTATAACGGAGTTTCTTATAAACGTATATTGAACTAGTTTCTTGGCAAAGATTAGGGAATGAAAATCAGTTCCTTTAACGTGGAAGTTCCTCACAAGCGGGTTCCTTATAATCGGACTTTACTATATTGATGGTAAAGGTACAAATACACACATGTTTTATTGTCAATGGGAATGGCTTATCTAACCTCAACTGAGAAAAGGGAAAGCCCCCAGCAAGCATAGCCTGCATAGGAAAGAGTTTCTTATAAACGTATATTGAACTAGTTCCTTTGCAAAGATTAGGGAATGAAAATCAGTTCCTTAAATGTGGAAGTTCCTCACAAGCGGGTTCAATAATACGAAACATTCGATACGTTTATATAGGACACAGTCTAGAGCTCTGTTTCAAGTGCAATCCAAATACACCGTCTTATAAACGGTGCTTCCAACAGACACCCCGCAATTTTCCAAATGTTTATGAGCATTATTTGCCTTGTTTGCAACACATTTATAACATTCAAAGCCTTTAACAATGCAATAACTTGTTTTTTTCTCTGAGAAATCTTCAGAGTTCGAGAGTTGCAAAACAACAAAGAAATCAAATCTAAATTATATCTCATCATAGGACAAAGAAGCTACTTATTGATTTATAACATAACATATTTATACGTGTATTTACTATTGAGGCATGCAAAGCAACAAAACAAATACATGTTATGCTTAGTCAGTAGAAAATTAATACCAAACCTTGTCATCCAGGTTTTATGTAGAATGTATACCTTTTTGAAGTAGTCGTTGAAAGGTTTATGTTGCCAATGTGTAATGTACAATAGCATACGAAGTTCTGGTGCCCATCGTTTGTTTACTACAATTCTGTCCGCAGGTATACGCAGAAAACAAAAATCCCAAACGGTCCGAAATGTAAGTCCACCTAGAATGCACGTACTGGGTTTTCCAATGCTTCCTTTATGATTGCAAAAGTATCGATTCACTGTTGTTGTTGTTGTTTGTAGTTGTTGTCGTTGTTGTGGTAAGAGTCAATGATAATCTCCAATCCACATGTCACACTGGGACAGCAAAAGTAACACATATGACAGTAAAGGTAAGCGTCTCACAGAAATCTCTATCTCAGCAGTTCTAGAGAACCTATCTGGCCACACGCCGGAGTCTAATGCTTTGTATCGATCTCGGAACAGCGCGTGGCCACGCAGCCATTGTTGGCAAATATAGCATCACTGAGCAATGCCGCCGTTTTACGACCCAATAAAGGCAAATAAGCACTAGCGGTCAGAGCGAACTGCAGTATTTCCTTATATAAGTCCCAAGGCACATAGGTTGTAATTTCATTGAGAAAACGGAAGATGTTCCGTAATCCAAGCCTGCCCGCGTGGAAGCCTCTCGGGTGTCTTAAGGACAACAGATACGAAGGTCATGTACAGACACACTAGACATTCGATTACAGTAAACATTATTCAGGCTTTGGCGAAACATTATTATGTTGTCACAATAGTTTTTTTAAAGCTACTTTTGTCTCCAAACACATATAAATGCATATACAATGGTTTTACACATAATGAGCTTCATAAGGTCTAAATTGGGAGCCTTTGCCAAAAGATGTGTTAATTTCAGATGTTTAAACGTACAATTATGTACTTTCTCTCTGAAACATTAACATTATTGTATCGATGATACTGAAAAAGATGTCCTTAAGAATAACAAACTTTCGACATAAACTAATGAATGGCGACAATAGTTAATGTTCAGTCTGTTGTCATATACACGTATTAAGCTTATATAGAAGATAATGACATTAACTGTTCCAGTATGAGAACAGAAACTAATTAGATGTCTTAGTAATTACATCACATTGGTTCAGATGACACAACTTGTGAGGACGTTTCGATTTCTCACAATAGTATCAGCTTGGGAACAATAACCTACATTCATGAAATTGGGAACATCAACCTACATTCATGAAATTGGGAACAATAACCTACATTCATGGAATTGGGAACAATAACCTACACTCATGAAATTGGGAACAATAACCTACATTCATGAAATTTAAAGAAGGGGACTTGTACACGGATTTTATCATTATTTTATAATTATGAAAACTCACAAACGTCAAGTTACCATCTAAACAACGGCGTACTTAACGAGGAAAATATCTGTTAGTTTTTATTGACTGTCAGTAGAGCCGAATAATAATAAATAATGTTTGCATTTTATTAAAACATTTAGCAATCTTGTTTCTAAAAGGCGTAACATTACAGATGTACTGTTAATTACATATGCCAACCCTGTATTTAAGTTGCATGTAAATATTTTAATATCATATTGAGTGTCTTTGTCCACACTGCGAAAACATACATATAAACGGTTTACAACAACAACTCGACAACATTAAAGCAAAGTTACCTCATATAGCCATATGATAATATCTTAGAAGTAAAATATATACCTAAACAAACATCACAGTGTGGTATTTTGAACCTATAAATTAAAACAGCAGTTCCAAAAAGGTGACACCAACCGCATTCTTGCCGTAATAATTACGACAGGAAAACAGCAAATCAAACTCGTTGGCATGAATGGCTTGTTACCACGGGGGGGGGTACAGAACATTTTTAACCTTTTCCTAACCGTTGTTCATGTTTAAGTTTGTATGTTGAGTTATGTAAGATTGGTAACTATAGTATTTTCGACATTGCACAACAATAATTTGATCAAAACCACATCACTTTGAATGTGTGCCTAAACCTTTATCCCCTTTGAAAGACAGGCAATTGAAGAATCCACAAACTTGATCATTAAATTGAATAACACAATATTTAATCACAAACGTTGTTATGTGTTCTATTGTTAGCAACTACGCTGTGGTAAAATTATTACTGTAAACTAATGTAAAAGATGACCATCCTATAGGGAATATGACCAGCAATGTATACATGCATGAAGTGTGTGCCATTGTTAATACGAAATACTTCCGGTTATAAGGAACCGATTTTCATTCTCCAATCATTACCAAGGAACTAGTTCACTATATGTTTATAAAGAGATCCGGTTAAAATGAAATACTTTCATTATTCCGATGAGTTCTCTATAAGCGGGGTTTACTGTATGTACACTAATCGTTACAGGAAGGACATAAACTATAACAAAACAACATTGTAACAAGAGACAAACTAAGGCAGCTGACACTGGTAGCATTATGTGCAATAACATCGTCGTAGGAAGGTAATGTCTTATTGACATCAATAACGGCACACTGACATTTAATATTCTTAAAGAGAAAACTAATTAACTGTTTAGTGTCATAACATACATAATTATTCTAGTGACAATATATATAACTGAAATATCGATTTGACATAACGTGTTTACACAAGTATTTAAACAATATCTTAATTAATACTTTTATACTGTCATATAATCATTATGTGGTGATAATGAAAAAGACTTTGGTAAAAAAATATCAAAATTAAATATTGGATAAAGCATTTTATTGCAATGTTGTATATGTATGCAGTATTTAATTATTTGGGTAAAACAGCAAACTAATGTAACGTATTATACGCCGGCGCCATTTTGTAACAATTTTAACCAAACAGCACTAGAAATCTCCTTTAAAGAAGAAACAGGTAGTTTCTGTATACTTAACAAGTAAACAAAGTCATCATAAGACCACAACACAGATCATTTTGTAATGAAATAAAACACTTAAAAGGTCATTTTTTGGTATCTTAAAATACATTTTACCACACAAACAAAAGTTGTTACGTACAACCGAGCTTCTTCAAATACTGTGTAGAACGAAGACAACAAAATGAACAAAGCAATCTACAAACGAGAGTTTTGTCACGTCTGTTAATATTCTGGTCGCCATGTTTGGCGTTATTTTAAGCTAGCATCTGAATAGGGCTTCTGTATAAATACACAAAAGGAACATTCAAAGTCAGCCTTATGGGAAAGATGAAAACACGAATGAACCAGATGAGTCTGCTAACATACATGAATGACATTTCAATGTAGACAGAACAGAATGGTGGCAATAGGAACTAGATCGAGGCTTCATTTTCAGATGGTTGCAAAAACCTAACGACACTATCCTAAATTCTATAATTTGATGTGGTTGTTCTAATTCAGCATTTTGTGTTTTGTTTTTGTAGGAGTGTACATGTTGAATTGACTCAGTAATATTTTACAGATTCGTTTTATAAAGACAATGAAGCTTATTTATCACCAAATGAAAACAATAGCAACCAACAATCTTCAGCCAAAATATGTGTCCAAAACCAATATACAGGTGACAAAAATATGGGTTTTGAACGGTACACGTT
>Ga0224511_10000356_pt1 | contig 20781 bp, 11 predicted proteins | sample SF_May12_sed_USG_2_FD_169988 | JGI IMG/M metagenome (GOLD analysis project Ga0224511, IMG submission 169988) | Sediment microbial communities from San Francisco Bay, California, United States - SF_May12_sed_USGS_8_1 | ecosystem: Environmental > Aquatic > Marine > Sediment | place: USA...
GGGGGTGACAGTTGGTACTTCATTGTTGAGTGTTACGGCATTCATAGCTGCTGGGTACCAGCTTTCAATCTGCCAATTGCCAATTTGAATTGCAGGAGCCACCCAGACTGCTAGTTACTGACTTCTGGTGTTACACCCGATTCAGTGATTCATAAACAACGCTTCTCATTACCTCTTAAATATGTCCCATCACAATGACGGTTTATTCAGTTGCACTTACACTGCTTGGCTTTGGTGGCTCGTCAGCCATGGCGACAATCAGGATAACGTCCGACTGGCGAATGCATCGCTGCGTCCAGGGAGTGAAACGGAAATCACACTGATAGATAACTGTACGATGAGTGTCCTCCTGGGCGGCCAGGAAACTGGTCAGTCGATACTCATTAACGCTACAAAGGGGGCATGTACATGTGCAATAACCTTTTTTACCCGAAACTCGGACCTTTTAAGCCTGAAGCTTGTTGGGAGTGATAGGAACTAGGAATTATGTGAGGAGCGGTAGGAGCTAGAAATTACATGAGACACTCCTCACTGTGGGCGCTCCAGTGACTAGGAGTTGACTTGAGCCCAGGATCTTTCCATCTTGAGCCAAGAGCTTTAGCCATTGAGCCATTCCGCTATCCCTTGCTATGGCTTCCAATAATGCAAAATAACTGGGCTTTGTAATATGGAGTTGACTCACTAGCTTGTTGTATCACATTATCCAAGATTTAAGCCCTGGCTTCATAATTACAGCGCCGGGGCTGTACGACTAAGTTATCCTGTTACTACATCTATTGCAGGGCCAGGCTTGTGAGTTCCGATTAGATTCGAATAACTTACGGATCGAGTGCCCAGTTGCCTAGCTTCTTGGTGATGATGTCACTAGTCAGTCGTAATGAGTGGGCGATTGTGCTGAGAGCGTGTTGTAGTTCTAGCGTGAACGCAGTCAAAGGTACATTATCACTGGCAGGAACTATCGCAACTGCAATAGAAATACAGTCGCATACTTCCATGGTAGTCCAGTCAGTAAAAGCGTGAAATTACAAATTTAGGACTGTAAATTCGCTTTCCAGTGATGGCGTGGGATTTTTTGGCATGGGTCATTAGCAAGCTTCTATCTCTCCAGATTGCTAGCATGGCTTCAGATCACCATGGTAAAAACAATGGGGATCCCAACCCGAGGATAGGGGTCAAGATCACTCCACCGCGGTTAAAAATTCACTTCTCCCTTCTCACGAAGAGTAGGCAAGTTTCGGCGGTGATGTATAAAATGGCTTAGGTTGATAGATCCCCAACCAGGAACCCGAGGAAGGCAATGGGAAACCGCCTCAGCATAATCCCACGCCACGCCACCATGGCAATGACAGGTCACAAGAAACCTGCCTTTAGCAGAATACCTCATGGTATCATCACTTTCACAACCAGTGTGATTTGGCCATTTCTCTGTAATGTTTTAGCAATTGTCACCAGTCTGAATACAACGGTGATAGCAACAAATTCAACTAAATCAATGTAAACTCCGTCGACTGATGGGAACTGGTATAAAGGCAGTGACTCCTAGAGGCATACCCAAGTTTTGATAGGGTTAGCTGGTCACAGAGACGGAGAGGTATATACAATGTAAAGCCATAAGATGCTCATCATATAACATACGAGGGCAGCTGTGATACAAGAAGTGATTATTGTAGCACTGAGACTGACAGCATCTACCACTATATTAGGTTACCAATGCTAACACATGTGCCAGGAACAGGTCTCAGAAGATTGACTACAGATTGTTGGTGTGACAAACCTGTACTGATATTAGCTATAGGGCTTCTGGGGTCCACCGATGGGTTCTCCCTTAGTAAATTCTCCTCATCTAAACGGTTCTCCATAAGCATTAGCCGGTCACCTGAAAAAAAAAACTTGCATGCGAATTCCGGGTCATAAAAAGTCACAAACCCAAGCGATATGTTGTTTCCGTTTACACGTTTACACGCCACATTATCATTCCCTCTATGGGTCATGGAGTTTGCTCCCTTGTTAACAGGGACACTGCTGGTTCTCAGAAGTGAATTAAGGTCAGATGCCCTTCCTGCCACTATTGACCTTTCTGGGATTTGACCCACCAATCGCTGTATGCGATATAACGGTTTTTATTAGTACAGAAAATTGTCTGAAGGGTTTTACCAGAAGAGCGACTGCACAATTTTTTCACTCACCTAACAGTCTGTAGAGTCTTGTGATAATCTGTGGGTAAAGAGTCTTGATATGTTCGAGTAATTGCTGTGGAACCTGCGCAAGTTCTGTGTCTCGTACCGCCATGGCTGTTAGCGATCTACAAAACTGACCTGGTTAAGCACAGAACTATAGTCGGAAAAGGTGAAAATGGCCATGTGTATTTTAATACTGGTGCTCAAACGAATGAGTTACTGGTACTGCAATTTAAAGTTGGTTTACTCTGTGTGCCAAGGTTTTTGCATTGTGGTTCTTTTAGTCCAAAACACCACACCATAAGTCTAACTTGTGAGGGGAACTGGTGTACTGATTGGGAGATATGCAAACTTTTCACTCAACAGACTACTGTGAAACCTCTTCCAACTGGGCTTCCAACTGGCACATCTATATCAATGAAAGACAAATAAACCAGGCTACTCTAAACCCAACTTCATAGCCACCAGGGCATGGGAAATCAAGGTGTTCTGAATACAACCTGGAGGTTATAGAGGAAATCACCCGAACACAACCTGGAGGTTATAAAGGCAACCTGGAGGTTATAAAGGCAACCTGGAGGTTATAAAGGCAACCCGGAGGTTATAAAGGCAACCCGGAGGTTATAGAGGAAATCACCTGAACACAACCTGGAGGTTATAAAGGCAACCTGGAGGTTATAAAGACAACCTGGAGGTTATAAAGGCAACCCGGAGGTTATAAAGGCAACCTGGAGGTTATAGAGGAAATCACCTTTTAGCTTTAGTGATGACTTCTCCTATACCAACGAGCTCTCCTTTGCCGTATTCCCCGCTCACAGATTTTTTCCCGTGTGGAGTCTCGTAAATTGTCCTGATACGCCCGTTGAGGATAATGTATAAGTGATCCGCCTTGTCTCCTATAAGTGAGTGATTGTTATAAAAGAAAATTTCAACTACATGTACATAGAAAATTGAACGTTGATCAATTGTGAAAATGGTGGGATAGTTCAGGGGTAAAAGCATTGGGGTTGCAACCACGAGAACCTTGGTTGGAATCCAGGTCATGGTAGCCCACCGTTGTGAGTGTGAGCTCCTCAAATACATCCAAGCTCCCACGGCTCTAACGAGCCTCACACTTGGGATGTTCGTTAAATAACATGGCCAAATGGCTCAGTATTCAAAAAAATTAAAGGGGTTGTATCATCGCCACAGGTGTCTTCACATGTTTTTAGATTCTGAAGCCTACCATGAACAAATGGGCCCAATACCCAGCTCAAATGAAAGCTTAGATATAGCCCTATCCAATGAGCATACTTAGAGCCCTTGGTGATGCACTTTTCAGACTGTCAACGCAACAAAATTGGCCTCAAGATAGGAGATTAACACAGAGCTGTTGGTGGTTGCATTGATTTCTCGGCTAATGCGCTGATGTTTGGGAAATCCTCCTGTAGTTACACAAGCTTGACTGGAGAAAATGTCCAACAACAATATAGAAATAGAGCTTCAGAGTGTAGTTTTTCACCACTGTCAGCGTGCGTTAGTGCTATTATTGCGCAAAGATAGAGGCCCGAACGCATCAGCCTCTATATAGGGCTAGGGAAAACCCGGCAAAGTACTTCTTATAACTTCAGTTTTTTCCAAAAGTACGTCCAACTTGGAGTATTACTCGATGTCATGAGGGTGTAAAGATCATTAGGTTACTAGGTTTTAGCAATTAGATCTCATTTTCCTCCTATTTGGGCCATTCGAGCCATAGTCATTCGAGTGACCGATGCTCGTTTTGTGGAATAAAGATCACTCACTATCGCTGCAATGAATACGGAATTGCCTCCCTTTACGAATGGGGAACACAACTCTGAAAGTGTATCTACAATTGACCGGGACATAACCCCTTTAATGTTTTGCGGCGACGAAAGATTCAATTTGGGAAGAGTCACGTACTGCACTGTAGTTGATTAGGTCGGTCTCCACAGGAAGTGGAATTTAGAACTTGTGTTTCAGAACAGCACACAGACCCACACAATGGTAGACTTCCGTGTTTTACTTAGCACTTGGCCATCGTATTTAATCGACCTCCCATGCCGGGTGCTTGGAGAAGCAGGAGCTGGGAACTTCGTGGGAGTCCGGCATGGCTAGGGTTAAAACCCAGGATTAAAAGGCCTCTCCCCATATGCCTTGTGTGTGCCATCTGCGTGTGCCATGTGCATATTTCAGTCTGGTCTACAGCCAAGCACTCCAGCAGCTGAGCCCATATGTCAGCCTAACTGACCTTTCCTGTAGACGGCCCTTCCAGACTCCACCTGTACCCAATCCAGTGCGAAGTCTATCTGTCTAACAAACGGTGACAGTCGCTTTACAAGAAGATGTGCGGCTCGCAGCACTATGTGTGGCTTCTGCTTCATCAACTCGTAAAAGTTTGCCTGGATAAAAAAATATACGGAGCTAACCCTTTTCATCATCAACTAGACTCCCACACCAAAACTCTGAATTATTATCGCTCATGCGCTTCAGATGTTTCAGGAGCTATTTTCTGGAATAGATATTTGACCAGGGGTGCCCACGTTCGGACCTTTGGGGGTCTATTTTATGGACCTTTAGGTTGTAAAAGAACGAAATGGAATTTCTAGTTATTAGTACATTGCGGCCATTTGTGTCCATACACATGTACCATACTGTGTATCCGCCCCCAATATCCTGAGCAGGGAAATTCCCAATAGACAAAAATGGATGGGAAAACCTTGGTTATCGCTAAGATGAAGTGTCATATATCGCACTAATAAACCGCGTTCTACACATAAGTCATAGTCATGGCATTGTGTCGACGGTAGTGAGCATTAATAGCGGCATGGACCTCGGCACTTGTTCACTTCGCTACTGGATCTGGGCCAAAATAATTTGAGCACCCCTGGAATAGACTATAGTTATTGGCGATTGGTATTGGTAATGCATTTGCAGATTGCATTGATAGGATTTAAATAATGAATCATCAATCAGTCTGCAGTTACGAGATTGACCTAGCGGACAATCTCATTGAGTTCTGACGAGATCAAAGCAGAACGGTAGCATTAGACTCGCTGTAAATTCAATGGTAAAAGCAGACAACTCCGGAAATTGGATGACGCTAGAATGGAGCTGCGAGACGTTTGATACAAATTTAAGACAACTTGTGATATAATTGTAGCGATTTCTGCGAAGTCAACATCTATAGTCTATGTCAAAAGTGAAACAGTTTGTTTACTCTCAGGAATGACGGTTGTTGGTTCATACGTTGATCAACGATCATTTGTACAAGTGATTTCCCACCTTTGTAATGTGAGCGACTATAGATGGCTTGGCTGTCCGTACTCCAAATATAGAAGGTTCGCCACTCAGGGTAGCCAGCACACCAACCATCTATAATGACAAAATAAACGGCTGAACAAAGACTAAATATCTATCGAGTAAATGAACTCTGCATATCTCAGCAGACAAGTCAAAACTTTGATCCAAGAAAATTATCACAGTTCAATTGTTTAAGTTTGAAAACACCAATTATGACATAGACTCTCAACACAAGAAGTCTGATGATGATGAAATGACCACAAGCGGTATACTCATGTTTCCATGCAGGAGCAACCAATATTATGTATCCACTTGGAAGCCCAAAATAAAAAAAGTACTTGCTCCATCGATAAATTTGAGTGCCAATCCCTCGTCTGACCAGGTTTCTTAAAAAGACAACTATCCTGGCTCACTTTAACAAAGCTATGAGTTTTTAATTCCTCACCTCACCCGGTCCTGCTGTAAACAGCACTGCTCTCTTCTCTTTATGATCTATGACCTTCTGGCTGACATTCAGCAATCCCTTTACCACAAACGTCAGGTCAGCATTGGCATCACCCTGACTACATAGCTCATGGCCAGGCTTATAGTGGCAGATGCTTACTTTGTCTTCGAATAACTTTGTATCCTGCCATGAAGAGATGTTTCAAAACTTGAAAAGGAAACTTATTAGTCTAGAAAATTTACCACTTTGTGTGGTTTCAAGGCTATAAACTATCGAATAGCAATGTTCATAAAAGGAGGCTTGCCTATGGAGAGCTTTTCCAAAGAACACCACATGATGAACCATTCTGAAAGCAATCCGTTGGCTCAGAGATAAAGATGGCAAAGACGATGACCTCATCTTATCTAACCAGTATTACACACTCATTACTATAAATATATGGATCAGCAATCATTCCTTAGTACGGAGCGACCCTGCGGACAGTTTCGCTGAGATCTGCCGTCACCTACTGAACAGAACCATTTCACTGGACTCGCTGTAATTTTTTATGGATAAGGTAGCCAATTCAGTGAATTTGATGCTCACTTAATGGGAGTTATTTACCTTTCGATATAAAAAACACCTTGCGTTACATTTGTAGCCATTCCTGCCTAACTTACGTCTATTTATGACATCAGAGGCGTCTTGGTTTGTTTGACCTTGAGATTGCCTATTGCCTATCCATTCCTTCATATCAATGTACACATCGCCAACGAATTCTTTCGTGTGGGGTTTGTTAGGGTCATAGAGGTATTATATACCTATGGTTATAAATGACTTATTTTTTACTAATTCTAAGGAAATTGAGCCATTGCGTGATTACCTCTATATCAAGTATTTTGGCAAGGTCATTGATGCAAATGTCCCGTATTCTATCATCTCCATCAGTAGTGTTGTCCGCTTCTCCTAATTCACTTAAAGTCTTTATGCCGTGCACAGACAACATGGCGGAGATCTCTGTGTCACGAGTCTAACAAATAATCAAATAAAAACATTTCACCGGAAATGAAACATGCGACTAGTTAAAATATGGGCCTACTAAGAAGACAAGTGTGTTAGGTTGTTAGGCGTCTTTGTCTGGCTTAAGTGATGGCTGAGCGACGCACGGCGTGTCATGGTAAGAAAATAAAACTGAGAAGCTTCAATGCATTCAGAATTAAAATGCTAATGAATGTTCTGATCCTATCGGGGAGCGGAGTCGTGGACATGCAGAGCTGCACTTACTGATCTGATAAACTCGCAGGTACCAGGATAGTTAATAGCCTGTAAACAAACGGCATGTACATCTTCGACCAAAGAGTGTATACCCAAAAGTGTCAGGGTTGTTTACTTCTAATGAATGAAACTCAGAATACCCGCTAAAAGACCTATGGTCAGCTATACCCCTGCCCGATGCAGGTTTGATACATGAGCGTGGCTGGAGTTTATTTATACCCAAGTGTACCAGAACCCGTTCGAGTGAAATGTTAGAACCACAAACTCACTCCTTTCTCGCATGACGCCTTCACTGTTATGGTGAAGCCGTCGAGTTACACACTTGTTTTTTCCACCGATTGGACCTTAGCATAGAGGATCACGAGCATCAGCATCAATGCTCCACCTGATAGTGCGGCCCGTTTTTATGTTTTGAGCTAGGATGAAGGTGGGGAGCTCAAACTCACACCAGGAACCAGCTGTGACTGGGATCCGCACACGGTTTTCCCACGATTGTAAACCCACCGCTCTACCACGGAGTTGTCTCGTTATCCCACCATCAAGCTTAATTCAACTTCCCAACAAATGCAATTAAACACAATAACGATTTTACGGTGCTGTTAGAGACAATAGCTCTGGCTCTCATACCTGAGTCATCAGCTGTTGGTCCAAACCAAGGTAATGGTGCAGAGCCCAGAAGGTTACACGGATTAAGCGCACCATTATGATCTGCACCACTCTGACCATGGACTCTGGGAACTCATCAAATGCCCTCTTAAATGAAGAGGCGGGCAGCTTGAGTACTGTGGTGTCTTTTACAGCACGAGCGAATACAGTCTTATAGGGGGCGACGTGACCTAGAAATAAGAGAACCAAATGGTAATGACACCAAAAATGAAGTCAATGTATGTCATTAGCTTATTTTATTTCAGAACGCGATGGGAAATAATGGAGGTCTACGGGTATAGTTAGTTACCATCTCTATGGGGCAAATGGGTGCAAGCAGAAAGTCTCCATATGAAACCCCCGAAAACGCTGAGTCAAATAGACTCAGTAGGCTTATTCTGTACCACTCCTGACAGCTGTTCGGTCTTGGAGACACAAAACTATTTTTATTATACAAAGTGTGAGTGACTAGTGAATGCTTGGTTGGTGTGGAGTCAATCCCAACTGGATTGTAATCCGTTAACAACTAATGGAATAGACAGTTTGTCTGAGTAGATATAAGCAGACAACTGGTTGACACTGGCGCTCTTCATTCTATGCAAAATGGACTTTTTAACACCACGAGGGGATAGACAGTATTTGCAACTAACCTGTAATGACATCGAGTATACTGAGTAAGCTATGTATTGAGTCACCAGGTAGAACCTCTTTGATTAGGACATCCTCTCCTTTATGATCTTTTATATAGACATTTACTAACCCATCCTTGACTACATAAATGCTGTCATCAGAATCGCCAATCTAAACAAAATATGCTTTTGCTAGTGGGTGTAGTGGTTAGCAGTCGCATCTTTCGTTGCAGCAGACAGTGTATAAGCAGGCTTCTCAGGGCGAAATCCAGTTAAAATCAAAGCATTTTCTAAAACACATTTGGTCAACCCCCTCCCACTCACACTTGACACACTTTTTGGGTTTCTTACATACACCAGCCGCATAGTGCTATTGTCCAGATGCATACTTATCCTACTAACAACTAAGTAGGATAACTCTATGCCAAGACGGAACTGGGTGTAAGCGGAAAGTAGCTAATGGGATAAACTATGGCCTATACTACTTGGAGCTGTTAAAAACAAAAAGTCACATTCATGATACAAAAATACTTCCATATCATATGTATAATTTGAGATGAGGGCCTTTTATTAGTGACATTGACAGAGAGCTGTTTTGCCATGTCACTCATCTACACAATGCTAGCATGACGGCCATTCTAACTAAAAAATCAGTTGTCATGCAGAAGTATGTCTTCTAACATATGTAGTATTACCCACAGACAAAAACACTGCACTGAGATGATCTATTGGCTTTCTACCACTATAAATGAAAGAAGATTACACGGAATTATCAGGTCTATTTATCTTATCTCTGGATACCTAAGTGATGGTATAATGCGGCAAGGTCATAATCAGTTGGTACGCATGTACTAAAAATTCCTAAGCGAATAAAAAACAAACACTGGCCTACTAACCGGAAAGGGAGAATCTAAGGGGGAAAAGAAACTCCATGAGATTGGATGTGGTCAAATGTGAGATCGGCTCACCACAAACCATCCTGGAAACAAACCTGTGACTGTACCCACCCACGTAATACAGGATTATTCATTTCTATCTCTTTGTGGTTTCTGCATTCCGCAAAACTGTTAATTTATTGAAACAGTACACTGATTGAATGGAAATATGGGACAGCTCTGTACTAGCGGCACAGTGGTTTACCTGAAATAGAAACTGATTGGCTCTATACTGGAAGAGCTCTATGTTTTTACATATCTCCATGTATACTGGGTGTTCTATGTGGCCAAAGACCTTTACGCTTCTGAAAACAGAGGAAGGTCTAGATTAGTAGGGGTAAATGGCAAGACAGGCCATTGGTCTTATGATTAAATTCATCAACAGAATATGAAAATGCCTGGGTTGTAAGCATTCCCATGTGTAAATGGGAATCACTGAAACTTAATCATCATGGACTGTATCCACGTCCACAGTTAGAATTATCATACCTCAACATGTAGACAAATTCGGTGGGTAAGCCCTCGCCAGATTTAGAGTCTAGGCCAGTCAGATCTGCCTCGAGTATAGATGCAGGAGGTTCTTTTGCCACAAGCTGAGTGGACCTTCGTCTCAGTCTCAGAAGATTTTGCGCTAACTTGAAGAACTCCTGCTTAGACTTTGGCGGCTTCCTAGCTGTATTTACAACTTGTCGGGACTGTTGAACGAGAAGCGTATGATGCATAAAATTTTCTTTACATTACTGTTATTGTGTATTCTGACCAGTGTCAGGGGTTTGCAGAAATAGGCTGAGTGAGTCTTTGACTGAGGGTTTCCCAGGGTACGTCGTCAGCAGACTTTCGGCTTGCACCCACGTGCCCCATAGTGAACGGGTCCCCTTTGTTTAGCATTGGGGTTCATAACAGGCGAGGATGTTGTGAAAGACAATGAATTTGCCCGAACTGGTAATGGAACTGGGGATCTGGGTCCAAGGCTCAGTATGCTGTCGGTTAGCTGTCACTTCACCCCTGCACATTACTGATACAGACCCTATATTTTTCGGAACAGGTGGGCAAAAACAAAACACCAACCATTGATTATGCATAACTGGTTTAACCAAGCATTTGATGCGAGAATCTAAGTCTCTGCGTTGCTCTGACAGAGAATGCGCTCAGAGAGAACTTAGTACCTAGGTGGCTTCCCAACTATGGAGTAGGCTCAACTGAACACAAGCGCCAATTACGGGTATGAAAACATTAGTACCTTTCCAAGGCCTGGGAATCCCTTAAAAAGATTATTGTAGAATTAGGAATGCGCAGTGGCGCTTTGCCAATTAAGCATTGTTGAGGTCAAGTTGTGGGACATTGGCAGGACTACCTGTATAATCAGGAACCGCTTAAGGAACAGTAGTAAGCACATAGTATTCAGTACCCAAACTCCCGTAAATGTATAAACTGATCATGATACATAAAGAATGAGGCAGGAGAAAAGATGGCTGGGTAGGTAGCGTATTTGCCTTCGGACCAGGTGACCTAGCTTCGATTTCAAGTTGGCAAGTCATTTGGGGCTTGCTCCCTCTTCGGATTCGAATCACGGCATCATTTAAAGGAGAGCAGCCCACAAAGTACCAACTCTATAGGGCAAACCGTGGACGATCCTGGAGGAAAGGCATTTCTTATTTCTTCTTTTCTTGAAAATTTATACAGACAAAACAAACCATTAGCTCAGTGTAAAACAAGATGATGGGTCTTATCTTAACCAGGCATTGTGGTGGACTGGCGTGTTCCCTTGTATGGAGATTATACTAGGAGGTATAGTAAGCAGGTTTACCTTTCGCAACAGCATACGACCATAGTACTTCACTTTGTCACGTTTCCTAAAGCGAGGGTTGTGAGATGGACCACGCACTACCAATACTACAACAAATTCAAACGCATTGACTCTGAGTTATCATTCATATTCTGATGTTAAATTGTAGACAAAAAAGCAGGCATTTGAGTCGCGGAGAAGGAATGCAACATATAACCATCTACTATTCTGGTCAAGGTAGTCAAAAAGGCTCAGAAACATATCTGCGCAGCCATTTATTCAAGAAAACAGCCATTGGTATCATCATTCAAAAGCTTTAGCCCTACAACACAAAAAAGCTCCTACCTTCTCTTTTACGGCATAAGAAGAAGACCACTATCATTGTCATACAGGACATGGCCACGATCAAGGGGAACACAGTCTCGAAATCCTACAAACAGATGTAAACATGGTTATACAGGCATGTGGATATTGTGATATTGTGATATTGTGGATATTGGATATAGCTAAATTTGGAAGAAAACGCAATATTTTCTTGTAAGTGGAGTTGCCACTGACAGTAAAATGAGGACCAGGATAATACAAACGGTCACAAAGTCCCGACAAACTGAGGACATTTACACCTACTGATCCAACATGGGTCAGAGGTGAGCTAATAACTTGTTTAACCTGTTGAGACTTGGGTTAGACTAAGAATGCCGGGCAGGATTTTTTTGCAAAATCAGGCTCGATGATCGACTCAGAGTCAGTCGGTCAGTGACACTCAGTGACTCACTGTGCGTGACTGGGACTGGAAGTGGAAGTGACCAGTAAGCAGCTCACCGACAGTCACTCAACAGTTAGTGAGCAACCAAGCACCATTAGACCGACTCCGGGCAAATCATGATTCGTAGTCGTACGTATAACTGGGAGTGGGAGTCTCTCTTTCAGTCTTTGACTTTGAGTTTTGTGACTAAAGTCTAGACTAGGGTCTGGAGTCACAGATTAAAATAAATGATCATATGAAGATGTGTGTGACTGTTTGAGCGTGATCATCTCGGATGTCATCTGTAACGTGATTCACCACTCTGTGGGATTCGATCAATGTCTGCACGGGGCGCGTGAGTAAGTACCACTCACGTGAGTCATACTCAGTGGATTGATCGAAATGATTGCATTGTGAAATTGTAAACTAGATCATGGATTCACTCGCCTCTGATTCGTAAAATCTGAGAAAGGAGTCCTCAACTCGATCCCACAGACTCCATAGTCGTTGGAGGTAACCTGTGGTAGATTCCAACTCCCCCATCACGATCAGATTGTTTAGCTAGCGTTTAGAAACAGACATTGAACAATTTAACCTAGACCAGACCAGTTTCTCACATTTGCCTTCGCAATTGTTAGGGTTCTCTAGAGCTAGAGCCCGTGACGGGATTCGATTGGTTGCACAAAGATAATACAGCCGCGCTCCACAGTTTTATCTTTGCTTAGTGCTACATCAAACGTATCATAATTTTTCATTTACTTTAGAGTTCAAAGTACAGTATGGACCGACAATTCCCACAACAACTAAACTACCAGCATCAGATATACCAAACCAGTCGCTATGGAAGTGGCGGGCGCAGAAATAATTATTTGGAATCAGTGTCTTGGTCACTAATCATGACTATGATAAGCAGCCTGTTATTGTGAAGAGGGAGAGGCGACACTACAGCTTGCGCCAGTTACGTTATGAACGATACACACCATATACATTAACATTATTACAAAAACCGAATTTATAATACGCATACACACATTATCATACATATTTACATATTTATTCACTTAAATACCTCATGATAATCTTATAGTCTTGGGGGTTTACTCAGATTAATAAAGTTTTATGCTTGTGGAATCGTTTTCTATCGATACTTGATATATATGTACATGTCTATGTCTATTTTTCTATAATCAGACAAACGATTTTGGGTCTATATGAACTATATTCGGACAGCTTGGTATGACATGAAAATCACACATTAATAAATAATGTCCAAGTTATACATGCAGTGTCCCAACGAGAACCCGGTGAGGGTGTATCTTACGACCATAACACACTGGTACTCTCGTGGCATACTGTACGCCATAACTCCGTAAGACAACAATGCTCCTCGGTTTTTAGTGGTCAGTTATTGCAACCTGTGAGTCAGTCTGTTTGGAGATGAGTATGGAGATTCCGGGTAAAGTTACTACGTCTCTATACATTCAGCTAGGGGGCAATGGGTGCCCGGTTCTCTTCAAAGTTTGGGAGAGTGAAGATGTATTACAATCGTGGGTTCAAATCCCAGAAAAGTTGATGCTAGTAGTGGTAGGAAGGGCATCCGACCTTAATTCGCTCCGGAGCTTCATCTAAGTCTCCCTGTTAACCAGGGAGCAAACTCCACGACCCCGTAAGGGAATATCGGGAGTATAAACAAGACAAAGATGCTTTCACATTTACAATCAATGTGTGGGTGGTATGGCTTGTAGAATGATCTTCCATGAAGGGTAGTATAATTCTATGATCTACAGTACAGTACACGGTGCTCTTCCTATGACGGTCTATTGAACCACTACTGTAGTAGACAGCTACTCAAAGAAAATGACTTTCAATGGAAAGTTAGTTAATAATATTACTTTTTCTCTCATATGAAATATTCAGAATTATGGTGAAGTTGTCTGGTTAGATACCTATTTGTACTACTACTAGTTAGCATAGAAGACCATGAATGAACAGGTCAGTAACAATGCTCCACCTCATGGTGAGGAGCTTCTATTCACACGCAACAGAGCCTGCCATGGCCTGGTTTTCAGGGTTGGGAGTCCAGCGCCCTACCATTGAGGAACTCCGGGCCCAGCGCTCTGACCACTGAGCGATCTCGCTATCTTTAGTAATATACAAATGATGTGATATTAATGTCAGTAGATGCTGTTTGTTGTAGCAGAACTGCTGGTGACAAGCCTTGCCAATGTAACTGGAGGTAGGAAAAGGACAGGACCAGGTTAGTCTAGAATGTGTCAAATGTTGAAGTTACCTTAGGAGAACTCTATGCCTGCAAGAATAGTACGGTGTCAGCTTGGCCCCTAAAGGTTCGAGAATTTAAAAAAAAATTATTAAGCCCAAACTTTCCCTCCAGAATGTCCTAGGAATGGCTGCATATTGGTAAAAGCACATGGAATTCTGTCTATAGAACAGCAACTCAAGGAAGCCAATTCAATAGGGATACATGATTGATGAGAGCATATAAGGCTGCATAATAAAATCAACTATTAGAACGTCTCTGATTTGATCTAAAAATTCTATTTTACATGGATAACTTAAGTGAGACCATAGGTCCATGGAAATCAGAGATTCAAATTAGTCAAACAAAACCAAGTGCCAGAGATAAGAGTCTGGAAGGCAATTTAGGTTGAAATCTATGTCGACAATATTTCTCGTCACTATTAGCACTTGTATACTATAGCCTGTGTGTTTGCATCCTACAGCATCTTGCAAGGTAAGTGGACATACAGAAACACTATATCTGGGGTTCTCAACTAATGTTTGGGGAAGGTCATATTTTCCAGACGGGCAACCTAAGAGGGCCATTTGATTTGACTACATGCGACGTGACTCATCAACTAAGGGAAGGCAACTCCAAGAATTGCATATTACCTATATAGAGTAGAGAATTATGTGTGTGTATGTGCATGCGTGCGTGTGAACATGTATTTATGGGGTCTATCTATGGCACAATATGATACGATCCGCGATATATTCGCGTAGATGAGCCAAATAAAAGAGGCTACTCAAAATGTGAAAAGGGCCCCAGTTAAGAACCCCTGAAAGTATACACTGTATACTGGTTTCCATTGGCTACAGGGGGTGATGAGGAGTTAGGGGAGATGAATCAGATAGCCACTCACCTCCCTGACACCATACTCACAATGAATAGGGATATCCAACCTCCATATGTGCGACAGTTCTCTGGAGTCATCATGTTCCTTGACATATCAGGTGGGCACGCTTAACCATGCAACCTGATTATATACTTGTATAGCTCAGGTGACCAGACTTTCTGGTGTCCTTAGTCATGTATCAACACCTTAAAGCTATCCTCCCCTAAAACCGTATGATCCTATGGAATAGTATTCTGTGTATACAGACTAGTTGATCGTCTTTCTGGATCAAGTGTTATGTGCAGAATGAGGTTACTCTTTCATGAATACGAATCTTACTTTGTGCCCCCTCATCACCGCACACTGAAAAGTCAAACCACATGTAATGTATACAAGAAATACATGCAGTTTGATGGCCAATCTGGCTCTGGGGAAATTGGAAAACAGAGTGAACCAAAAGATCAGTGCCTCTAGGCTTGGAAATCTTGCACATTTACATCAGAAAACTGCCACTAAAGTTTTACACATATCCACACAGTAAGTGTTGGTATATAGTTATCTTATGGGAACAGGATATTCATAGTACACGTAACTCCAGGAGATGGCCAATTTAGCTGTCTTTAAGCTCCTTTTTTATTATAAATTATATTCAAGAGACCTGCACGGTAAAGTCGTAATAAATGACTGATGCTGTGCCTGCATCATGAGGTTTCACCAGAGCCTTGAATAACGGCTTCTCGGGCTAGCCAAGCTCCATTTTAGTTATAGTTAATGTTTACAGGGTTCACCGACTTGAGTGAGAAATGTAGCGCAAACCTAACATCTGGATCAGATCAGCTAACGGCTATACTGAATGATTACATGGGGGCTATGATAGAACAAGTACTGAAAATCAATGGAGATGTTTTGAAATTTGCTGGTAAGCTATAAAACATTCACACGAGCTCCCTCTTTGACGTGCCTGTAATCCTTTGGTAAGATAAGTTTAGTCAACTTCTTTTGCGATAGGAAAGCGGTTATGGGGATTGGTTGCAGCATCAGGATGGTCCATTTTATGCCCCATAGGAAGGCTAACCCCATGACCCGACCTATTTCATTTAATATGAAGCTGCAAAGTCATACAAAACCCAGGGATGATTTTAAATCTAACACACTATCCACCAAGTCACAGTATTACAAAGTAACCCATGATCACTGACCCCATTTATTCACATACATACTCATACATGTAGATGCAATGCATGATCTTTTTATGTGGTGTCCTAGTTGAATACTTAGCCATCCTATTTCGTGAAACCCCTTAGCCCGCGGGATATTTTGCTGGAGCGGTCGCGGCTGGATTTACGAGGGAACTGTAGTCTCAGTTGAACGCTGGATCTTCTTATATTGACTCAAGCACTCTAGCCACTGAGTTTTTAGCTATTCCTGGTACTGCTGACACTGGGTTAATCGATATACCATTTTTTTGTTTCTAGGTGACGCCATTCTGGTGTTCTGGAGAGTGACAGGCTATGAACAATTGCTCTCTTTGGTACATGAGGTCATTAAATGCAGTATTAACATCCAAACTCTGTATGGGACATACAATGCTGATGGTTTAAGCACTCTAAGAGTTAAAATTGGTGAGAAGTTCTTGGGTACAACATTTAACGATTATGTGCCAAATCCTCTAGTTATATGACTCCCACTATTAGTAAATGTTACAGTTGAACATTGCTTTTTTTATTGTGCTAACAGTTTAAAGGATATTCACTGACCACAACTCTCGAATGCAACAGTTCCTTCAACTAAATGGTTGTTTAAAGATAAAGTCCTACATTGAATACCATCTAAAGGGGGAGATCAAAGGATCATCTTTTTGTTTTTTACATGAATGGCATCACTAAGCCAACTGGCCTGTTTTTATAGGATGGTCCACAGTTTACCCCATAAAGTTGGTACGGTACTCTTTATTTGGGTCTCCTTATTCCAATTCCAGTCCGACGAAGCAGGAAGCACATCACGATGCATAAAGTTGGAATCGAATCCAGGTCACCTAGTCCAAACCTAAATTCTCTGCCCAACGCACTGGCTTTTTATGTTTCATGTTTCTTTGAAATGGATTTTAGCCTTGTAGGTTGCCACTCACTGTACTATTTTTCAGCTCTCTCGTTGGGTAAAATGTATTTATTCGTGATTGGTAAGGATAATCACTGTATTTACTGTGAAAGCGGTACCGCAGTGAAGGATGCAAGAGAGGCAGAGGCTCGCAGTAAATCTGGGGATGTAATTATCTCCCCATACCTGTGGGGATTCTGCGATTCTCATAGATATGATTGGAGCGCAGTCGCTAATAGTGAACACATCAAGGTTAGTTCTCGTGAAGCAACCCTGGATTTTAACCTGTTCTGCCTACTGGACTCTGTTTGTAGTACCTGCCTTTGCTTGGCTTAAGTAAAATCTCTGATTTTCACAGATATATGAATGGGTATATCAAAATGCGGATTAACAGAATACTTCAGTGCCTAAAGCGCTTGAGTCGCGATAAAAACTCCTGAGTTTAAGACCTTATTATGCCCACTGTGGATGTGAGCTCCTCACACAAGCTTCATCAATTCAGTTCAAGCCTCAGGCTTAGAGGAGGCCCGCTAGGTGCTAGATAAGGCAGTCTAGTGCAGAAGAAATCCTTACCAACTGGATGAGGGGATAACGGGATGGCTCAGTGGTAGAGAGCGGAGCTAGTGGGTGAGAACCTGAGTTCAAGCCCCGGTCACGACGGGCTCCCGCTATGAGTATGCGCTCCTCACTTTGAGGTTAAGCATCGATACCGGCCCTCTTATGGTGCCTCATGCCGACCCGTGACTGGTGATAAAACGAGTACAGTATCTAACCCGGCAGCTTCACCGTACCAGTGGAGACTGAAGATGCCGTAGAAGAATAATAATCTCGAGGTTATGTACAGCATTGGAACAATCTCGATCCGTTCGTTAATCTGTCCATTGTCTTGAGATCAGAAGGCTTTCCTCACTGATTGACTTGTCCCAGTGTGAATGGTGACAGAAAACCTCTGGGCGTTCAGAACTGACTGAGAAGTGTCAACTGTGAGTTTATTATGTGAACAATTATACAGTCATCAGGCCGTGTCAGAAAAAATTAAATCTTTGTACCTAAAGCTCAGTCAGCTGTATTTTTTTGTAGGTGATTGGGATCAAAGAGCAGACAAAGCCAGCAGATCAGCAGCTGAACTCCAAATCTCCAGCAGAACCCAATAAACCTTGTAGTGGTAGGTACTACTCTATAAAACTGGTAGCTGGCTTTAACATGTGAATCAAGTTGGACAACTACAAAGGTTAGGCACGATAAGGCTGCCGTCGGTATCCATTCTATCCTGCTGATCTCATCAGCGAGTGGTACAAGATAGAACGGCATGCACATTTATAAGTTGAAAACCACAATCAAGTGCATGTGACTGATTGTCACGTTCTCATTGCACAAGACACGTAGGTATTTGGTATTTGTCTTCTGAGCCAAGATTTGAGTAAAAATAACTATACATGCTTTTTATACATGTTGAAGCAGGACAAATAAATTGACCCTAGACCCAGCAGTATTTTAAATGATAACTCTATGATTGAATTTAAAATTTGAGTGTCATCATTAGCGATGGCACACTTCTTGTAAATTGCCATTGAATGATAATATAATAAAAATAACAAATAAAATAATCTAACTTAGTTTATATAAAAAAGTAGTATAGAGAGTTAGTGTGATATATTATTGTTATTATTATTATTATTATTATTATTATTATTATTATTATTATTATTATTATTATTATTATTATTATTATTATTATTATTATATTATTTTATATATTTAGTTATGTCTCCCACGTGTATGCATAAAATCACATGCAATTCACTGAATGTTAATTTTCAGGACATACATGCAGCCATATTCTGATAACATCTCTATGTACATCTCACTTTCAGAGGTGGACTGCAGCATTGTGAGGAAGTCAGTGTTTAAGGTGCCAGCACATTTGAATGAGACACTGAGCAAATATATCGGGGACACAGTCCTGTCTAAGGTATATAAGTAATAACATGAACCCACTCATTACTGAGTATAGGAGCTAGCTGGCAATCCAAAAACAGCTGGGTACGTGAGGAGTTTATAGTGTAGGTGGCTTGCCTGGCCAACTCACACTCTACCAGGGCACCCGCTAATTCAGTGTGAAGCATGCGCTACAAGACTGAACAAATGGTCTTGGAAGGTTGGGGGCCAGTCAACCTAAGCTATTTGTTCACACATCACCCACTGAAACTTGGTTGCTCTTAACGAGAAGGGAGAGGTGGATCTTTAACAACCGTGGAGTGATATTGACCCTTATTATTCACTGACTGAGACCCCCATTATTTTCACTGTGATGTTCCCAAACCACACTAGCAATTTGGGATGAGGGGCTTTACAAGTACAGTCATATAAGAGAGGTGCTGTGGTGGAGTGGATGGAATGCCTGTCACTGGTGCTGAAGGTCCGGAGTTCAAGACAACTTTTGTGCGGAATTTTTCAAAAACCTTATCTGACCACCCATGCAGCCAGGAATGGGTACCCGACCCCTTCCAAAGTTAGGAAAGGTGAATGCAGTGAGGAAGAGGAGTGGTGCCCCCACCTCAGTTACACCGCTGTATGTACAAGATGGTTTTCTCCAACAGCCACTTTCCACGCATAGGCATTGGCAATGAAACAATTTTTAAATAGTCATAATTATACAGACAAATCTTTCCTCAAAAGCCCCGGGAAGGTGTAACTATATTCTCTCTCACTTATTATGGTTGGGAATATCATGGAGATTAAATTCCTCTGTAGTTTTTGAGATTCTGAAAACTTAGATAATTGTCCATGACCCCAAATCCCTTGCGGGTTTGCCTCCTCTGTCGCACATTTACGTATGAGCTATAGAGGTGGATGTGGTGCAGCGATCATTACTCTTTTTATTGTAGTTGGAGGCAGGCCACAGCACAGAATACCAATCTGAAATTCGACCATGTACTGTAGTGTTTGTGAATCTGACTTTAGAATCAGAATATCTTCAAGCCTATGTGCAGTGTGAAATCCTACAGGCTGCTTATCTCATAATACATGATGAACTGGGAGCGTACAAAGCCAGTCTCAACAAAGTTCTCATGTTTGACAAGGTACAGTTATTACTCATGTATGGGAAGCATATTGGTCTTTTCTTTCTACATGTATTTGCCAGTAGAACGACCACATATTTCAGTCTATGATTGCCGACAATCCAATAATATACGCCCTCGCACTACCGACACTATATGTGTTTGACATACAGAACATACTGAGTCTGAAATGTGTTTGCTAAAACCCAAATTGAACTCAATACGATTTGCACTTTGGATCGAATTGTGTTGGAATAAATGTAAATAAAGCAGTAGCCTACACCTTTACTGTATAAATTGTGATTTACATTGAATTCAAATGCATTTAATTTTGAGCATCTATGAATAATTATACTTGTTTTGCAGGGTTGTTCATTTCTGATCATTTTTGGCCTTCCTGGCCGCAAAGATTCATTCGATTGTCGACATGCTGTACAGTGCGCGTGGAAAATCCGAGAGAAGTTGGCTAAGCTACCAGAGGTGGAGATAGCATCAGCGGGAGTCACCACAGGTCACACATTCTGTGGGGTCGTAGGTCATGAACAGAGACACGAGTATACAGTAATCGGAAA
>Ga0224511_10000357_pt1 | contig 20767 bp, 13 predicted proteins | sample SF_May12_sed_USG_2_FD_169988 | JGI IMG/M metagenome (GOLD analysis project Ga0224511, IMG submission 169988) | Sediment microbial communities from San Francisco Bay, California, United States - SF_May12_sed_USGS_8_1 | ecosystem: Environmental > Aquatic > Marine > Sediment | place: USA...
GGCCTGACAAAGTCTCAAAGACAAAATATTGTTGAGTTTCGGAGAAAATAAAATTAAAGATTTTTGCAAGACATGAATTTTAAAGAGTTGTATGCGCCCACCCGGTCATTGGTCTCCTTTCCATATAATGCGTAGCTCCTTCATGTTTTACATACTTCAGTGTAATCTGTAAGTTAAAATGGTATCGCAGCATGTCCCCTCTATATGGGCCTAGAAATAATAACTTAGCCTTGAGCACCCATTGGTGCAATTGTCCTATGATAGACTTTTCTTGAGTTTGAATCTTATAGCCGAAACCCGAAAGGTTCAGAGAAGACCCTCACAAGGCAGTAAGTCCTCTGATGGGATTGACCCCTAAGCATGAATCAAGCGAGTTTGTCCTAGAATAGCATGGTTTGCATTTCTTTTAGTCCTGAATAATTCAATTGGTCAGTTTGTATTCGTGCATTTTATACGATATGCGTGTCAACACAATAGGGTTATCTTCACCTCCTAGGGAGCATAACTCCATCATCAGCATACCTTTAGTGCCTACAGTGTACAAAACCTTCATGAGACAATGAACCTTTAATTCTACCCGTGGTTTGCAGTCTCTAGTCATATTTCATCGATGTTATGGTTTTAAAACATTATTGTAAAGGGCTCTATTCGTCTAGCGGGATAGACTATGATTGAATTATGGTGCACCAGTTATCGTACATTTCTTTGTGCTCTTTTATGATATTTTTCCACGCATGCATTTGTGCTGATACCCATGTGCATGTGACATGTACTGCAGTGCATAAAATCACAGTTGGTAATGGTTATCACATTTTGAAAGATCGCAAGTTTCATTGAATTATTGAAATACGGTGCAACTTGTTCCAGGTCTGTATAGTTTATACTGAGAGATCTTAGCTTCCCAGATCTCAATCCTTTTCCAACTAAGCAGTTGTAGGATGATTGTGTGATAATCGCATTACCCTGGTACACAGGCTGGCTATGATTGTAGGTCTTGCAGCCATCAGTATGCCAGCACTGTCCGCTAACAAGGATGAACAGGCCCTAACTCCACAGCAATCCAAGGCAGTGCAGGATAGATTTGCCGGTGAGTCGAAGTCTCATTCTACTCTCTTTAGAATTCGAACTTCTAAACAACCAAATGCTCATAATGGGTACAGTGAAACAGAGATATGAAAATAGCTAGTAGGTATATCCACTTCAAATGTCAATTCTCATAATATGAGGGGCTCATGCCGTAGCAATCGTTTACCGTGATGTCATACATTACCGGGTTGTAATTTTGCTTTATGACGCCATACATTGACTGTTGTCATCGTGTGATGTCATAAAATGGTTGTAGTCATACATCGCGTGGTCTTTCCTATGATGCCATACAGCATTTCTCCATTTTATTCTACTGGCTGTCTCCCTGGGTGGGGTCCCCTGTACGGACTCTCTTCCTCCAACTCACTCTATCCTGCGTATCTTCATCCACTGCTCCAATGCTATTTAAATCCTCTTTTGTGCAGTCCGACCAGCGTCTTTTCGACCTTGCCCTCTTCCTCTTGCCTACCGTCAATGCCATTGCCTTTTTTTCCTACGTAGTCATTTCCCCTTTTGTGCACATGTCCAAACCATCTCGTACAGCACTATTGCTGGTTTTATACGAGGACGTTCGTTGACGATCGACTTTACCAATGAGAAACGTCTGTATGGAGCCAATGCAAAGGATTGTCGATCAAGGGTCGACACAACTCCAAAATTCGAAGAGACCTCTTGGATATCCAAAGAGTCTCGACACAATCATCGGACGTTAGGGTGGTTCGCTGTGAAATTTCCTGTCAGAAAACAAAATAATTCGAGACGGAAATTGGACAGAAGTCTTTTTGTAATCTAGGCTTGATGCGGTAGGGAGTCAAAGAAATTTTTTGTCACTTTACGAATATTCATTGAAGGGTTCCGTCGAAAAAGGTCTGCGTATAAATCTAGCATATGATTTAATTATTGCTCATCTCCGCTTCATTGCGTTATTGCATTTTATTAATTTTGCCCGGTAGCTGATGATATCTGCGGAGCCCCTGATTTGGATGAGATAAAAGCGCATAAAATCTACTGCAAAGTGCTTTCTAAACAGGAGACTGAACTGAAGAAACTCGCTAAGAAGTTCAAAAAGGTAACTGCTGTTCACCGTCTTCTAATAGCTGTCATCCTTGTTGATGTTTTAATCTCGTTGTTGCCTCTGCTATTTTGTTGGGATATAATGATTGGGATTTTTGCAGCGTATTGCGTTGTATGAGTGTCCGTACGCAGACACTCTGCCCAGTAAGAATAATCTTGCTAGCACATTACAAGTGAGTGAACAAAGCTTGCTCAGTACTGCATGTCAACAGTAGAGGCTGACCTAACCCGGGTGATGGAACGTTTGGCGTGTGTTCTGGGGTGTGTGTGTGTGTGTGTGTCTGTTTGAGAATGTATGTTCGCAGCCAAGGACTGGCGGGCACATAATACACTTGTTTGGTGTCGGCGTACCAGGAAATGAGGATGCACAGATCATCTTTTTATCTGTAGGCTTGAACCTCTTTGTGTTGCAACCCAGAACTGTTTGTGACTTTTGAAGATGCTACATTTACCATGCGATGACTATTTTCAGTTTTCAGGACCTTTAGTTAACAGAAAATCATGAGAAAATTAAAGGGTCGCTCGAAGCCGGTCGTTTTATGATTCTTTTAAATTGAAAGGCCCCTGTTGCGTGGTTGAATATTATTTTACGTTATGCGCTTGGTGTCTCGTGGCTTGTCTCATAACCTCGCATGATGCTCCGTGTCTTTGCAGCCCGGTCCCTATGTTCTTCCAGCTATGGTGAGTCGGTGACTGATGCTACACCCGCTCGCACACCCCACCATCTCCCCTTGGGTTCTAGGAAACTCAGCCGCTTCATCCCGATTCGCCAAGTCGTACCAAACTCGTACATACGCCAAAATTAGAATCGTTAAGCTTCATGATTTCGTTTTGTACAGAGAATTCTCAAACTGACAAATGGTCAGAAATGCGTTGTTGAGAAAATGGTGAGGTCACAGAAGAAAGAACTGAAAAAGCAGGAGAAACGCCACCATAATAAACTGAGGGCAGCGAGCCAACAAGGAACGTTCAAACAAGTGAAGAGATCCACCAGTCAAGATATGACTTTACTAAAACGGCAACACACGGCAGCGGTGGGTAACCCCAAACTTCATATTCACATAGCGGGATAGCTCGGTGGTAGAGTGCAGGACCTGATACCATTAGAACCTGGGTTTGAATAACGATCATGGTGGGCCACAACTGTGAGCCATGAGCTCATCGCATATATCATAGGTTCTACTGCTCCAACGACCATCAGGCGCGGTAAATGGATGGCCAAGTGTCTGAGTAGAAACAATACACACGCTTGGAGAGAACATGAGTGCCAAGCTGTCACATCCATGAGGGAGAACAGCTTCTGCTATCCTCGAGTTTCCCCGGTGGCCACCCAGACTATCAGTCTAAGTTAGACCATGCACACTATAGTAATACACAGAGCAGTAGTGTTAATAGCAACGCCAGTAGCAGGTAAAAAGAGTGACATGCTTTAATGCAGACTCTCAGCACACATGTAGCTTGTGATGGCTAACAAAGCCTCCTCCTCTCCTGGCCATTTTTCTTTTACATTGTGTTTACTAGATGTTTTCAGGAGCACATGTCTCCATTTTTCCTTATCTTCATGATAAAAACTCTCATTACGATATGTTTGGCGATCACTCAAGTTTTGAGATACAGGCTGTTAGGGCGCCACAGGCCACATGAAAATGCTAAACTTGATTCTTTTTAATAGTTGGATGAACTTCAAAAATCTCATGTAAATGCTCATCTCAAGGCATATAAGGAGTTTTATGAAGAGGAGTTGGCCACTAAGCTACGCTACCTTACTCCACTTCATGCCGCCGCTGCTTCTGTGAGTGTATATCTACTGGCAGAAATTCTATTGTTTAGGTAGTATAATTGCTGTAAGTGCACGGTGCACTGACCTTTTTAAATAGCATTGGATTGAAGTAATACAATGGATTGGCTGCATGTTGAAATGCTTTTGGAGTCGTTTATAGTAGTGCAGGATATTTCTACCTAGAATATAATAATGGTACCAGCACCTTGCTTCAGATAATTGAAAATTGATAAAGTCTCGACCACAAAAATCACATCGAAATGACCCACCATAGAATGTCGCTACGCTTCCATCTCATAAATTTCTCTTGAGTAACCATGGGATTTACTTAGGGTGTATCTAGATACACGTCAAACAAAGGGTAAACTCTGTCCTCCTGATTTTGCCCAAAAAACCCATTTCAGCTTTGAGTTGTCCTCAATGGGGATTTATAGCATTTTCTTACTTTTGTCACATATGACTGTAGGTCATTGAGGCGGTGCAGACGGATAACAAGAAGCGAATTGGAAAGCTTCATACTCGTCAGAAGAAAGAACTGCTCAGACTCATGCATTCAAAGCGGAAATCAAGGATGAAGGAACTTTCCATAAAACACAGAGACAAGAATGAGTTCAACAGGTAATACAGAACATCACTTTTCTAAGAGTGTAAAATTCTAGTCTATTCCTGTAATAGCTTTCTGTGTACAAACTTGCATTAAACCTGGCGCCGTGGAAAAACTGAAAAGGGAGACTGCAGAACTCCCCCCCCTTAGTACTAGTTTGCCACTAGTTTACATAATTTAAAGTATCTTCGCCTTGTTGGATATGTTTTTTGTGCTACCTTCTACTTCTGATAGACTATAAAGTATTTCTGCCTGTCATGAACCTTTAAAAAGACCTGTAGTCGTATCTAAGTTACCCATGTAAAATAAAATTATCAAATTGAATTAGTAGTCACATGCCCTGAGGTGATGACATAGGCCCCTTTAACTTCGCATGAACGTTTAGAACCCTTACAAATTCCAAAAAGCCGAGCTCATTCAGAAAAGGGCTCAGCTGTCTTTTCTTGGTACAATCCTTGGTGGCCCATTATGTCATTAAATGGCCAATGACAGCGACTGGACTTGATATAATAATTGAGTATTGTTGTAACCCAAAACAGTCATATCAAAAGGAAATGATCACTTGATGCATGTGTTTTAGAGTGAAGAGGGAGTTTCAGACAAAGCATGTCAACAAAATTGTAGAGACTTTAGAGTGGGTAAGTCTCCTGTAATAAAGACTGTATGGCACCTCTGCCCTCAACTCAAACAGTTCTTAACTTCGGGAGTGGTGGGTTAGTGGCTAGTGAACTGGGGCTTGGAGAGGAGGTCCTTGTTTCGATTACGAGTTTGGGCAAAGAACATCATCTTTTGCAACACAATAGGAAGTACATTTGCTAAAAGTGATGTCAGCTGGATTCCTCAGCTCAAACATACACTGGGAGATTTGTGAAACCTTTCCTCAGATATACCACTGCTTCTCTACCAATTATTGCTTTATTCAGCTAGAGGAATGCGTAGTCAAGAAGTCACGAGATGACCTTGATGTTGCTATAAGGTCACGACTAGAAGCGCTACAATCTTCAATCATGTTGGATACAGACAGTCTGAAGTTGGCATGTATTGCTCAGATAAATGAGAAGGAGGCTCAGCTGTCGGTGGCTGTTTGCGGGGAACGCATAGAAATCAATAACGGTGGTACGTTGGTAGGGAAGTAAAGCATTGGCCTATTCTCAAAACCACACCGACGTGACGATGAGTAGCCCGTCTGTTCATTATGATCACTGTGATCCACGGTACCTCCAATATATGTAACAATTCATGAGCCGGCAGTAAAATTACACATAGTTTCGATGCCAGACAATCGTCGCAGTTTCAGACCGAAAAGAGTAAAACTGTTGGTGTTTGGTTGCAATATTTCGAGAATAGACCTAGTACGTCCTGGTGTTTTATCTTGGAGATAATGGCTTAATTTTTGGTCAGTAATTATGAGCATTCGGTGCTATTCGATGTGACAAGTGACTCAATTTCAACTACTATTGATTCGAGGAAGCCGAGTACATCTGTTAGCTTGATATGTTCAATGTATTTTGCACGCTGTTTGACTCGGCGATCCCTTGAGTGCAAACATGCAGTCCGTCGGTCTCTGGCGTCCAATTTGGATTGTACGCGTCTGCCTCCCAGCGACAGATTAGGTCCGATCAGACTTGAAAGCCTCATAAATCGACCAATGAAATTGGTCGCTCATGGTTTACCTAACTGGACATACTCATTTTTCCGCTTCCTCGAACTTGTACTTAGCTAGTCCAAAGTATCCGGTAGGTCGTTTTTAAAAGCCCATATCGATTGATCGGAGCACCTTCTCATTACCGAGTATAGGGCTTATCTGGGAAGCCCATAAATCTGTCCCGGAAAGACAGCCAACTGTTGCAGACTGACTGTCCGTTACTATTTTGAACAGACATTTCAAGGAGAAAAATGTTAAAAGTGTTTGTCTGTACAGCATGTCGGGTTGTGTCTCCAACTCGCGGCAAACCGGGCTCGAAAGTTGGGTTGAAAAATGATCATCCATTCTCAACACAATACTTTTATCACTTTCCTCTTCTTTCAGAGGAAAGTACTCATCATCATGTAAAGCCCAGTAAGAGTGCTCCTTCCCGTTTCACTGCTATAGAGGAGGAGGAAGGGGATGTGGAGAGTACTAACATGTGATGGTATCCCCATGACAACCGTTACGCAGTATTTACAACGTTATTGGTATCGCGTTCGCATATTTTTTATTTTTTTCACAGATGCATTTGTCTTCATATGGCTGTCGGATACACACTCTGTGCCCTTTGGCGGTTGGTTGTTGTATAACTTTTATAGCCGATGTCTTTATTCTAGTCAGATATCTGTGCAACTCAAATGTATTTTAACTCTTTTGTAAAATCAGTATAATGTAATGGTGTTGTAGACAAGCTCAAAGCGAAGCCGTTTATTGACTTATTTCGTACAGGCTATTAACACACAAGCATAATACATTGTACACGCACGAAGACATGAGTTTACATGCCATCATAACATCGGCCCTTGCCATAGGAAGACCCGTTCAAATGGCACCCAACAAAAATAAGTATGAAACAGATAATACATATTCAGTAATCAATAAAATGGAACAAATAGAGACACGACAGAGTAATCTTAGGGAATGGCAACAGTCTACACAGTGGGTACAGACTACGATTATATCATACGTATCTATAGGAACGTGTCACTGGATAAATATAGAAAGGTCTAACTAGCAGCGAGTCAACTAGTCCAATCCCCAGGGATCCTTTGATTGTCTACCAATTTCATTTCACTCGTTTAACTTACAATTACAAACAGCGACGCTAAAATTTGAGCTGAAAGCCTCTATTCGCTTGAGTGATCGAGCTCCGTAGCGCTCTTCGAGGTATCATCAGCAGGAAGCGACTCCGTTTCGTGACTTTCATCGTTAATGGCCTTATTTAACTTGGTGCTGGTGACACTCACTCCATGCACAGAGTGATAGTGTTTACTACGGGTCGTACTCGATGGAAAAACACCGTCACATAAGTCACATTGGTATGGTCGTTCGCCCGTGTGCTGGCGCATGTGAGCGTGGTATGACTCGCGTTTGTTGAACACGCGCCCGCATTCCTCGCACTCAAATGTATAGCGATGGGAGCGTTCATGTATAGGTAACTGGCCGGCTGGTATTTCCTCTCCGCAGTGCAAACAGGCAAACAATTCTGTGACCGGGTGCGATTCGAGATGGGCCAAAAACTGCTTTCGACTGGCGAATGTCTTGCCACACGACGAACAGTCAAACCCCTTAGTGTGTACTATCTGATGTCTCTTTAGGTGGCTAGATGTACGGAAACATTTCAGGCACTGATCGCATGGAAAGCTTCTCTGATTCGAGTGAACCAGACGATGAATTCGTAGGTGATCGCGACGCTTAAATCGCTTGTCACATGTATCACATGGGTATGGCCGCTCATCGTCCTCAACTCCTGCTGTATGCTCTAAGATGGGAGAGATACATTATTACTGACAGCACTCTCAAACCCTAACCACCCACCAAAGGTTAGGATAATACGTTCCTAGTAACTCAATCCTGCATGACCGGATGCACCCTTACCTATTTTCCTTACCAAAACCGGGGTTGTTTGTATGCATATTGAAGGTTGTCCCTTAGACAACGGTCGTGTAAGAAACTGGCTGTTCTAGAACCAACACTTCTTTTTAAAATTTAGGTTGGTCAGGTCTTGCCATACACATATATGTAATTACAGGTCCATGAGTTTTACACTCTGACAGCTAGAAACAGTGGCCAATTCCAAGGCAGTAGCGTGATGTAACAATAGAGAGAATGTATTGGTGTTGGCATTTCATACCATTGACGTCATGAGGTAATAAATAAAAGAGAGACTGTTGCAGAGTGGCGTACTCGCTACTGAACCCGAATTTTACGAATTCCACCTACGCAACGTAAAATGACACGCTCAGGGACCCGGCCGCTGACTCAATGAAAACATTGTTTTCACACTGGATTGGTATTAGGGCGCAAACTGGGTACAAATATGCAGATGTCTGTGACCATTAGTTTATAACTTCAGTGATAGCTTACAGACTGCAATGGACTTACTTGAATAAGTTAAAAAAATAGGAGGAGCTTTCAGGTATTATCGCAGGGAACTGAGAATAAATTTTGTACGGACAAGCCGTAACTTGTCTGAACCTGCACGCCAATGATGTCATTTTGGGCCCGCTTTTCGTTTACGGGCACAGGAATGCAACTCCGCAACTTCTCCAACTATCACCTAATGTGACATGGGTAATTCAGTGAGAGCGAAAAGCTGATTTGATATCAAAAGTCCTTTGGGGTTGCCTTGGAAGAGCCAGCTATTACCCTCAGAAAACTTGTACTCATACTGGCTAGGCCCTCCTGTATTGAGGCCGTAGAAGCCGTGTCTCCATAATGACGCTGTGATTGGCAGATTAGAATGTGCCAGTATTACAGTAGCATAATTATTCAGAGCGTAATACTCACTCACCACTGGAAGATCCGACAGCAGCAGGAGACAGCTGGTCATCATTAGAGCCCTGGTCAGGTGCCTTTGTTTCATTTGGGATGGCTGCCGCCTCCACTTTAAGAGCCTTTCTCAAGTGAATCTTGGAATGTATTTTCAGGTGGTCCTTACGTTTGAACGCTTTTGAGCAGACAGTACAGCTGTAAGGCCGTTCTTGTTTAGCTGCAGGAGTAGTAGGAGTGGGTGTGGTGGAATTCTGAGCTGTAAACACAGTCAACCAATCATTGACCTGGTCTACAGAGGCTCTAAGGAAATACCGCCAATTGGATATGGGAAGCTCATGGAAGCAAAGGTTCACATCATTATTATCAGAAATCTAATTATTGAAGGTCTACGGGTTCAGTAAAATGGCTGCCACACCGTTTTGATTGAAAAACACACCTTTGGGGGCATCCAATCTGCCATGAATGTCATGCTTTGGGTTGGATGAAGGAATGGAGGTTTTTCCGTTTATCAATAGGACATTCTATACTGAATACTATGCTATCGAGCAGGCCATGAACCATTTAGAAAACAACCCGTAGGCTTAGAGATGACATCCTTATTCTACTCCGAGTTCTTTTCCCGCTATGCTGCAGATACTACCATTGGTTCCCATACCAGATGTGGTGCCGTTAGTAGTCTCGGCCTGCGAATATGGTCCACCGGTGCTCGTTATCAAATTGGCGACATCAGCAGATACAATGGGCGTCAGAGCGGTTGGAGTCTTTCTAAAATGCAGCTGACGATGTCTTTTCAGATGATAGGAGTAGCCGAATGATTTTGAGCAAATATCACAAGAGAAAGCTCTCGTCTTCTCGTGTGTCTACAATTCAACAAGCAATTTTGGATGACTACAGTGCTACCTAAGTTTATAACATTCCCTTATATATTGGTCTCTGTCTGGAGACCTGTTATACATGCACTATTCTCACCTGTACAGGTGGAGTGACAACACCCAAGCGCAGTGGATTGCGTAATTAGATTCCATGTCAGAGGCTGCTAAGATTTTTAGCCTAATAAGCCTCATCCAATGGTAGACATATATAGAGAATTTGGATCTTTGATCATAACTATGGAATGAGTGGTCTGATTGAGAAATTATTTCACAGGTGTCATCCTGACACATGTAGACACCTTTCAACTAATTTTCAGCAAAATCAAAAAAGATAATTAAATGCCCCCCTCCCCTATAATTGGTAAACTCAACTGCACATGACCAATCACAGACCCAAACCCTAAAAAACATAAACAATACCAGATATCCTCACCGACGGTTCAATCCGGATCCACATGGAACTTAAGTCTCCTTTAAGAGTGAGTTACTCAGGCAATTGGCCATCCTATTCAATGGAACTCCTAAGCCTGAGGCTTGTTAGGGTGGTAGAAGTTAGGAATTATGTGAGGATCTCATTCCCACAGTGGGTGCTTAGAATTACCAGGATTTTAACCCAGGATGTTTCTATCTTGAGCCAAGCGCTCTAGCCATTGACCTATCCTGCTATCCCCATAGCAAGTGTACAGCTATTAGGAAGTTTTTGAATCAATATGTCATACCAATAAAGGACAAACCAGCTACCCAGCGCTGATTGTGCCGTGCACATACACATAACACACTATATGGACAGGCATAGCTTACAAAAGCCATAGAAGCCCGTTTGTTTATGAAAGCTATAAAGCCCATATTCTCTTACAGTACACGGGCTTCTTCTCGCGTATGGCAAAGTTGCCGTTGTGTTTGACCAGTTACGGCTTAGCATGGAGCACCACGCGCGGGTCAGTATCACTCCAGGTTGGGGCCAGTCAATCTAAGTAGGTTTACACATCACCCACCGAAATTCGGCTACTCTTGTCGAGAAGGGAGAGGTGGATCTTTAAAGGGATACTTAAGTTCCGTGTGGATCTCAATTGAACACTCAGATACGGGATCTGGTATTGTTTATGTCTTTCTGGGGTTTGTGGTCGTGATTGGTTATGTGCAGTTGAGTTTACTAATTATGGGGGCCCCACTGGGGCATTGGTAACTATAGGCTGTTTAAATATCTTTCTGATTTTGCTGAAAATTGGCTGAAAGGTGTCTACATGTATCAAGACGACACCTGTGAAATCATTTCTCCATCAGACCACTCACCAGAGAATAATAGCTATGATCAAAACTCCGGATGCTCTATATATGTCTATCAGTGGATGAGGCTTATTAGGTTCAGTATGAAAATCTTAGCAGCCTCTGACAGGAATCTGATTATGCAATACGCTGCACTTGGGTGTTGTCACTCCACATGTACAGGTGAGAACAGTGCATGTATAACAGGTCTCCAGAAAGCGACCAAAACCTAAGTAGCACTTTAACAACCGTGGAATGATTTCTGACCCTTATCCACTGGTTGGGACCTTTGTTGCACTCTTATCGACTGGGCCTCCATCATCATTATACATACCATTTGGTGAGACTTCAGATGATCTTTCCGTTTGAAAACTTTCCCACAATGTTTGCAAAGAAAATATTTGATAGGGGCTTCAGGAGGTTCTACAAAAAACAACAACAGTGACTGTTTAGGTCCATGCTTCAAACGGCTAGGTATACCAGCTGATCTTACCAACTATGGGTAGAGTAGTCAAGCGAGTAGACGACAGTATCGGCCCAACTATTTAACTGGACATGTAAGACTCATACATAGACAGTAGGAGTGGCGGTGGTTTAGTGGTTAGAATACAGCTGGTTGTGGGTTCAAATCCCAGAAAAGTCAATGGCAGTGACAGGAAGGGCATCTGACCTTGATTCGCTCCTTACCCGCCTTAAAGTCCCCCAGTTAACCAGGTAGCTAGCACCACGGCCCTGTACCTGAAGCAAACCCCAGACCATAGAAAGGTTAGCCTGCTTTATACTTTATATGACTTTGACACCACCACTAAAATTATATTATTGACGTTATTAAAGGTTTAAGTGGTCTCTAAACTTAAAGCACATTGATTGGAATTCAGAGAACTTGGATTAAAAAGTCAAATTTATACCCGATCTAAAATATGTGTTTTGAGGGATTGATATATCTCGTTGTTTTATGCATTCTGCAGTGAGGTAAGAAATCATGACAAGTCAAAATGGAGAGCTTCACAGTTAAATGTACTTTTTAGTTGGGTTGTACAACTGCTGGAAGCAGTGAGGCAGAATGCCAAAAGGAGACATGGAAGACAAGCCCATAACGAATAGACAAGGTGACAAAAGTGGGTTGAATCATGCACCTAATGCCTAAAAATATATTAAGGGGTGAACAGAAATCTTTTACCCGTATTGAAGGCGAGTCAAATCGGGACAGCATGTAGCAATTAATGTGGATATGTACCTTCAGGATTCGGAGTGGAACCAGGACTCGGTACACCCTGCTCACTCAGCATTTTCAAATGTTTACTCGTACGTCTATGGCGAGCCAGCTCTCCTGGGGTACGGAAACTGAGGTCACAACACACGCACCTATGCACGCGCTTCCCTGCAGAAAACACGACAGATATAATTCATGAGGATGCTGGGTGGCGGAGTTAGAGAAGTCATCACAGTGACAATGCCCGAGAGTAACTATGAGAATGAGGGCTAAGAGATTTGACTTATACAAATATAACTAGTTGAGTCACACCCAGGATTCCTACACACAATGCCAAGAGTTTCTAGAAATTTTCCACGAAAGAATCCTGTTCTCTAAGTAAGCCAACTTCACATATTAGACAGTTTCCGTGATAGATGATGATGTCAGTCAGGGACGAGTGTTACGCTCGGTTTGTGTTCTTGTTGACCTTAAATAAGAGAGGAGTATACCTGTGTGTACGAGCATGTGGCTTTTCAGGTGATCTTTACGGCGGAATACCCTGGGGCAGACTGTACATGGGTGCTCCTCTGGGACTTGTGACACACTCGCTGTTATGTCTGAAATAGATGATAATGCATCTGTACACTGGTATTGAAATTTGTATACGCCGGCGTCGGTCTTTTCTTATCATACTGAGATGATGGTGGCAGACAGATACTGAAAAGATCAGGAGGCCGGTCAGGTTGACTCTGGCTCAGTACATCTCTTAAGCGAAACCGAGGGCACTGGCACTCAAAAAAACTGTCACTTTCAGAATTCAGACATTGAACTCACTTGACTAGCATACCGGGGTAACCTAATGACTAGAGCTCATGGCTCAAGAAAGAGTTCAAGTCCCAGTCATGCTGAGTGCCCACTGTGAGAATGAACTTCTCACTTAATCACTAGCTCCCATCACTCCAACAAGCGTCAGGCGTAGGAGGTCCATTAAAAGGGACAGCCAGGTGCCCAAGAGACACAATGAAAAGAGACTATACCGAATTCTCAAAAAGTCCTGTGAAGTGTGGTTTGAAGGAATCCATCCGAACAAAAGACAAGCAACTCCCAATAGCACTAGAGCTTCACAGTTAGAATAACCAATTCTCCCGTGTACTGATGTTATATTTCCCATTACCTTCAGTAGGATTGGCCGTTTCCGTGGGTGGGGCCATCTGCTCATTGGTCACTTGCTCTAATTTAGCTAAGTAGTCTGGTTGGAAAATGGCCACTCCATTAGCGAAAACTAAAATATAAATTGTGAAGTCGCTCAAAATCAATAGCCTCCAAACTCCTCTGGATGAACATGTCTTGCCATGGGATGCAGCCGAAATCTTTAGGCTGATTTTGAGACATTTCTAGATTCTGGACACCTGTTACAAATTAGAACATGTATCGGAACTCTGAAAAGCTACAAAACAGTTGAGACCATACCACTTTTCGCAGTGTCTGGGAAATCAAATTTTTGCCTAAAGAAACAACAGTCTTTCAAGACAAAGCAGTACCCATATGGTACTCTCATTATCCTCTATGAGTGTTCTGCATCGGCTAGCAGAGTGAGATCAGCTACTCCGAGCTCCAGTTTAGCCCAGTACACACTCGTAGGGAGAAACGGTGGTCAGGGCCAGCTGAACCGGGTTCAACTTCAAGTTTGTGGATCATTTTGTGCTTCCTCGCCTTTTAAATTTGGATTGCGACATTAAATAAAGGAGGCACCCTGTAGTGTACCAACTCTATGGGAGCAAACCATAGACCATCTTAAAAAACAAGCCATTAGCTCAGTGATGCCATCCATGTAAAACAGGATGACCTTATCTTACCCGTTTCACATGGAGCATTCTGTTCCTCCATCCATTCTTGTTGAGCTTTCTGCAGTTCATTGATCTCGCCAACGGTTAGTCGCTTTACAGTTTGGCATTTCCTTCTGTTTGGTGCCAGCTGCTGCTGTAACGGAGTTGTCTTCACCTCTGTGGCCTCAACTGATTGGTCCTGCAAAGAGTCAAAGGTCGATTAGTGATTGTTTATAATGTTTTGGAGCTTAGTACCTACTGGGCAATGGAATCAAGCCAACAATAGTTTAAAGCATGCTGGCATTAAGGATTTTAATATATTGATAGCACGAAAAATTAAAATAACTATAAAAATCTGTTTTAATAAAAGGAGTGTAATTAATAGAGACATGACTGAAGAGGAAGGGGCAGTAGATAATAAGACTCGTTGCATCGATGACAATATTATAACATTTCATTTAAATCGGGATATTTTTAGTCTAAAAGGTACAACATAAAAGTCTCATGGAGTTGCTGCATCTGAATGGTTAGAGCGCTCGCCTCTGGCGCTGAAAGTACCGGATTAAAGCCAGCTTGTGCACAGGATTTTCCAAAAAATGATTGAAGCTGTCTTCTGAGAAATGTGTAAAGAGTAAAATGTAAATGTCCTTTGATGTTATTGAGCAGCATAAATGGTTCAGCCAGAGGGTGGTGGGTGATAGTAATGAGCAGCATAAATGGTTCAGCCAGAGGGTGGTGGGTGAGACCAGCCAGAGGGTGGTGGGTGAGAGTAATGATAAGAAACTACAGAGACTGTCACAATTGATGTGTAAGGCTGATAAGGGGAGGTTCATTCTCATAAATGATGGATTAGACAACGTGGAAAGCTGGGGAAAGATTAGGGCATTTAGCGGTATGACTAGTATGGCAAACTAAGAACAACGACTGGCGTTTGAAATGTGTGATAACTTCATTACTTCCAGACTGGGCGTATAAGCCAATACAACTCAATGCAAGTTCCAAGCCTGCCTGGATGAAGAAAATACATACGGTGCTGTTAATAAAAAGGTTTTAGGAAAAAGGTTTGAAAAGGATCAAAAGGTGTGAAAAGTATCCTTGTCGAATGATGTTTACCAACACAGAGCTGTAATATGAGGGACTTGCCAGCCGCAGTAACCATAATTACTACTGGGCAAACTGCGAGTGAAGTCTCCCACCGAATTCACACCGGCCAAGAACTACTGCGAGCAAACCATAGGCGATTATAATGAAATATTCACTGTGAAACTGTACAGCGGTTATTGGGAAAGTGAAGTTATCACCACCTCATACTTCCATGCATATCCCAAGAGACCCATTTAAAGTCATTTCAGTGGGACTGGGAAGGTCTGCCTCAATTAAAAGCCTCTAAAATGTTTGTTTTAGGTGATTTGATCATTATTCTGACCTCTTCAGTCCTGGAGTTTATATCCCATAGAGCGAGGAGGGCGAGTAGTACATCCAGGTTAGTGGAACCTGGGTCCAGCCTCTTTTTCACTTGGATGATTCCCTCCAGCACGCTGTTCAGAGCGAATGCGCTTCCTGTCAGATGAAGCTGAACATGTGTCATCTCCATCATGTCAATTGATTGGCTGCACTCTGGAGAATAAATCTAGGCTAGTAGCAGATCATCAAACGAAACACGGGAACAGAATGCGTTATGATGCGCTTAGCAAATTATTATGGGTAAGGATTGAAAGACAAAGAGGCATGGATCTTGTAAGTCACATACACTCATTCCTACACAGATATCTGGACTGGCATTATTCACTCAGTCAATACTCTACTCTGCTAAAGTGATAGACAGAATAGAAGAATAAATCCTAGAATTTGTTCTTCCAGTTCAACATTCAATGTTTCAGACTCATGTTATACATAATTATAATACTAGCCGTAATAACTCATGGCCAGTGAGTGACTGAGTGAGTGTGTCCTTAAGTGTAATTCTTCTTTAAGAAAACTCACTAACTGAGTAATTCTCTCAGAAGGATTAGTACCACCTACGGCTACTACTAGTAGACAAGACCAGAGTGCAGCAGAGGGCGAGGCGGAGCAGCTATTAGCATTACTAGTCAAACTCGAAGTATTACTAGTCATTTAGTGTGACTTTTTTAGTGTTACTATTCAGCGTTCAAAAGGTTAGGCCGATACAATCGTAATCCAAGGTGGGAAACGAAGGGCCACCATTTTAGTAATCTAGCGAACATGAAACTCTTATTCATCGGCTTACCAACCCAAGCTTCCTAACATACAACTTCGAGGAATAACTCAGTCAATCATCACAAAAGTGTTCGGTTTTCTCGGTTTGCCGGATGTTACAGTTCGTATTTCGGACCAATGATATGCCGGTTTACAAAGATTTGATAGGCCCAAATTAATTAGTTGCTTTTTACTACCGGCGTTTTTTGATTGGACAAATTTTGATTTATAGAGCCTTAGTCCTGTCAGGGCTCTACAAGGAACATCTCTACTGGTGACGAATCCAAAACCATGATCTCAGATTATCTCACTTCTTTTTCTAACAACAAATAGCGAGCACTTTTGCAGTTGTGTTTATCGAATCTATACACTGATGATTTTCTGGGTATGACAATCACAAAGCATAAATACACACACAAGTCTCCAGATTATTCAGCACTTGTAATCAGGTAAGCTTGTCAACTAGGTCACCAGCGCTGAGTCAGTAAATGAGTAATTGACTGAGTAAATAATTGAGTGAGTGACTGAGTCGCCTGAGTCACTTACTACTTTACTGAGTAAAGTAAGTGACTCAGGCGACTCAGTCACTCACTCAAGTCACCGACTGACTCAGCGAGTCAGTCAGTGAGTACTAAGTGAGCATGACTCGTGAGTGTGAGTCTGGGTGAGAGACCAACACAACTCAACTGACCACGCGATTCGGAGCACGAGTCACTCTGACTCTGTTAGTGTCACCGACTCACGCAGTCATAAACTCAGCCATATGTATGACCATGATGATCTATTACTAATAGTATTATTATAATTATTACATACCGAGTAAACTAAAACTTGGTCTAGAATGTAACTGATTCAGTGATTGAGTATGGTTGAGTGGCTGTGACCACTAGTAGTAGTTATACTTATAATTTATATGAACACTTAACGGTAACACAGTCACTCTGAATGTCAATCAGTCATTGTCCCCGGTTAGGCTGGTAAGTCACTAAGTGGTAACTGGTAAGTCGCCGGCAGTCGCTGATGAGCCTGGAATGAGGTGACTCACTCAGATCAGTAAACTCACCATTGGTGTCAGTTAGTTATCCATTATTCTTGTCAACCGTTTTAATTTTAGTTTTGTTCATCCGTGACCGTGACAGTGAGTGAGTGGTTTGCTAGGTGGGGTGTTACTAACTATCAGTGTTGTATTATTATTATTATCGCAAAAGACACAGTTTCACTAGTCTTGTTATTTTGAATTTTGTGCCTGTTGAATGGTCTTTCTGTTTTTCAGACAAGATAACTACTTCTTCTCAAATGGATCATTCCACGCACTCCCTGTTTTATACGGGCTTCACAACTTCCGATGTCTGGTTCCATGGATTCCGAGCGAATAACTCACAAGGTGAGTGGACCAGTGATCTAACCCACAGTTACCCTGAACAAAGGGTTAGCCATTTATACAATATATGCTGCGGCAGATCTCTATTCCCTACTCCAATGAACCCTTGGATGGCAATATTCTTTCCTCAACTGATGTGCCCTCAAGCTTATACAATATTGTCAACCGTGTGATTTTTCGCCAGTGCCAAGACATCCACACATAAATGGATATGAGGTCATTTCTGTTTTAGATTTGGTCGTGGTCTGCGTTATAGTCGCTGTACTCACAATGGTGAGAACATGTCTGGCCGCCTTCAAGACCAACAACTTCGAGCGAGTGACATCTTTGCAAACCAAATCCAAATACCCTAGGTATGCCGTCGCTAGGTTGAGAGATATTCGCCTCACCTCAGTGGAGTTGCTCTTAACCCTCTAGTCTGACCAGTCTTAGAGCCCCCTCCCCACCCCTCTGGTATCAGGACTGTCTCTCCGTTCACTATAGTCAGGAAATTAAAAACGGCCACAGCTGTTTTGCTGCTGGTGGTCAAACCAATGAGTTGCTGCAGTGCAAAGGTGGCCTGATTCATTTGCCAATGGTGTAGAATTGTGGTTCATTTAGTATCAGATCATGTAGACCACTACCATATGCCAAACTCAGTGGTGCTAACACGGAGATAGGCCCTCCGCTGTGTAAACTTTTCAGCCCATAGGCCGAATGGCTGCTATAGAGCCCCTTGAAGGCTTTAGGAGTACAGACAAAGAAACCCATGGCTTGTTGAATTTGTGATAAAATTAAGTAGGCAACAGGGATTTAAGGAAGGATTTCAGGACTTCCAGTGGGAGGCCCAGTTGAAAGGGGCTTTACAAATAGTCTGTTGAATGAAAAGACATGGTGAATGCCTATTTCCGGGTTAGTACTACTGAGTTTGGCTTGTGGTAGTGGTCCACACGATCTGATACTCAAAGAACCACAATTCTAAGACATTGGTGCGCAGATCATATCAACTTTGAACTGTAGAAACCCATTGGTTTGACCACCAGCAGCGGAAAAGCCACGACTGATTTCACCTTTCCCGACTATAGTAACACAACTGGCTTCTTCCGTTGGTTTTTGTACCAATAATTTTACGATACACTCTCTTGCCAGCTACTCGAACCCTGTCATGGATGCCGGCCTTGGTAAAATTATATAAGTATTCTTTCTCAACCACCATATCCATAATCCATAAGCACAAAATGAAGTACAATAAGCACAATAAAGTGTTTATAAGTATCATTCCACCGCCCATCAAATTTGCACTATCTGAACACACTTCTGTCAAAACAAGCTACCCACAGCAGCACAGCTGAGTGATCGGCGATAACTCTAGGCTACTGCATCTCTATGTCACTGAATAGACCACTGTTCAACTGTTCTCATGAAACTATCAGTTATTAGACTTCATTAACAATTAAGTTCAATCTATGTATGGTCATTGTGCACTTTTCTCAATTGTGACTCGATGTATGATAACACGGTAATTAGTGCGGTTGATTAGCAATGGATGAAAGAGTAGATACCCTTACACTAGTGCAGTCATTAGTGCCCATAGAGCTATCCTATCTACCTATAGGGTTAGGATAACTCTATGGTAGTGCCCTTCTACTGTCTGTTTACTCCAGGCTTACATGTCAGGCTTTCAACTTGAAGAAACCACCTTATTGATCTGGTCTTCTCTCCAACCCAGATTTTACTCAAAGGTTATACCCATACCTATAGTAACAGGAAATGTGGGATGTGCGGGGTAGCAATTATTTCATATGCTGGGGTAAGTAGGAAACTCATTATGTAAGCCTCAAACATCACAGATTCAGGCTCATTCCCTTGCTAGATTCCTTGGTGGTGCATATGATAACTTCATCTACTTACACCCAGCGCTCTTGCCTGCAGCATTTTCCATTGATACATATTTATACTGAATTCATTGTTTTTGTAGACCGAAACAGATAGGCTACCACATACTGCATACGCTGCTTTTGATGTTAGATTGTCTAATGGGATACCTGCTTATGCTGGCATTTATGCAGGCAAATGTCTGGCTGTGCGTGGTGATTGTAATTGCTAGTGTGTTGTCATACTTCCTGGCCGGGTGGAGCAGAATTCAGATTGCCCCACCCAAACGAGCCGCCACTCGGTAAGTGCCTTCATATTTATATTAATGTAGAGACCTCAATGACGACTACATAATGAGGCATAGCAATTACTTTTCAAGAAACCTCAAAGTCTGAACTGAATTATTTTTTTTTCTATGAGTGAATCCTGTATGGGTGGTGCTCAGTCTGTACGCTCGTCGGGGCTACTGGAGCAGACACCATCCTCCTCTGCTTACCTCTGTGTTGTGCGCCTTCGGTGGTAGTTCCCACGCTCGCTAGGCTCTCTGAACTGAATTTACATGTAGCATTTCATGGTACTACATGTATTCTAGTTTTATTTATAGGGACACTAATAATGGTGCTGTGGACCGCAGATTCAAGCAGATGCAGCGTGCCTCTATATTTGATCGCCAAAATACACTGGAGAGTGAGGAAGCCGAAACTACAGAATTTAACACTGCTCCTACACTCAGAGTAGGTGCTCTTTTACCCGCAGTAGGTGCCCCAAATCAAAAATCATATTTGATTCAATTTTAGTGTTATTTAATTTTAGTTTTGTAAATGGGGTAATACCAAGATAATGAACTAGACCTGTCTTTCAGAAATGCACCATTGCATTCCCTTCCTCCATTCAGTAGACTAGCCGGGCTCTAACTAGAGGGGTCAGCACAGACACTCAATAAACAGGATGGGGCGGAGCTGCCTCTGCCTTCGTAGAAATGAACGAATTAGGCTTTTTGCCAAGTATAATCCGATTAGTCAATGGGTGGCATCCAACAGTACTATTTCTTGGGCAAACGAGTACAGCAACGGGCACATCGAGCCCCTCACCTCGCCTGTTTCCATCGAATCGGTTTGAATGGGAGATCGTTCTCTTTGTATAGTGTTTA
>Ga0224511_10000358_pt1 | contig 20753 bp, 15 predicted proteins | sample SF_May12_sed_USG_2_FD_169988 | JGI IMG/M metagenome (GOLD analysis project Ga0224511, IMG submission 169988) | Sediment microbial communities from San Francisco Bay, California, United States - SF_May12_sed_USGS_8_1 | ecosystem: Environmental > Aquatic > Marine > Sediment | place: USA...
TGAGAAATAGTGTCAAAAACTAAAACAATTTCTAGTGTTGAACTTGTTTATTCTTCATTTCATTATTCTTTTTGTTTTGTTCTCTATATACAATAGGTAATTGACCGTGTTATAGTAGGGTCGTCTTTTACATGTGTTTTGTTTATTTTGATGTAAAAGTTTGGTATAAAATGTTTTGTTGTAAGAAAAACAGCTGTTTTTGTTTGATGTTAACATAGTTTAGATGCCCCCTGATAACAGAAAACAAACATTTATTACGTGACCCGGAACTGTCAAGTGTGACCCGCAACTGTCAAACTTACATCATGCCGTTGGATATTCTATAGATAGGGATTTACAAATTAAAATATTTCATAAATTGTATCAAAGTAAAGAGGAATAATTTGTTAAACAGTACATACAGTTCTGTTTCTCCAGACTTTCGTTTTAAAGAGACACCCTACGTTAATTTCTTTACTGACCCGGAACTGTCGAGTTCACTGTATACTCTTTTGAAAAGGTTTTGGAACAGCGGCGCGAAGTGGAATCGAAACCGTCCCTTTCTATAAAAGAAGCTGTTTAATCCGCACAGGTTCGTTTTTGTTTTACGTAAATTGTTAAACATTTTTAGTTTTCTGTGATCAGGAATTCTAACTATTTTATGTATTTCTTAAAAATATTGATTTGTGCATTGGATATCATTGAAACTTTTGCAAAAACATCATTATTATCTTTGGCACTGCTAATTATGTTCGACTACTCTATACTGAATCCATTATTTGTAAACTTGATAACTTAATTGAACAATATAATTGGCAAACAAATATTACAAGATTCAAATTGATTAGAAAAACAGTGTCAAGGAAAATAAACATTCCAGGTAATGAACGGTTCCATTTCATGTTGATTTTCCATATTCATATTACCCTTTCTATTCATTGTCGTTCAAATACCGACGAACGATTTTTACATTACGTTTCCCTTATACAGATCCTTTATCGAGACATATTAATAATTAATCAACGTAAACAAACGACCAGAAAAATGACACTTATGGCTATCAATTAATGCACTGAAATTTTCTATTGGCAGTTGCCAGCGCAGAACCGGCTTTCCATTTGGGAACTGATTGTAATTTAGTAACTTTGAAAACGTTACATTATAATCTATCCAGAATAATTTTCCAGCATTTATTGGAGTTATTTCGACAGAACTGTTAGGCCATTAAAAAGGTAAGTGATATTGCGGCAGGTAGATAAAAAGATATAATATATAAAAAATCATATTTATCATTATTATTATTATTATTATTATTATTATTATTATTATTATTATTATTATTATTATTATTATATTTCAAAATGTTAGAAAAGTAGTTGAATTTACAAACTTTCATTTTGTTAAAAAGCTGCTGCGTACGGTTATCTTGTTTGGAAGATGTTTAAACAAATAATATTCTATAGAACAAAATAGATTTGAATTCACTTTGTTGAAATATGTGCATCTTAATTCTGTAAGAATATAAACTTGTGTTATTTTAATAAAATAATGAAAACTTTTTAATTTAAGCTCAAATATATTCTTGAAAAAAAAAAAGAACTTATTTAAAACATATCTTTTTATATATTATATATTTAACTCGGTCATTATTATTGAATATTTGACTTTTAACTCTCATTTTTTGTTACAGAAAAAATGCACCGGCTATTTCCTTTTAGTATTCTGTTCCTGACTTACATGACATTCGTTAATGGCCAAACACTTGATGAAGCAAACGCCCTGATGGAAGCTTTACTGACCGGTTACAACAAAGACATTCGTCCGTCAGTTAACCTGTCTCGTCCGGTTTTAATTAACGCAACGTTTGATCTCGTTTCCGTCCGTGAATTGGACGAGATCTTAGGGAAACTTTCCGTGGTGGGCATTTTATGTATGTCATGGCATGATCCTCGAATGGAATGGAATCCCTTTCTATACGGTGGCCAATACATGGTGAACATACCTATGGAAAAAGTGTGGAAACCTGATTTAGTTGTCGGCCATCCAATCGACTCAATGCTAGGTCTCGGATATTTTCATAAATGGATCAACGTTCGATACTTTTACAATGGGGTAGGGACATTTTGCCCTGGGGATGTGATATCCACGACGTGTGCGATTGATGTTCGTTATTATCCATTTGATGTTCAAAAATGCGATATTCTCTTTTTACCCTGGGGCATGTTCGGAAATGAAATGTATTTCATTTCCACGGAAGACAAAGTATTGAAGAACTTCTTTTCAGAGAATGGCGAATGGCAGTTAGAGGAAACCCATGCATCTTCGGGTTTAATCTATGAAACGTACTCATATTTCGAAATAACACTTCACCTACGTCGACGCCCAACCTTTGTCATAGTCAACGTTATTTTGCCGATCATGTTCATGGGATTTTTGAACGTGTTGGTCTTTATCCTACCAGCCCAATCCGGTGAACGAGTTTCATTCGCGATTACCGTTCTTCTCGCGATTGCGGTCTTTCTAACGCTAGTGAACGACAACCTGCCAAAAACGTCTCAACCAATGTCAACAATATGTTACTTTCTACTCACGAATCTGGTCATGAGCTCGTTAATCATGCTAGCAACAATACTGAATCTACAGATCCACCACAAGCCTGCGTCAACGCCAATACCCGACTGGCTTCGAACCATGGTCATCAGCTTAAGGGGACTTTGTGGCCGAAGGAAGACCACAAACACAAATACACGCGTTGAAGAAATTGATCTCACTAATTTCGAGAACAACATTGTACAGACAGTACAACCAACAACAAAAAATGGCCTGAAATCTCAGCCAACTCTTAACAAAAGAACACATATCTTCACTGTTAACTCGAATCGAACAACAAAAGGAGATGCGATGCAAAATACACCTCCGATGAAACAAGTGGAAGATGACTTTGGCGCTGAAGGGCAAAGCGATTCTGGCGATGACGGAGTAACATGGACCGATGTTGGCACGATGATTGACCATCTGGCGTTTGCTTTGTCCACTGCCTGGCTTTTTGTTTCTTCAATGGCCTTCTTTATAATGGTCGCATTGAAAACAGTGCCATAGGCATAATGGAATCTTTGCAGAGCCATAAATATAATTTTGTATCTGCAACCAGTCTGCGAATTAGTCTATAAGCCTGAAGCCCAAGTAGAGTGAACAGCCGGTCGGTCGATTAGAATTGTATACTAGTATAAAAACGCCCGACCGGTCGATTTAAATTTTGGAGTAACATTCTAAACCAAGTAGTCGACAAATAATTAGCGCGCAGACTGTCTGCATTGACGGTCTTTTAATGTTCACGCAGAACAGTACTACATAAATGATTTTGTCTTTTTGTATATACGTATTAGATATACACATACATAAAGATATTTCAAAGACATGGAAAGGTTTCAAAGTATTGCGACTATGAACAATGTATCAGACGTATCTAATGAACGATGTCCTCTGTGAACAGCGCACAAAACATCTACATCATCCATATAACTCTCACAGTAGATGTGTGTGGTTATTTAGACTAATATAAATTGAAGAGATGTTCAAACAAAGAATGTTGTAAACAATGTAGATATGTCATGTTTAAGGGCACCATGACAAAATGGCCCGTACGAAAACTAACACAAGGAACGACACAAATACTCTTACAACATCATGACGCAACAAACATTTAGACAAACTATATTTTTGTGTTTTTCGGATTTTTATTTTTTATTTTCTTTTTATTGATAATTTCTTAAACGAATTCTCCAAGATATGTTGAATTACCGCCTTGGTACGGTCAATGACTTTCACTGGGAGTTTAAACCAGTTTTAAGCTATAGCAAAAGAATCGCGGTAGCCGATGTTTGAATCTCGTTAAACATTGTGTGTGATTTTATACAAGATTGTGTATTTAATTTTTAAAAGAAATACTAGAACGTTGACTTAAGTTGTTTTTTTCAATTTTGGATTCACAATAAAATTAACGTTAATTATAAAAATAGATTAGTATTCTAAGATGCATTATTTTAAAAAAAATCTGACATTTTGAAGAGTATACGTATTCTTTCTTCAACTTTGCATCGAGAAAAGTGATCATACTATCTTCATTATATGTTTTGCACAATTGTGTTTTTGTACATACATTGTATTAAGATTTATTGTACCTTTTGAATGTTTTAAGTAAGCAGGTACATGTATAGTAGTTGTGACTGACATGCCAGTTTACAAAAAACTAACTCGCCATCGTATTTCTTATTTTTTTATTCGCAATTAAATTATATTATATACATTGAGGTTCTATTGTTAAACGACACTCGTGATGTTTGATTATTGTATTTAACATAACAGTTGAACGTACTGTCTAACCTCCTAGAGCGCCACCTCTTACGAGCGGCTACCTCTGTCGACCGGCATAAATATTTCCCCCGCGCGACACATTGACCTTTGAAAATTACCTCGGAGGAAGAACACCTCTCTAGAGCAATCAAAATGTATGTAGCCGCGTGCTGTTACTCCACAGAGGTTAGACAGTATATTTTATAAAAGTAGTGTAGTGTATAGCTAGTATAGGTTATAGTTCATATATTGCGATTGTATGCAAAATAAATGTAAGCGAGCGACTTACAGTTCACCCGCCCACTTTCTTTAATCTTTGCTCCCCGACACGTTTGACGAGCGTTGACAGCTGAAGGCGCAAATGTATTGAACGCCGATTGGTTAATGTGGCCAGACGATTCCATTGTTTAGACACCTTTAATTACTGTGTCATTTCTAGATGTGCAACCGTTGGGATAGGCACATACGTGCAAAATGTACAAAACAAAATGGAGGACTGTACAATTTAATGTAAACATTCATACTCAACAACTAATAAATGGAAAACGCGAATGCACGATTGAACAAGGTATGTTGTATATTTTATAATTTACATAGCTGTTTGGTGTGTCTGTTAATATTTACAGTGTAGATTTTTCAAAAGGCATGAATCTTACGATGTCCTGTGGTTTGGCCTAGTTATTTACTTTATTAAATAGCTCGTGTTCGATTTATTGTTTGCATTGGTTTTTATATGGGTTGATTTTTTCAGCCAATGTGCAGGCGGTTCCAGAGCAGACGGCGGACGAGCTGAGCGCGCCAATTTCGACGACACCAATGCTGAACGTGCTAACGACACCCGGAACTAAACATGCCGATGACACCCGTCGAGACCATTCAAGTTACAGAAACTCCACCGACATCATCAATTTGGAAAGGTCGTTTTGATATGTTATATTTAATTTATGAATAAACTTGATTAAAACGTTCTGTTTTATTATCTCCCCTTTGATACAGAGAACATCCCTCTTTTTCGTCACATTGGACTGGCCAGGTAGTAGGCGGAGCAAAGAGTTTCTAATATTAGAAACTCAGTAAGTGAATCATTTCATGATCTCACTTACTGGTTATTGGGGCAGTTTTGACGGTTATGAATCAATATATGAAATAAATCGGTCTTGCATTTGAAAATTTCTTGACTTCTGATTGGCCCAGGATGTAGGGTGAACTGTAAGAGCTGTGAACGTACACTTGCATTGTTTGATCGTTTCGAAAACGTCTGTGTATTTTTCATCATTGTGTAAGAGTGGCTACATTTTTGTTATTTATTGTTTGTTGTTGTAATATTTTTCTTTTGTGACTAAATTGTATGTCATATTCAACATATTCAAGAGTCTTAGCAAAGAAATGTTATGTAAAATGGCTGACACTAAACATTTTTGACTACATATTTTAAAAGATGAAAAATGCATGTAAAATGAGGTAAATCCTTTTTGTGTCCGGGGACAAGAAAATGATTTCCCCTTATAATGAATGGTATTTTGGAAATGTCCTGGTTTGTGCACATATTTCTTCAAAACTAGCACATAGTACCTATTGTGTATGCTATATTACGCAGTTATTTAGACTCTTAGGTATAGTTTAGATTGTTTCCCACGTTAATGCCCAAATCGTGCTCTTGTGACTTTAAGTATCGATTGACTGACATATTTTTACAATATGAAACAAATACTGCTCCATTAAAATATTACTGACAAATGATCGGACTAGACGATGTTGGTATATATTTGCATAGGCTGGATTGACAAAAGAATGGACCGTTCCGCGACTGTCAATCATGATCATTTATAACAGTACATGGTCAATTTTAATCCAATAGATTAGGATAACATTGTCAGGTGACAATCTGACCTAAAAACACAAAAGAAAGACCCCTTCACAAGCCTTCACAAGATCAAAGCAAATTTGCCGCTTTGGGCGGAGTTTGAGATTTTGCGGAACGGTGCATGGCCAGACGAACCACGTTCGCCAAGACGCCATTTTGGGCGGACTGTCGCTAGGTGAATTGACATATTGACAGCCCGCCCTCCTGTCCTGGTCTTTATGATTTACGCATCGCTTGCCTGCATACTTCTTATAATATGAAAGCCATATCGCTCTATTATAATATTACTCACCAATTATCGGACTAGGTAGGTGATGGTGATAGCGATTTGCAAAGGCATGATTGACAAGTGAATACAATAGATGGCCCGACAAAGCTGGTCCGTCAAGACGCCATTGTTGGCGGGCTGTCGATAGGTCAATTGTACAATAGCTGTATGATTATTGCTTTTTGTTATAACTGTATGATTATTGCTTTTTGTTATAAAGTTACAATGTGACTTTCCATAACTTTACATTAAACTAGAATTAACTATTGTTACATAAAACGTATTTATTGAATGTTGTGTGAAATGAGTAATAAATCATTTTCGTCGACACCAGTATCAAATTTACTTATAAATATAATATAAATTGAAGAGATGTTCAAAGGAAATGTTGCAAACAATGTAGATATGGGCAAGTTGGAGGGACCCATGATAAAATGGCCCGTACAATAACAAACACATTACATAGCACGAAGCACGCAAAACAACAAGACGTAACAGACATTTACACAAACAATATTTTTTATACTTTATGCATTCAGAATTTGGTAAAATGCAAGTTGACAGGGTTAGAAAGTATTCTGTTTTCTTTTTCAGTTTTGGCGGTACATGTATTTTTCTCATTTTTGTTTTGAACTTTTATTTCTAATGATATTTAACATTAAGATTTGGGATTATTGTAAAACACTAGAAAGTAATACGCATACTCTATGCTGTTATTAAACCGCCGTAAAGCAAAATGCATACATTAGCAATGGCCAGTTACCCAACTGTCACTCATGATCATTTATACAGTACCTTGTCAATTTTTATCCAATGGATTTGGGTTATGATTGATAGGTGACAGTCTGACCTAGTAAATACAAAAGAAAGCGTACTTCCTGTTTGTGATTAGCCATATCACACGAACAAAAGAAAACTACAGGAAGGGGAGGAGATTGAAGTGTTTTGGAACCATGCATTATATTGCCGGCTAAGCATGAGTAACATACAGGTACTAGAAATTAGTAAACTCCAGATAACAATCATAAACATATACAAAGCATTGAAAGAGTATCACATTTCTGCTCTATTATAAGGGTCAGTTGATATTCCAGAAACTATAGTCTATCTCAAACGGTTTAATACTGATAAGGTTTCCCTAAATCATGTGTTGTGACACGGCTCTCGGACTGTCGTATTCGAATAGCTTTTAAGCGGATACCAAGATAAATCAAAATGATTTCAAGGGTGTGTTTCCATATAGTCAGATACGACTGTTGTAAAGACTGTACGACTATACGACGGCACGAATCGAATGCTACATCCAAGTAAATATATCAATCAAATTGGACATGTCTATGTGGACAACTTATTAAACAAACATTTAGAATAAATGCACAAAATGAAACGTTTGGAGGATGGGTAAGGTATAGGCTTGTTTAGCATTTTATATTTTGAACATTTGAACAAAATGCAAAATAACCAGCAATTGGTATTTTCTACAACAAAAGATTTATTTGCAAACCTTGAATATTGAATAGTTTGATTCAGAAACCAACGTTTTATATTTATATCTATCGCAAACAAGCCAGGAACTATGTCGCACTTGTCACATGCTGTGATAGGTTTACCCAAAGGTCTTGAAAGGTATTGACTACTTTCTGCTAGAGCGTTCTAGACAATTACAATGATTTGCAATTTGTCTTACAAATGGCGTGATATTGTATTCAATTCGCGCAATGACGAATTAAAATAAATTAAGCCAGAGGTTTTTAAAGCATGGCTTATTGTTTTGACAAAGGGCCCATGTTTAATGAAGTCGGTCAGAGTTCATTTGAAGTTTTATTTCTTATAATAATTATTATGTGTATTTCTTACGTCATAAAACATTTGCGTTTTGATAGATCCATGACCAATGGACGTAATTGGTACTTTCTAAATGTTTGCGCTTAAATAAATAGCAACATCACACTAACTATCTTGCCTTTTCTGTTAATATTTCAGCTACAGACTGTATTTTCTCCACTTTTGTAAATGCTGTATTTAATAACAATTTGAATTCCCGGGGTCCCGGATTTTAATGCGTTCATGAATTTGTTCCCATTTCGACAGAAACGACTGGTGTAGAGACTATACTACTATATATGAAGACACGAACCGAATACTGTGTACATCTAGCAATCGAACCAAATAGTCGTACATGTATATGAGGACACCTCAATGGACAAGTATTTAGAATAAATGCATATAACAATATAAATTGAAAAAAGTTCAAATAAAAAATGCTGCAAACTATGTAGACAGGTCAAGTCGAAGGGCACCACGACGAAATGGCCCGTACAAAAACAAACACTTAAAACAACACGAAACACGCGGAGTAACAAGAAGTAATAGACATTCAGATTAAACTAATTGTTATATTTTTTTCCAATTTATTTATATATGTTATATTTGTTAAAATGATTTCTCCAAGAAATGTTGAGTTACCGCCTTGGTACGGTCAATACTTTCAGCGGCGGTTTTAACCAGTTTAAATCTATAACAAACCAACATATAGACCTGTGATACGGGATAGGCATGTGTTTAATATTTTATTGCATTGAACAAAATGCAAATTCATTAAGCAGTGCGTAGTTCCTACAACAAATGAGTTATTTGCAAACCAAGAATAATAACTGTTTTGTTTCATAAAATAATTAAGTTTTATTGACAAATCTGTCGCAATGCAAGAAAAGAACTATGTCGCAGTTGTTTCACGCTGTGATAAGTTTACTCAACGGTCTTTAGAAATATTGACTTCGCTTTCCGCTATAGGATTTCTAGACGAGTATAATAATAATAAGCAATCGTCTACAATGTGTTTATAAAAAAACGAACTGGGTAGTTTTTTCACTTTGCTCGATAACGAATTAAAATACTATCACCCAGAGGTTATCAAAGCATATTTCCATATCGTGAAAGAGAACTGCTTAAATCAAGTCGGGCAGGGTTCTTTTGCAGTATTAATTATTATACATACTATATATTAAAACTGAGAATCAGCGGTTCGACTAAACCATATGATTTTATGTAGAAAACTCCACCTAGGGACCGCCAAATACGCTTCGACACACACAAAATCGAGACATAAACTTCGTCAAAGACATCTGAATTTTAATTGAAATAAGAAAGATTCGTTTCAGAACAAAATTTGACTTCGACATACCGAAGTATTCGTGTCAATGAAGTTCGACTGAACGGTGTTCAGCTGTAGTTATTATGTGCATTGTTTAAAGGGACACCTATGTGGTCTGGACGTGTGACACATAGAAAAGGAGCTTCGAAAACCTATATTTTCTTGTTGTCAATGGTTTTCTGGTCTTAAAACCCATGTTGGGGTATCTCAATATGTAACAAGAACACATTGTGTGGTTTCGTGTGTGTGGGTCACACGCCCATTCCGTAGAGGAGTTTCATTTGGTGTTATCGTGGATCCGTGACAACAGCCTATTTAAACCACAAACGTCAAGAACATTGTACCACTACCAACTCTAATTATCTAAATGTTTTTCGTTGTAACAAATTATAAAACCACCATTGATATTTTCATTTGCAAATTACATTATATAGCTACAAAGTATGCCAATAATGAGAAACGGCATGTAATCAGAATGCTAGTTATAATATATATACCAAAAATGTGAATAAAATCGCAAAATGAGTAGTTTTGCATACAATAGTACATCTGTTGTCGTCAAAATCGATTATTTTAAACAAATGTGTTTTTTTTTATTTTATAACTAACACAACTTACATAATTTCATTTTCGTCCGCCCAAGCTTAGTAAGTAGCAATTTGAACACAATCGGGTTTATTCCATAAAAACACCTCTGACATAATATGGCGGCAACCATAATGACGCCAGGTGGTTTGGGAAAGGCGTAGGGATGAAACACCGGAAGTGAAAGGCAGCGAGTTGTGAAACCTTCGTAAAAGATATACATGTACATAACGGCATTTTATTTCATTCAATATCACCAACATTCTTAAACTTATACATTACACATAAAATCGAAGATATATAGTGAGATATTATATGCTAATAGTTGTACAAGTTTTAAATTATACAATGAGCGCAAACTGTGTGTTTGACCATGACAAATAATCAGGAAATGTACAGCTCTATACCTACATGTATATACGAGGCGTAGTTCAGCTTACGCAAATGCAACATTTTGGAAATTTTGTGCCGACGCGGAAGGGTTAACCCCCTGTACAAGGTGATGTCATATGGTGAGAATTACCTACTGATGTCGTTGGTAGCAGCAAGATTTATTAATTGCATCCATGTGCTATTATTTGTCTGGAGGATAGTTGAAGTGTGTAAAAAGCCGTGGCCTCCAATAGCCCTACAGTAGCCTTTCGACACGTGGTTTGTTTGGTAAACAAAATAATATTTATTTGTGGCGATGTACATGTTATAATGATTATCTGGTTGATATCGCGCCGAATGCCATGTATTGCATAGATAAAATCGTTGAAGAGTCATTATTCTAAGAAAATGAGCAAGTCCTCTGGAAACATAGCCTGCATGGGGAATATAGTAGACTCGGTTATATTCAAGCTGTTCATCAATGGTAATAAACGATGCCACACTACTGACGCCACTTGCGCGAGCTAAACTCTATTCTTAAATGTAAACATCAAACAATCCATGATCCCAGAGGACCAGAAAATATAACTACACAATTAGTTTTCAATAGAATATACGGTGCTATTTCCCCTCGCAACCTCTGACTCCTAAAATACTTTTCATTTCTCTTAGATGTATTACAGTTATCCATTTGTATTGTAGAAACGTTTACAACGCATTGATCTACTGCAGTTTATATCACTACTTTTAAAATATCCTACAAAAATAATTATAAATACTAGATCTATATATACCCATCTAACTTAACAAAAAACCTACATAGGATAACAAAATTTACAGCCAAATTCACGCTGTGTGTGTATTTGAAGTATGTTTTGGCACAACATTATTACTCAAATCCGGATCCACTGACGTGTGTTGTTCCCACAATTTTCGACCAACATATGAATCCACGGGGTGGTGTTGGTATAAAAATCGATACTCCGGAGAATTGGTAAGTTTTCGTTTTTCCTGAAAAAGCGGTTTTCGTTTCCCGCTTTGCATACCCTTGAAAGTCCTAAATGGATCGGATATAAAGTCTTCTACAAAGTTTGAGCGCTCCTTTTTATGTACACGTTCGTTAAACGATGATTCGTACTTTCCAAATTTGTCACATGGGTCGTCATTTGTATATCCGTAAGGAAAGAAAACTTCGTTGTTGTCAGTTTCTTCCCCTTTTGGCGACAACGCGGATTCACTCGAGTTCGAATGGTGGTGTGCGTGATTTTTGCAGGTCAAGTCGAGCCAAGGAGGGAATGGATCATTCGGTGTTGGTCCAACTGCAGTTTTGGGAACATGTATTCTGACATTGTGTCGGTTTGTTGTAACGACCGGTGGCGATAAAGCTTGGCCTCGAGGCTTGTAGTCCTTTAATTTGCATCTGAAGCGATTAAAATAATGTAGGTAACAAGGCAGTTAAGTTAAATTTAAAGTCATAACTAGCATACCTTTTGACTGGATTTTTTAACCACACCTTACTTAGCATTTGAGTCCATTTTTGAAAGACTGTGAGTCAGTTTAAGATGGTATTTCGACACCTACCTGTCTAGACCCGACATATGCTGGAGCGTGCGCTGATATTTACGTTCGCCGTGACCTATGACGTTGTTAATGACGTGACGTTCCAAACCCTCGTCTTGAAGAACTTCGCGTACGCGTTCCGGCATCATGAAATCTGAAGTAAACACATGAAGACGCAAGTATGTGAACTCGATAAGGTAATATTTAAATGAAATAGGCTTCGCCAGGAAAATTGTGAATAGATTCCCTGACCGCAGTGATATAACATAATCAGATAAGATTAAGCCGTACCCAATATACTCAAAGAACTGGTAAATAGTACGCAATAATCTTGTCGTTTGGTGCACAGGTACATTTGTATTAAATCTGACATTAAAATGGAAAATTTTGACCATGTAAGACACTAGCCGGGTAACGTTTGCAATGAATTTTTTTTATAGCAAGCTTTTAAATATATGTGATACGCTTGCTTTACAAATATATGATAAAATATTACAATAACATTAAACACATAATTTCTGTGTTCTTACCGGAATCGAAGGTGTCCTCTCGTCTGGTCATTGTGCGAACTATCGGTAGAAAGTGTCTTTGTGTCCGCTCACTCGACAGAAGTGAGTCGGCATGTTGGAACTTCTCGAAACGCCATTTAAGATTTTCTTTCTCTTTGTTTTCTTTCTCTTGCTGTTGTTGCTTTGCGACCAATAACGTATTGTTTTGATCCGATGACTGTTTAGCAGCCTTGAAACCTGGAAATATGTTGATTTGATCATCCTTTTGTTGCTTAGCGGTTTGTAACAGCGGAAATAAATCGGCAGCGACGTGTAACGCAGGAAACCTTTTGCCATCTACTTGAGGTTCCCTTGCAGTCTTCAACACAATAGGAAATGCATTGGGAGCGCTGAATTGCTCCTCAGTCTGCTTGGCAACTTTAAAAACCGGAAACGAGTTGTCTTGGTCGAATGCGCGTGCCCCTGGTTGCAGTTGTCCGAATGCTTGTCTACCTGGGGTCAGCACGAAGCTGTCCGGTGCTGCGCGATACTGCGTCAGCATCGAAGCACGTGCTCGTCTGCGCACGTTGCTTGGCATTGAATATTATAAATGTACACTTGATTCTCCCGAAATTTGTTTTAAATAGTGCAACACAACATTAGCGTAATTTTGGTTTTCTAAGTTCTCACATTTAGTATAGGTAAACATAATATTTCTAAGTGCCTTATTCTGTGTCACCGCACATTAGTAGTCTGAGTTATCCATAAATCAACTTGCAAGAATTTAATTTTAAATCTAAGTCGAAATATCTAAATTGATTAATTTCACTGTAGTTATAAAAACTCCATAAACAATCAGTTTAATTAAAGACATGTCACTCCAAAGTTGGCAATTAAAAGTCTTTATTTTGCCCACACTAATTCCATTGTGTTCAACCATGTATGAATGCGCATTTGCGACATTTCATTTCAGGTGTCTTCAAATACATAAATCTAGTTATAAAAATGTGTCAACTAATTTAAAACCAAATCATTTGCAATTAGGTTGATTCGGGTCGCTTGTAATCGCGTCGTCGTCTGTCTGATATCGCGGCGAAATCGTAAGCGATCGTATCCAATCTGTCAGTAGTCTGTTTTATTTTCTTTCACGCGTCCTAGAATTCTTTGTATTTCGTCGGTCTGAATGCGCAAAGGTCACGGAAAGCGGGTCTAACAATCTTCATAGTTAAAGTTTGCGTCGGATTACAATGCAAAACATACAGTTTCGTTTGTATTCTTACAGACTGCACAAAAATGCACGCGATAAGCTTTCAGTATATACCTGAGATATCAATCTATGTAATCACGTTAACGCACGATTCGTTTTATATGTGATCATATATGTCCGTCATTTGTCGCGCATTTTAATGATATAGTGGACAGTAAAATCCCGTCATTTGTTTGCACGTTTTGCCTCTGTTTATCTTTTCAGGAGTGATCAGGATATGTCTATTTGTAATGTAAACTATGTCAACATAATTATGCAGATTTAGAACTTATAAGTGCGTTTTCACTGACCGTAGCTATTTAGCTTTTGCCTATTAGTCCTTGATAGAATATAGGGAATTGTATAGTGACGTACACTGTATGGTGATTTGTCGCTTCTTTTGTTGTTGGTTTGGTGTTGTTGTGGATGTTTAAAAAGACACTTTATTTTTTCTCTCGCACATTTGATAAACCAGCTTAAAACATGCATGAATTATTTAAAAGTTCCATTTTTAAGAAGGCAAGAAAACACGACTCCTGAAAGTTAATCGTCTAAAACTTTTGAACGATGACTATACATTTATTTAGTATTGTTTTACTAAAACCACACAGTCAAATTGACTGTAAATAATAACGACCACGAACCATAACTTAATTCCTTAAACTAATATTAAGAAAACCAAATAAAGTTCATTAGCATGATCATCATTCAACAGGGCGATTATTATTACTTTGGAAAAGATAAAGTGCCATGGGATGCTTTAAACTTAATCTTTCAAACAAATAGAGCTTCGCGTTTTGAAGAACTGCAGAAAAATAGTCATCTCCCTTTTATCAGATATTTGATTGGCATGTATAAGACTCCTGCGTGTGACTTAGGCACCTTTAATATAATTGTATGACATTTTGTTCCACATGACTTTACTATTTAAACAAAAGTTTTCCATATAAAATATCAACATGTCAAACATATTACTTAAGGCTTTAGAACTATTGACACTGCCTGTGTGTTATATGTGTTTGTTCAGAATAGTCGTCTGCCAGCACTAAGCTAAAGTATCACTCTATGTAAACTTTGTTACATGCCTTTTGAAAGCATATATATGAACCAATATGACATTTGACAATACATGTATGCAACAAATCAAAACAGAATTAAGACGACGACGGGTAACAGACATCAAGCAGCCCCCCAAAACGCCATTTATTAAAAAATAATAGTCCTGGAAAATATCATTTCTTTCTGAAAAGACATTGGTCGTACTTGTAACCAATGTTCTCAATATTTACAATATCAGGTTTACATATGGAGGAAGCATAATTTTTTGTCCAAAAGTCTAAGAAATCAAAACTGAGCAATCTAAATAAGAGTATTAAAACTGTTCACCTAAACAATGTATTTTTATGCTAAGATGGTTGTTTTATATACATTTTTGTAACTTACAAAGACAAGTGGCATTGGTTATTTGACACACAAGGAAACAAGGTATACTTAAGCAAACATTCATTAACATAAAATTTACTAAAGCGCTATCATATTTCAGCTCAATTACAAGGGTCAGGTATTGTTTAAAGAACTATAGTCTACCTCAGACGGTTTAATCGTGATATTGATAATACGATTTCACTTAACCCGTGTTTACATTCCTAACGACCCTTCTTCAAGTATGCTGTATTCGACTAGATTACATAATCACGTCCGCACATCGATCGCCTCTAGCACCGTGGTGCTACGCTTCAAATGAGCACTGCCCGATCGATTGCCGGTGCTAGAGAAAACCGAGTAATTTGATAAAAATAAGGTACAGTGAACTCGACAGATCCGGGTCAGTAAAGAAATTAACGAAGCGTGTCTCTTTGAAACGAAACTATAGAGAATTAAACAATGTTATAATCAAACAAAATAACTGTTTTTTACGACAAGACTTTTAAAACAAATTTTTGCTTAAAAATAAAACAAAAATATGTAATAGAACGACCTAACCATAACACATACAAATAATTTTTGCATACAACACAAAACAAATGAATTAAGAAATGTCAAATAAAATAGTTTAAACATATTGATTATGTTGTTTTTGACACAATAGCCCATCACATTATCAACAAAAATTATAAATGGTGTTATATCGTATTTTTTATCAAACATCCATACTTTTGAAGAAGTCCCTACGGCTGACCCGGAATTGTCGTACGTGAGCTAAGTTTTATTATCAGCAAGTATGTCATAAAGAAGTTGTACAAAATCAAAAACGTTTTTAAATGTTGTTCAGCGGTAAATTATCTACAAGTTAATACACTCACCCTTATTTCCAACGCCCCCTGAATTCATCTGGCGATATCTCGTAGGAATATTATTCGATTGTTGCGAAATTCACCAGTTATACAAATCAAAGTATTTTACGTTATATTGTGTGTTTTTCAAAAACATACCTGTACGCATTTTTGAGAAAATACTGTTTTTCGAACATAACACTATTTTTGAAATTCACAAAACTGCGACCGTAATTTCAGTACAAATTTGACCACAATAAACGTATTAAACTGTGTTTAATAATAAAATGTACATACAGTTTAACCCTAACAATATTTTATCATTTAAATAACTTAATTCTTAATGTTTATGTTACCATGGTAACGATTTTATGTATAAACGTTTGCGCCTAAATGGCGCAACGAAATGCATTCAATTTAGCACAAAACTGACCAACAATTTCAGCCGCGTTTCTTAACATTTCCATTTGGTAACATACTTCATTTGAACATGCCTGTGCTGGAAGAGTCACATTTAGGCGATTTTGGCGCACCTATTCTTTGCACTTCCGGTCTGTGCGGGATGTTTTTATTGATGTTTAAGTGACGAGCTATTAAAATCCAGCATAATAATTGCCTGTAGATTGTCAATTTAAGATAAGATATATTGTTATCTACTATTCTGGGCATATTGTAATTAACAAAAACAGCACGCGTCATAGAAAACGAGGTCATAGTTAGTGACGTCATCAATGTAAAACAAACGCTTTCCGAATTAGATTTTGTTCGGAAAAAGTATTTGTTTGATAGTTTGTAATGCATTTATGTTAAATGGAAGATTAAAAGAATTTTAAGCAACCCGTGCTAAAATAAGCTTATTTTGAATTTGCAACATTAATAAACGTCAATTGCGCGTTATAAAGACCTTCTGCGCGTGCATAAGCTTCTGCCAGTAGTTGATAATTTTAATGTTTTTTACATTCATCTTAATATTCTTAATCATTTACAACCAATTTTTATACATTTTAGAACAACGATGGCTAGCGTAGGGACGTAACGTCAAAATCACATGTGACGTCATAATGTCGCCGAAGCTTTCTTAATTTCAAATATTTAAAAAGAATTTTAAAGACGCTTTGTTAAAGTATACTGTAGTGAAATTCCATAACTTTACATGATATATTAACCATAAAGTGTCAAACTGAAAATGGGGGCGTTAGAAATTAGGGTGAGTGTATATAATACGTACATGTTTTGCTGAAATTATGGCTTCAGATAGCAGTTTAATAGTGACATGTAAACACTTTTCTGGCATTTTCACTTTTCCGGGAAGCGGTGCAGTCAAGCGTTTCGTGTTCACGGTGTCCGTTAATCAAGTTTCGACAGCTAAAAACTAATTTCAAGCAGCTAAGAGATTATGAAATATGACTGGATAATTTAAATATCGATATACTTTATCATTCGGGAAAAACAAATATGTTTTTTCTAAAGGTGACCCGGAACTGTCGATGACCCGAAACTGTCGAGTTCACTGTATAATGTGGTCATTTGTTTTCTCAATGTGTGAACAAACGAACCAATAACTAAATAAACGACGAACGTAAGTCGACCCGTTTATGTTTGTAAAAGTATTTATTTATTTCCGCTACCAAATCAGTTGTATTCAGAAAGAGATTTTTGAATTATTCTACGAACATATCTACTCATTTTGACAATCATAACCGGTAAAATCATGTGATTTAGGTAATTTATTTGGGTTGTTTTAACAAGGAAGAGATTCACTTATATTGAAGTAGAAGAACAGGACACAACATGTGCAGCTTTGTGATTAAGAAATGAGTTAAAGAGAACGAAATATCATTGGTGCTAAAGGGAATCGAGTGAGGCTAAAGAGGATAACATTTATAAAGAACATAAAACTTAACCAAATAACCAGTTACGAATATTTCCCAAACAATTGTATACAATTTGCAATCAAGGAATAATGATAGCAATGTAAACATCTATTCTTATTTATAAATAATGTTGCAATGCAATACCTACATGTTTTGTGCATACATCACAAGCAAAAAACTATGTTGTTCCTGTCACATTCTTTGTTTTCTAAATAGCCTATATTAAGTTTCTTCTTTGTCTTAAAAACGACGGGACATTTTATTTGTTTGGCGCATTGAAGAATTAAAAATACTTTCGCCTTAATTTTATAGGTCAGCTAAAGTATTTCTGTAGTTTTATTTATCATTATTATCCTGTATATTTCATACTCCATAATACCATTCGAGTAATTGATTGGCGGGCGTGACCAATCTCGTTCACCTCTTTATACCAAAGACGTAATAAGAATTCCAACACGTGCTCTTTTCTGAATGTCAGCGCTGAAATGAAGATTAATTTAAACTGTTGAAAGGGAAAGCCCCCAGGAAGCATGGCCTGCACGAGAAAACAGCAGCCTCGGTTTTGTTGAAGCTGTTCATCAGTAGTAATGAATGATGCCACACCACCGACGCTCCCTTAGCTCAATCATTGTATCATTGTATCATACAAAACTTATCAGAGAAAGTGTCAATAGTAAGCCATTAGTAGAATGTTTGACATAGTGTTGTTGTAAACAATATATATTTAGGATTTAAAAAGCCAAAACCTGTGACACAATATGTCATACAATTGTATTAAAAGTGACATTCAAACACACCAAAGTCTTATACTGGCCAATAACATATCTGAAAATAAAGTGATTAGCTCTGTTTGTTTGAAACCCTTCGATGGAAACTGTTCATGAAACTTCCCATTTTAAAACGTTAACGACATCGCCCAGTCTTTACAGGAAACCGACACACTTCAAGGATACAAACGTGTGAAACCGACACACAATAGCACAAAGGCGTGATCTGTCCTGCATAAACTAAGCAAACCACCATTCGGATTCAGGTGGTCAAAAGGGGACTTCATTAAAATATCATTTCGTTTTTCGTCTAATTGTGATCAATTAGAAATATCTAAGAATAGTTCAATTAAACTGATGAACGGGAAAGCCCTCACGGCCTCAGGAAGCAAGCATGCATGGGAAAACAGCAGTCTCGGTTTAATTAAAGCTGTTCATCGGTGGTAATGAAAGATGCCACACCACTGACGCCCCAGCGCATGAGCGGAACTCCATTTTCAAATGTAAACAACATACAATCCATGATCCCTAAAGACTAGAAAAATAAAACTACACAATGATGTAGTACGGGGTGACATTTTACAGCCGCCACACAGGCACTAAACACCAGCTGTAGTAAGTTAAATTAAACTGATGAAAGGGAAATCCCTCAGGAAGCAAAGCCTGCATGGGCAAACAGCAGCCTCGGTTTTATTGAAGCTGTTCATCAGTTGTAATGAAAGATGCTACACCACTTGTATGACTTAATGCCTCAAACACGATCACAGTGTGATACCGAGTATGACCCTGAGTCTACGGTCACCTAATGCAATTGGATATTTTTTAATTTTTGTGCAAGATTGACCGTATGTATACATCTCATGTCTGTCACACACAGTCAACATTTCATATGCATAAATGAACATAGATCTATAGCATTTTTAATCATTATGTATATTTCATGTGATAATTATAATTATAGTGCGCTGCCTTAAATTAATGTTTTTATTCTTCTCCTCCTAATACCTCCTTTTTTCCTTCTTCTTTTTCTTCTTCTTCTTCTTCGTATTTTTCTTCTTATTATTTATCTACTTCTTCATCATCATTTCTTCCCCTGCTACATTTTCTTCTTTTTCGTCGTCGTCGCCATCTTCGTCTTCTTTTGTTCTTTGCTCATTTTCGTTCCACATTATACTTCTGCCACAGACCTGTGCCTTTTTTCACACACAAGCAAGACTTTTGTGGGAAGGATAATCTTATTCTCTTTCCTCATTTATAAAATATTTTATGCCCTATCATTATCATTTTGTTCATATTATAAGTAGCATGGGAAAAGAGGCTATAGCGTAAAACTGTCCCCCTCCTAAAGAACGAAGTCATTGGCCGTACCAAAGCGTTAGCTCACGCTATTGTTGAATGTTCGTTACGTCTTGTTCTTCGTGTTTCTTGTTGTACGTACAGTGTTTGGTTTTGTTAGGGCTATTTTGTGTTGTTGCCCTCAAACTTACAAGTGAAAATACAATGCTAGAAAGATTTTGTGGTACTTTATTTGTTTGACTGTTTGCTGCGAAAATATTTACAACAATTTTCTAACCAGCTGCCTTAACATGGAACCCAATCAAGACAATTTTTCATCACCAATAATATTGTTTAAAGAACTTTTATTAAGTGGTATTAGGTGTATCAGAGTTAACTCCGACCATTTAAGTTTTTTTATCAACCGCTATTGTTCAAACGTGATGGAATATTGATTTTTATATATACAAGTTATAACATTTAATAACAGGCCTGTAACCAGAACTCAGCAGCCAGGGGGGCGATGATTTTTCTTGGGGGTGCTATTACATACAATAAGTTCAGCTACGGTCAATTAAAATATAAACTGTAAAATTTAATGCTAAAAACGAACGTAAAAAATGAATGAGTTAATGTTTATTTGAACGAGCAGTTACTTAGTAATTATGGGCATACATGATACATACATTTCAACA
>Ga0224511_10000359_pt1 | contig 20726 bp, 9 predicted proteins | sample SF_May12_sed_USG_2_FD_169988 | JGI IMG/M metagenome (GOLD analysis project Ga0224511, IMG submission 169988) | Sediment microbial communities from San Francisco Bay, California, United States - SF_May12_sed_USGS_8_1 | ecosystem: Environmental > Aquatic > Marine > Sediment | place: USA...
GGTATATGTAAGAGGTATTTTAAAAAATTGTTTTTTAAAATATATTGCATTTTATGGCATACTTGCAAAATATGTCTAAATATTTTACCCCTTTTTCAATAATTATATTCTGTGTGTTTTCTATGCAAACCACATTTTCGTACATTATCGTAGATAATGTTTTATATTAAAATGTGAAAAAGTGAGTGGATTATTTAAATTTTTACTGCACTGACAGACCGCTATACATGTATAAGAAAAGCACTGTTGCAAAACGTGTTTATTTAATGTAACGAAGACACGATCTGGCGAACTGACAAATTATCAACATCCGTATTGCCATATAGAATGGTATGAGAAGCACACAATTAGAAAATAACTTTTATACAGATTATAAAAACAGTAAACTAAATATATTCAAAAGCAGAATAATGTAAACTTGAAGATAAACACTTGGAAATAATTAACAAATAAAAAATGATATACCTGTATCTTTTGACAAGAGTTGTTTACATCTTATTTTTTTAACTGTGCTTAAACAAAACGTTGTTGAGAAAATGTGGCCCGCAAATGTGGCTTTGGTTTTTATTTTTCGACCAATAACGTTAAAACAGTTAAATAGATCTACTTAAATCGATGCGTTTAGTTTTCTCGGTGGCCTAGAGGCAACGCACCTGACTGCGATGCCAGAGTTCCCAGGTTCGCTTCACGGCTACGATTTATATCTTTTATGTTTCTTTTAATTTGTTGTTGTTGTTGCTGTTGTTTTCGTTGTTTGGCTCCAAAAACATTATTTGTCATACAATTGTATAATTAATTTTGCAATTTTAATTCATTTAGTATACTTAACATACTCCAAAATTAAATGTATAACCGAATAGAAGGGTATCTAAGTACAGACATAACATCTTTTAATTATCACATGGATACTGAAACAATACTTTAATATGCATTTACTACTTTGCTTAAAACCTTTACAAGATGTGCGAAATGAGCTGTACAGTGAGAATAATCTTTGACCAGCATACGGGACGTCACTGGAAACTAGCCAACGTAGTTTCGTAATAATCAAGTAAACGCTAGTCCATTATTTCAGCCCATACAATCAGCCGTAAACTGTCCGGTAATTGTACGTTATGTCAATCCATAGATAAGGGAGAAAGACAGTACCGCCATTAACAGATAGTTAATGTGTTTGGCAAACCGACATACGCGGTTAGTGTCTCAATGTAATGGCAAGTAAGCCGGCATTAACAAAGAACGAGGAAAAGCCTTTAGTTAGATAAAACAAAATGCCAATCTTTACTAGTAAATGTGGTATGTTAATCTGTACAAATAAACAAAAACATAACTTCAGTATGTTGCTTGACGCCAGCATTTATAGGGAACTATATTCAAACCATAACATCTACGCATGCTTGTTCGGTAAGAAAGGGCCATTTAATGTGGTATTGTAAAACTGCTTTCACTTTTTATTTCATGTGTAAATTCAGAGTGTACATGAGTAGCACCTGTGTCAATACACCTTTTGTGTATAAATTGAACTAATGTATTATAATAACAGCAACATCGTGTTACTTTACTCGCTTGAACAAACATATAGTGTATAAGACTGTTATGTCACACATCATATTTATATTGTCACTTAAATTGGACTGTCAACATACACTTTCAATATCTCATTATGTTTTATCTTGATTTTAAATGTCTTCTAGTTGGAACCTACTGAAAAGCAGATTTATCTATGCCACCAACACACAACGTGAAATAACACACTACATTAACTACCTTATCGAACGGTTCGCATCACAAGTGTCTTTTACAGGTCGCACATAGTAATGCATAAAATAACTTATGTTGTTGCTGCTGGTAAAAACGTTTTTGTATATACGCGTTAATTATCACTCTTAATATTCCGTAGGAAAAAATGAGCTACTGTCAAACTGCTATAACTATATTTCACAATGAAATAAAAATATAGCTTTAAGTTAGATCTCTTTATCGTACACAGAAATCCTCTTCAGACACTAGAGTTTGCAGAGTGTGTAAGTACTGATTCCGATGTCGGATATACTAGGGATAAGATGACACGGTCATCACACGATACGATACGTGTCGATACGAAAGGAGACGATATAATTAATTACGATACGATGCGGGTAGTTAGTAAAAATAACAAGCATTTACAATATTCACATTCTTTTATTTATGATCACATTGAAGATAAACACAACAGAGGAATGCTTCCATTCGTCAGTTTAACAAACACATTAGCAATACGGTTCACATAACACTAAAGCAAATGTGTTTGTTTAGTTCCAGAAAAAAATGCACAGTTGAAGTAATGATTGACTAGACAGTAAACGTTTAACCGTTAAACAATGTTTCAGTACTCAAACTGTGGAACATCTATTATCACTGTCAATAAAGAAACTAATCCACTTGAAGATCCATTACAACAGGCGTTTTACAAAAATACTGTTTTAACGATTTGTGTTACATGGACTAACATAAAAATTATTGAAAACTAAGAATCAGATTTTTTTTTCTAATACACAATATTTGTAATCCAAAAATGATTTTGTTTCTTAAGAAAATACTGAAAATACAGTGACAACGTAGTGACTTCCACTGACTACAAATGTTAGGGTCGTATCGCGATATATCGCGCTTCGCCATGATGCGTATCTTAGCCCGATATTGTATCGATATATCGGCATATCGTCTCATCCCTAGGATATACCCACACAATTTGCACTTATGACACAAAAATTGCCCTCGAACATGGTTAAACTATTTTACTTTAAGATAGAAATGATGGAGAAAATGTAAATATAAGGAATGCTTCCTTCTTCCGTGCGCATAGGGGGTATAAACGCTCAGACGTAGGTTTGAAAAATAACCGCATATGTACAAAGAACTTAACCCTAAAATCCCGAAAATCGTAGCAGTGGATGCACAGTTAAGTGCTTTTCTTTTTACCATTGTGCGAGTACTCTGACCACCACAGCAATATAGTATCTGTAATATTCTTTCTTTCAGAAAGCTTCCTACAGCAATCGGATGTTATCTTATCTCAATAGCCTTTCGTTGTCTTTCTTCAGCACACCAATATATAACAATGGTGTTGATAGTAAAGTATTCATTCGAATGGTCTTCCCGAGTCCTTCTCAGCTCTGATGTTAACTCGCCAATAATACTTCGTCTCTCAGTACAGATTCTTATGAACTCATAGGTGCTTCTGCAATAGTTCACATCATGCTCAATTTTGAATTCCTTGAAAAATTCTTATTATTATACTTAATATATAATAAATACTTCCATCGTGATTAATGCTACAGTGTATGCATTGTCTCTCGGTTATCCATTCATCAAAGCAGAACCACCCTGAGGCTGTTACGTTTAGATACAAAATCAGTTAAAATGTATTAATTGTGTTCACCACATTGCCTTACATATTTTGCGAACACTCTGCTATCTTCTCTGACGTATGAAACATTTTGCGAAACAACGGTATGTTAGTCTAAATGCGAATTATTGAGGCATCTGACTTTGCCGTTCTTTGCCAACCTTTGTAGTTTATTTCTGTGAGAGTTCGAAACATTAGAGGGAGCGTTGATCGTTAATCTAAATTACGTGATTCAAAAAACGAGTCTTGAAGTAGTGTAAATTGGTTTGTTTAATGACTGAGATGTTTTAACTGCATTTTCAGTTCGATTATAACAATACAAACGAACACAGGAGAAAATGGTTCCTCCAAAAGTGCTGAGTGTATCCTAATAAAACAGAATACATGTATCTCCAGAAGCGTCTACCCGGTCAACCTGTTGTTTGCGTTTATATCTTTGTAACATACACTTAAGTACCATTACTCATACATAATTTTGAGACATATAAAATATGTAACCGGATAAAGCAACTAAAAATTATAAACTAGTTGTTGGGAATTTGGGCGCGACGTCGTAGAACTTCGCCGCCGCGAGTGTTTACGTTGTTATAACGTCATGACTATAATTATCATTGTTATTTATGTAACGTTAGCTAGAGAAAAGTACGAACCTTCACGACGTTTTGAGTCTCATTTATTACGACAGCACACTGGTATAGATTTACCATCCATCCAGAAATGGCTATATGAGGAGATATGATTATTTAAGAATTAATTTGAGGACATCTATCGCCAAATATAGTAACATTAAACAAAATATCAACTGACTATATACACAAGAAGAACATTCTAAATCGACTTTCAGTGTTTTAACTGTTTGTTTGAAATAAACTGATGCAGGAAATCCAATGGCCGTCTCAGTTGATGTTTTTTCATAAGAGTGTTTTATTTTGTGACAGGTAGTCTGTCAGCACTAAATTGTTTATGTGTGGTTTCGTGAACGTCATTAAAATTCGTCATGGAGTGAGATATTATACCACAATTCTGCTTTGATTTACAATACTTTAGATATTGTTTTAACAAATAAGAGACAGCCGCCAAAACCTTTACCCTGAATGATTAATAGATATGCATTACTAATTCTGAGACAAAGTGGAAAGTCCCCAGGAATCATAGTTTGCATAGGGGAAACACACACTGGGTTTTATTGAAGCTGTTCATCAATGGTAATGAAATATGCCACACCCCCTAGCCCATAAGCTCGAAACTCTATTTTGAAACATACATAACGATATAATCCATGGTTCCAAATGACCAGAAAAATATAACTAGACAATGATGTAGTACTGGCCGACATTTTACAGCCGCCACACAAGCATTTAACACGAGCTGTATTATGGCAAGAAATGTTGTCTTCCTTAGCACTGATGTAGTTTAAGTTGAATCGTCAAGATGTGTTTCTATTTGACCTTGAGTAAGTAGAGCGGCGTTCACATAAATTGTAAGAATAGTGTTTGACACTATCATCTTAATCTCGAAGTATATAATTTAGTTTAGTTGATCAAACATCAATCAACGTCCTACTGTCTACTCACAATCAGATAGGAAAATGACCTCAACGAATCACCATAAAATACCGTTGTCTTTATTGCCATTTTATCTAACACGACCTTATGTTAACATAACTCACTAGTAAATGTCCATAATGGACGCCTGGGATTTTGTAGAATAATTTTGATATTGGATACTGTTTAAATATATGTTACCTTCAGTTTCATCAGTAAAATATGCTGTTACTTAATTACATGAACATGTTTTCTAAACACAGACTATTTTGCTCAAATGCGTGTGCAAATGATACACGTATGTATAGAAACTTTTTAAACCAATTACGCAGAATGTCCGGCTGGCCAAGTGAACAAAACGTTTACACTAGGCTTATTGACCACGGCGGTCCGGTGATCGAATGTCGGTGTGAAACATTCTTCTTCTACTATTAGTTTCCATTGTTTAAGGTATAGCAACACATCGTAGCTGTACAATACCTTTTTACATGAAAAAATTCCATCTTAAGTGAAAACTGATCATGTCTGGTGTTATTTCTAAAGTAAACACAAAACAGTTTTACAGATTAAAAGGGTACGAAACATCGTCCATTCATGTAAGACACATACAAAGTTATTCGTTATTACAGTGAATGCACTACAAGCAAGAAATGTTGTTAAACGCATTGCTATGAAAAAAAGTGTTTTAACATTTGAGCATCAGACCAATGCAATGATGTACATGAAATTCTTTGCTTTTAATTATCGAAAATCATGTGTAAATTGAGACATGTTGTATGTGTATATTATAAGGTGCATAAAATCTACGGACATTTTCCCAACGTTTCCAACGGTAATAAAGTGAACGCTCGTCCAATTATTCAACCCATACCATGAATAGTAAACTGTTCAGTAATTGTACATTGTGTCAGTCCGTTGGTACGGGACCAAAACAGTGCCGCCATTAAGAGATAATAAATGTTGTTGGCAAACAGACAGATGGCTTATGTGTCTAAATGTCTAAGCAGATAAGCGGGCACGAAAACAGAGCAAAGGGACTGCCGAAATGTCTTAGATAAGACTCAAAGCCAAATCATCGTAGTACTGCAGGGGTATATTTATAAACAGAACAAGGACACTATTATTTTGATATTGGTACTATTATTTTTAGTATGTTCTCTGACACCAGCATTGATTGAGTAAATATGTAAAGTAAGTAACACGTACATTTTGTTATATGCACTGTGCTTCATATTTCTTAACTTCAGTTATCTTTAAGAGTACAACGGCTTCTTTCTTTACTGGCTAAAACAATCATTTTAAGACTGTTGTGTAACACATATGGGTAATATGGGCAATTAAATAAGAACGTTCATAAACATTGTTTTACTTGATTGTGAATGTGTTCCACTAATGACACATTGACATGCATATTTACCTATGTTTTACGGAGCGCATTATAAACGTAACATGTATTTACAACATCATTTATATAGCATCACAAAATGTATTCCAAAGGTTGGGACTCACAATGCATTAACGACTGACTATCATTGCTACACCTGCCAAAGAATGTGTTTTGAGATGTATTATGATGTATTCGTACATGTATTATCAAACAGCTTAATGTTGATTCTGTTTGTTTTGATAATAAATATCAAGAGCAACAAAACGCACTGTTATAAGCCCACAACATAAATAGTACATGCAAAAGTAATTGTAAAACCATCTCAATTCCAAGAACCGCTTTTTAGTCTATTCATATTGCTCTTAACACACAAGATGACACATAAATTTTGTAAGTGTGGCATTCAATTAATAACGAACCAGAAAAGGTACTTTGATTCAAGAAGAGATACGAAATGTGTTTTTACCAGACACATATATCTTAATGTCTAAAGATGCTAAGATAACGAGAATCTTTTGATCAACCCGAACAGTTTAACGCTTGCCAGTTCGTTTGTAAGAATGCATTTTAAGATTGTTCACATAAACACGATATTTTTGCACAACTCACCTCATAAGTCAGTGGCATTTGGAATGGAGCCATATTCTCGTAGTTTGCACGAAAGAAGAACATTTTATCTTGAACTTTTTGACGTCGCGCAATTATACTCAGCACCAAAACTCGTACACACATTTTCATATCAAACCAATAACCTTTAAATCAAATAACACCTGTTGAAGTTAAAGAGCTACTTTGAACGCCCCAATGTCAGCTGCTTCTTTACAATAAGTTAAAGGGCGCGTGGATATTTTATTGATGTAGCGGAGAGGAGTGTTCGATCTTAGTTTATTTAGTACACTATGTACGTTACGTGGGTTGTTCAGTAAATAATGTGATTGTGTTGATAATGTTTTCAATTGCCTCAAAATGGAATAAAATCATTATAATGCAAAATAAAACGCATGCCCTACTATCTGTTCAAATTTTATAGACTGATGAACAACACTAGGAATATTAACACCTTAAATGACCGTTGTTGCTCACTATCGCCCCCGTTTAAAATTGTGTGAAAATGTTTTGTTTTTTTTCATTACAAATACAATATTGCGATTAGAAAGTTATTCATAAAATGATATTGTCAAATAAAGAAAATGTCGTCACGACTCAAGCGATACCCTGCGGTCTGGTCGTGTGACACAAAAAGAAACATTGTAGAAAGCCTATATTTTCTTGTAACCAATGCTTTTGGAGCATTAAAATATAGATTGAAGTACCTCAATATAGTCTTCTTCGATTTGACAATTTCTTTACAACTTGTAATTTGTCTGTTGATCGGGTAAAAAGTTGCCATCCAGATCAACATATAAGCGACACGTTTAAAACGGTTTGCCAACCGATATAAGCAATATTTATGTACTCAAAGATAGGATTTGAAGCCCCAAAATGTTTGCAACGTGCAAATATAGGTTTTCGAACATTTTTGTCGTGTGTTTTACACAAACAAATCGCAGGGAGTCGATTTAACAAACTGTTTTTGTCAAAGCATCAGCTTTTTGAAGTGGCTAATATTATACGATTTAATCTTGACTTTAAAACGGTGGTAAATTGCTTGGCGTGTATATATTAGGTCCTTGTAGTTAATGTTATTATTCTTAACACGATTCCAGCGAGCACACACTTAACAGATGGAACTATAGAATCATCAACGCACGATATACATTTAATAAATCAAGTTGATTGTCTGTAAAACATTTTAGTGTCCCGTACTAAGGCGGGAAGTCAACATTGTTTGAAGAAATCAATTAAGAAATTACCAATAAATGATGAAAAATCGTCCGAAAAACACTGAAATAGTGTTTTTTCTGAATGTCTGTTGCGTCTTGGTGTTCTACATGCTTTTGTATTGTTCTGTTTGTTTTTATGTGTACAGGCCATTTTGTCATGGTGCCCTTAAAATTGACATTAAACTGATGAAAGGGAAAGCCCTCAGGAAGCATAGCCTGCACGAGAAAACAGCAGCCTCGGTTTTATTGAAGCTGTTTATCAGTAGTAATGAATGATGCCACACCACTGACGCCCCCTAGCGCATGAGCAGAACTCCATTTTCAAATGTAAACTACATACATGTACACTCCATGATCCCTGAGGACCAGAAAAATATGACTACACAATGATGTAGTACGGGGCGGCTTTTTACAGCCGCCACACAGGCACTAATTCTATCTTTGAACATCTCTTCAATTTATACTATGATATTGGTCAAGGCAAAGAAGCTAGTTGCGACAAAATAAATGTGTTTTGACATACACACGCATTTTTTTACGCATATATGTGTGGGCTTACTGTTGCCAAATGGTTAAAATTGCGCATTGGCCAATGGCAAAATATTCAACACTCGGTTAAACATTTGACAAAGATTAGCTTTTAAGAAAATAAACTTCCTACAGTTTTTAAAAGGCCGTACGCATTATTTGTTTTAAAACTTCAAATCAGAATTATGTCTGACTGAAATATTTAACGTTGTTGTGTGATTTATATATCAAATGTACTTTTTCAAAGATAGCTTTATTCTTGTTTTAACATAAATGGAAGATATGTTCAATGAAAAATATTGAGTAAAAATAAAAATTGATTTTGATTTTAGTTTTTCATAATAATAATAATAATGTCTACATGTAAAACGAGCGCCCCACTTTATTATCTCTAGCACCAATCGTAACGTGCCCACTTTATTTATCTATAACACCCAATAGACTGATCACGATAGTAATTTTTCCGAGCGTCAATCATTTTAATTTCAAGCTATAAACGTATTATCTTGAGCGATACCGTTACATACAATAGAGATAAAACGCCAAATCGTGTCTTTGTTGCATTGAATAAACACCGTTGTCAGCAGTGATTTTGTTGCTTCGCTGTCTGTCTGTACAATTAAAATATTAAAAATGCATAATAATTTTCACATTTTAATATCAAACATTCTACGACAGTGAACCATTTCGTCAAACGTCATTTGCATAGAAAACAGACATAATATATTGGAGAATAAACCTGTAAAATAGCCATACTATTTGCATTTACGCCATGAAGTGCAATATATTTTACAAATAGTTATGATGAAATACCTCTAACATACACCAGGGATATAACTACACATTTATTTTGGAATGTTAAGAAACAGTATACATGTAACACCGTTGGACCGATATGTTGGTTAGCCATATGTTATCTGTCAATTGATTTATTATTCACGGTTGGTAATACCACTGATATATAAAACTGGATATAGGATTTTATATCAATCTAATTGATTAGAATGATAAAGCACGTAATCAGTTACAACATATGTGACGGCGTTGAGATTTTGGGGCCAATAGACGAAATAACGTCCCTGATTGAAATGACGTCAAAAATGAGGCATGAAGAAAGTGTCATTTTAGGCCCATTTTCTATGCTCATCATTCTTAAAAAGTGGTGTTTAAAAAGATTGACAATAATAATTATATCAAACTGGTAATATGTTTATCTCTAAATCTAATTGATTAGAATGATGATGCTACATGTGCAATGTATGTTCTAAAACACGCCATCCGTTACAACATATCAGAGTTAATAAGTGTGTACATGTCTTGTAAAGTCATATTAAGGACTAGATATATTCACATAGTGCAATGCTACCATTGAATCAAGAAACATTTTATTTAAGAAATATACTTTTCCAACACAAACTGATTAATTGTTTAAGGCTTCTTGGGTGCGTGTTTTGTTTTGTGTATTTCTGATCTTGCCAATTATCCTTATCCTCTAAGCTTGCGTCTTGAAATAAATAAATTCATAGTGGACGGTATATCTTTGCTACAAATAAACAAAATCACCATCATCTTGATGCCTGCTTATATCCGTAAGAACAACAAATATGCAATATGCCTTTACAAAACAGAACAAATCGTTTGTCAATCTACTATTCCATATGGCGACAGACGTTAGACGTACTCGTTTAGTATTTCATTATAACAGACGACATAAGACGTCAGAACTACACTTTTGTCATTCCACGAAGCTAAGATCGCATCAGCACTTCCCTTCTTTAATTTCACTATAACAGGTGACGTCAGACAGGTACTGTTGCGTTTACGACATCAGGTGAATCTACAAAAGTCTCTGAAATTCGGTCGTTGTGCCTTTGAAGCATTTCGTTAGAGTTGCGAACTGAAAAATAAGATTACAAACCATCTCATTTTAGCATATCTGTGTAGACTTCAACGAACTGATATTGAAATTGTTCACTTATACAGTATCAAAAGTAACATCTTAATTAATTGAGATTTTTCTTACTTCACAGATTCATTTTATATGGGTGCATACGTTTTGATATAATATAAGACAACATGTTTGGGAGGCGTTTTATGATAAGCTCAACATTTTATCTATTTTTTTAAAAGTTATTGTCATTTGACCAAGATAATAAAAATCAGTTTCAAATAACGAAGCACAAATCATTGCAAATAAATTTGCATGGTATTTTGGAGCAAATTTTGATAACATTTTTCTCTCTAAATATTAAAGCATTGAAGCCTTTTGAGACGTATCACAATAATGACCACATAGTGTTCGATGTGCCATTACAACCGGCGCCTTTGCTGATTTTTTTGTGAATTATTATTGAAATTTCCCGTCCGTGGAGATGTTTGTCAGAAAATGGAGTTAACTTGGCATTGTTTCCTGGTGAACTTTCAACACCATCGCAACATGTCCGACTCAATAAAAGTTCAAATATTGAAACTGTAAGTACATTTAACCTCTCTATAAAAGTGTTTGTTAAATGAACAAACTCGTTATGTTGTGCATAAAAAAATAGTTAAATTACTTTTATTTTACTTCGATGATACATTGAAGCGATGTAAAAGTAATAATTACTGTTAGGCCGCTATTACATGTGTCCGTTAAATTGACAGAAGGCTATCCGTAAAAGAAATCGCTCAACAAAGAATTTACATGTACACGTTTGCTATCCGCTAACGGACAGGTGTCCGTTTCGTTTCGCTCAGTGAGCGTTTTTACTGATGACGGACAGGTAACGCATAGGTTTTTACTGAAATTGATACATACTTTGAAGTGAAACTTCGCTAAAATGCGAAAAAGCATTAAATTCTAATTGACTTATAGCTAGAAAGCACTCCTTTTAATGCTCCAACACTTTGACAGCAGATATATTTTACAGTCTTTAAAATACGTGTTGTTTTGAGACAGTAACATTAAGTTAATTAAAGTGACGCTAGTATGTGTGTTCTATTGATATACACATAATGCGATCGTTAAAAATGAACTAGATAGCAAATGAAATACAAGAAATTCAATTTACATGGAAATCTATGAGGCCGAGGGATTTTAAGCGCATGACTACACGGACCCATGTAATAAGTACCATGCGTTTTGACGGACACCTTTCGTATGGCTATCCGTCAACTTACGGACACATGTAATAGCGGTCTTAAATTGAAATTTATAAACCTGCGATAACGTTTGCATCGTCCTAAATCCAGACTTTGGTTTTTTTCTTTGTCTATACCATTTTTGTAAATGAACATAGTTTTATATAAGATTTAAGCACAGTTTTGTTTTAAATTCAATAAAGCAGTTTAGGTAAAATACGTACCCATCTCATCGATGTCTTTGGCCATATATAGGGACACTGTCACAAACGCCACACTGACCAATAGCAGGATTCCGGAGACAAGTACCACCACTCGAACAACTCGTTTCCGTTCTTGCTCACGCCGACGTAACATTTGATATTCATGTTTATTGAGTGCATTGATTGGCGCCAAAAAGAACTCGTCCACGACGTCTGTCTGTGCGGACAGCACTTCGACTGTGTCAATATCATATCCCGCGTCGACGTCATCCAGACACGCGGTGTACGTAATCACAAGCATCCCGACACGTGTACCATGTTATAGAATACATCTGATTGCATGTTGTGTAATTAAAATTATTGGAGTACTTCAATTTAATTCCATTTGTGTATATTATTATATACCCATTACTAAGCTAAAATCTTAAACAAAGATACACTTCGCAACCACAACTGACGATACCAAGTAATCCGAATTGGTTCACATTTGACCATAGTCTCTACAGTGGGCATCACAGCAATATTCTTCCTGCAATGTTCTTGCTCTCAGAAAACGTCCTACAGCAATCGGATTTTATCTAATCTCGATAGCCTTTCTTTAGCACACTGATGTCTCTCAATGGTGTTGATAATAAATTATTCAGTCGAATGGTTTTTGTAAATTCTTCTCGACAGGGTCGTAGACTAACTAATAATACTCTGTCTGGTAGTACATATGCACACACATATTGGCTCCATGCACAAGCTCTTTTTTCTAGAAAAGTGTCTGTCCAAATGAGCTAATTTTGTTTAAAGAATAATAGAATCGTTTCTGTAATACACTGTTTGGTAATATATTATAAAATCTGCTTATAATGTTCCAGTTTGCAAAATCGCTGTTGTCCTTAGGAATATGTGCACACAGAGATATGGCAAAAATAACACAACTAATTTCCTTGTATTAAAATGTACGCATCTTCTTCCGTTTCGAATCATTAATTGAAAACTATATCGTACATATCAAACCATTTTTATTCATTGTCCACAATGCCTTTACATTCTTACACCACATTCTATATAAACTATTCTGCGAAACAACGATATGTTCGTCTTTATACGAATTATTGCAGCCTCAGTCTGCGCCGATGTTTGCCAACCTTTGTAGATTATTTATGTGGAAAGTCGAAACTTGAAAGGGGAATCGTAAATCTAAATTACGTAATTGAGGAAGAGCTGTTTAGTGGCGTGGTGTAAATTGGTAACGCTATGGTAATGACTGGCGTGCTTTATATTGCATTTTGTTTCACAATATAACATATCAACATAACGCAGCATTAAAATATTTTCTCGATAATGTTAGTTATTTACTGTTTGGACTTTATATATACATACCAACGACCACGTTCTTCTTAATCGCGTCTCTATTTTTAATGTACGCGTAGGATACTTACTTATTACTTACCTACATATTTATTCTATAGTTGAATTTAACCATAACATACGAGCTGTATCTTGAAACAATTGTTTTAAATTAAGACACTGTTTTCGTTTGATCTAGTTCTATTTGGCATTTTTTCTCAAAAGTATACATCTTATAAATTACGTCATGGGGTAAGTGTTGTATGTTTTAGGTCAAAGTACTCAGAAAGCTTACCTTAGTTTGCATTTTCGAGTTAATTCGAGAATTCGATTGCTCGCGAATTCAATATTGACGCGAATAATAGCTGCTTTGGTTTTATTGAACCTATTCATCAACGGTAATGAAAGATGCCACACAACTGACGCCTCCTATCATATAGGCCGAACTCTTGCAGAACGCTGAGTTCAACTGCAAACACCATACAATCTTTGACGTGGGAGGTCAAGATAAATACAAATACACATTTGTATAGTAAGGGGCAACGTCGTTACATTTGACTGATTGTTTTATATGTAATTTAATTGTTGTATTGGTTCAATTTACTCACGTACTTATTGCCTTGGCCCTTAAGTGGCCAACTGAGAATGTCCTCTACACAATTTAATCTGTCAGAGAAATTAGATCTGATCACATTTGCCTTATTTATTGTGCACAGATGCATTCTTTTCCAAATATATCTTTGGATGTAGACGGCAGAGGAACTCGATCACCATGCTTAACAATATTTTCAATCTAGATCTGACTGTGATACGAGGGTAACCGGGTTCGCTTCTCGGCCCTGACAAATATTTTTTTGTTTTTTTTGTTGTTGCTGTTATTGTTCTTGTTGATGTTTTCCCTTTTTGGTAAAAACCAAAACATTTTTATTTCTTATGAAATTGTGCCATTCATTTTACAAAGTTAATTCATTTAATACAGTTAACATACCGCATGTTTTATGACTGAATATAAGGGTATAAATATACAGACATGAAATCATTAGGATACACACTTGAATACTGCATCACTTCTTAATGCATTTTCCACTTTGCTTTTACTTTTGAAAGAATGTGCTGACTGCGCTGTGCAGTGTGAATAATATTTGACCAGTATATGGGACGACATTGGAAACTAGTCAACGTATTTGCGTTATAATCAAGTGAACGCTAGTCCATTATTTTAGCCTAAACCATCAGCTGTAAACAGTCCGGTAATTGCACGTTATGTCAATTCATAGATAAAGGAGAAGGACAGAACCGTCATTAACATATAGTTAATGTTTTGGCCAACAGATATACGCCGTTTGTGTCTAAATGTAAACACAAGTAAACATGCATTAACACAAACCGAAAAAAATCCACACTTGGTCTTTACTTAATTAATAGAATCAAACAAAAGCAACATTATACTTGATTTGTTTGTGTTGTATTTTTTCAATACCCACATTAAAAACTTAACAAAGCGCACTGTTTTCTGTAAGTACTGTGCGTCATGTATATCATTGACTGTTTATAACCTACTGTCATACTGCTATACCGTCGGTAAATACATTTCACATTGAAACAAATGACACAAAAATTGAACCCACGAAGATGGTTAAAATATTTGATTTCATAATAGAAATGATGGAGAAAATGTAAATATAAGGAATGATTCCCTTTGTCGTGCGCATAGGGGGTATAAACGTTCAGACGAAGGTTTGAAAGATTACCGCACATGAACATAGAACTTCCAATTATTAGTCTGTGTGCTGCTATGAGCACCTTTCTAGGTTCAAACCCTAAATGCACAGTTAACCCCAGTGCTTTACTTTTGACCAGTGTGTATTTACTTTGACCACCACTGCAATATGGTATCTGCAATATTTTTCCTTTCAGAAAGCTTCCTACAGCAATCGGATGTTATCGTATCTCAAAAGCCTTTCGTTGTCTTTCTTTGACACACCAATATACATGTATAACAATGGTGTTGATAATAATGTATTTATTCAAATGGTCTTCCCGATTCCTTCTCAGCTCTGATGTTAACTCGCCAATAATACTGTATGATCGTAATAAATGAAACTCAAAACGTTGTGTTGGTTCGTACCTTTACTTTTCTCTAACTGACGTTACAACAATAACCATGATATAAGCATGACGTAATATCAGCGTGAACGTTCGCGTCGTACGAAGTAGCGCCAAAATCCCAACAAATACTTTGTCTCCCAGTACAGGTTATGAACTCATAGGTGCTTCTGCATTAGTTCACATCATGCTCAATTTTGAATTCCTTGAAATTTCATATTATTATACCTAATATATAATAAAGACTTTCATCGTGATTAATGCTACATGTACAGTGTATGAATTGTATCTCGGTTATCCATTCATCAACAGCAGAACCACATTGATGCTGTTATGTTTAGATACAAAATCAGTCAAAATGTATTTATTGTGTTCACCACATTGCCTTACATATTTTGCTAACACTTTGCTATCTTCTCTGACGTATGAAACATATTGGGAAACAACGGTATGTTAGTTTTAATGCGAAGTATTGAGGCATCTGACTTTGCCGCTCTTTGCCAACCTTTGTAGTTGATTTTTGTGAGAATTCGAAACATTAGAGGCAGCGTTGATCGTTAATCTAAATCACGTGATTGAGAAAACGAGTCTTGGAGTAGTGTAAGTTGGTTGGTTTAATGACTGAGATGTTTTTAACTGCATTTTCAGTTCGATTATAACAAAGAACACAGGAGAAAATGGCTCCTCCAAAAGTGCTGAGTGTATCTTAATTTAACAGCATACACATTTCCAGAAACGTCTACCCGGTCAACCTTTTTTGCGTTTATATCTTTGTAACATACGCTTAAGAACCATTACTCATACATAATTTTGAGACATATAAAATATGTAATCGGATAAAGCATTACAAATTATAAACTAGTTATTGGGATTTTTTGCGCGACGTAGTAAGACTTCGCCGCCGTGAGCGTTTACGTTGTTATAACGTCATGACTATAATTATCATTGTTATTTATGTAACGTTAGCTAGAGAAAAGTACAGACCTACACGACGTTTTGAGTCTCATTGATTACGACAGCACACTGGTATAGATTTGCCCTATATCCAGAACTGGCAATTTGAGGAGATATGATTATTTATTAATTAATTTAAGGACATCTATCGCCAAATATAGTAACATAAAATCAAATATCAAATGACTATATACACTAGAAGAACATTCTAAATCAACTTTAAGTGTTTTAACTGCTTGTTTGAAATAAACTGATGCAGGAAATCCAATGACAGTCTCATATGATGTTTTTATGAGACTGTTTTATTTTCTGACATGTAGTCTGTCAGAACTACAGTGTTTATGTGTGGTTTCGTGAACGTAATTAAAATTTGTTATAAAGTGAGGTATTATACTGCTTTGATTTACAACACTTTAGATATTGTTTTACCAAATAAGAGACAGCCGCCAAAACCTTTACCCTGAATGTTTAATTGATATGCATTTCTTATTCTGAGACAAAGTGGAAAGTCCCCAGGAATCATAGACTGCATAGGGGAAAACACACTCGGTTTTATTGAAGCTGTTCATCAATGGTAATAAAATGTGCCACACATCCTAGCCCATAAGCGAAACTCTATTTTAAACATAAATAACAATTATATAATCCATGGTTCCAAATGACTAGAAAAATATAACTAGACAATGATGTAGTACTGGCCGACATTTTACAGCCGCCAAACAAGCATTAAACATCAGCTGTATCAAGGCAAGAAATGTTTTCTTCCTTACCACTGATGTAGTTTAAGTTGAATCGTCAGGACGTGTTTCTGTTTGATCTTGAGTTAGTAGAGCGGCGTTCACATTATTTGGAAGAAAGTGTTTGACACTATCGTCTTAATCTCGCAGTATAATTTAGTTTAGTTGATCAAACATCACTCAATGTCTTACTGCCTACTCACAATTAGATGGGAAAAAAACCTAGAAAAAATCACCATAAAATACCATTGTTTTTATTGCCATTTTATCTAACTCGATGTTTAGTAATATATTGAAATCAGTAAAATATGCTGTTACTAAATAACATGAAGATGTTTTCTAAACACAGACTATTTTGCCCAAATGCGTGTTCAAATGATACACGTATGTAAAGAAACTTTTTAAACCAATTTTATACAGTGTATGTAATACAAGCCAGATATGTTGTTAAACGCATTGCTATGAAAAATAGTGTTTAAACATTTGAACATCAGACCAATGCAATAATGTACATGAAATTCTTTGCTTTCAATTATCGGAAATCATGTGTAAATTGAGACGTGTTGTGTGTGTATCTTATAACTTAGCATAAACATCTACGGACATTATCCCAACGTTTCCAACGGTAATAAAGTGAACGCTTATCCATTAATTCATCCCATACCATGAATAGTAAACTCTCCAGTAATTGTACATTGTGTCAGCCCGTTGGTACGGGACCAAAACAGTGCCGCCATTAAGAGATAATAAATGTTTTTTGACAAACAGACAGACGGCTTATGTGTCTAAATGTCTAAGCAGATAAGCGGGCACTATTTAAAACAGACCAAAGGGACTGCAGAAATGTATTAGATAAGATTTAAAGTCAAATCATCGTAGTACTGCAGGGGTATATTTATTAACAGAACAAGGAAACTTTTATTTTGATATTGGTACTATTATTTTCAGTATGTTCTCTGACACCAGCATTGATTGACTAAACATGTAAAGTAAGTAACACGTACATGTTGGTTCATGCACTGTGCTTCTTATTTATTTAACTTCCGTTGGCTTTAAAAGTACAACGGCTTCTTCCCTTACTGGCTAAAACAATCATTTGAAGACTGTTGTGTAACACATATGGGTAATATGGTCACTTAAATAGGAAAGTTCATAAACACTTGGACATTTTTTTCTTAGTTGTGAATGTGTCCCACTAATGACACATTGACATGCATATTTACTTATGCTTCACGGAACGCATTGTAAACATTACATGTATTTACAACATCATTTAACGATTTTAGATCGCATCACAAAGTGTATTCCAAAGGTTGGGACTCACAATGCATTAACGAATGACTACCATTGCTACACCTTCCAAAGAATATGTTTTGTGTTGTATTATGATGTATTCGTACATGTATTATCAAACAGCTACATTTTTGTTTCTGTTTGTTTTGATAATAAATATCAAGAGCAACAAAACGCACTGTTATAAGCCCACAACATAAATAGTATATGCACAAGTAATTGTAAAACCATCTCAATCATAAGAACCGCTTTTTAGTCTATACATATTGCTCTCAACACACAAGATGACAAATAAATTATGTAAGTGTGGCATTCCATTAATAACGAACCAGAAAAGGTACTTCCATAAAGAGATACGAAATGTGTTTTTACTAGACACATATATCTTAAAGTCTAAAGATGCTAAGATAACGAGAACCTTTTGATCAACAAAACAGTTTAACGCTTGCCAGTTCGTTTGTAAGAATGCATATTAAGATTGTTCACATAAACACGAATGTTTTTTGCACAACTCACCTCATTAGTCAGTGGCATTTGGAATGGAGCTAATTTTGTCGTAGTGTGTACGAAAGAAGAACATTTTGTCTTGAAATCTTTGACGACGCGCAATAATACTCAACACCAGAACTCGCACATACATTTTCATATCAAACCAATAACCTTTAAATCAATAAACACCTTTGAAGTTAAAGAGCTTCTTTGAACGCCCCAATGTCAGCCGCTTCTTTCCACTAAGTCAAAGCGCGCGTGGATATTTTGGGAAAAGCCAATATATAAAAAGCTAACTTGAGAAATCTGGTAATTAAATGTCTAATATGTAATATTATCGATGCAGCAGAGAGGATTGATCGTTCTTAGTTTATTTAGTACCATATGTACGCTTAAAAACGTTTATTTACGCGGGTTGGTCAGTAAATAATGTGATTGTGTTGACAATGTTTTCAATTGCCTCAAAAATTGAATAAAATCATTATAATACAAAATATAACTAATGCCCTACGGGTTTGACTAAACTCAGAATAGTCACAAATAGTCACAAACAGTCACGAATAGTCTCTTACTGCGGTAGCAAATAGTCGCCTTTTTCAACAATAACGATAAACTGTTGTATTGTTTATGTTTATGACAGCTTGTGATCATTTGCATTTATGTTTTTGCCTTTTAGTTGGGTTTTATCGTATAAACTAGCCGAAAAAATAGTCAAAATATGGCCAACAAATAGTCGCTTTCGGCGGGACTTCATAGATATTATAATAGACGATAAAATGTTGCAAATTTTCCATGTTTTAATGTTGTCGGAATCCATAGCATATACGCTTTCTCAATATATTTGGGTTTTATAAGCTATCTTAGGCGCAAATTGTCAAAATAAAAAATTATGTTTTAAATAGACACTGGCGGCGGTCAAGAGTCTCAGGCGGCTTATAAAACGTCACGAATAGTCACCTAGTTTTTAACTTTTACGATAAAATGCGATAATTTTTTTAACTTTTCCTCATTAATACCACTCTATAGTCTATACCAGTAGATTTTTTAATATTTATCAAGTTTGATCGTTGTATAAAGCCGTGAAAAGAACAGAATCGCACTGGGAATAGCCGTGAATAGTCGCAAAGTGTCGCTCAAGGCAGCAAATATTCACGAAAAGTCGCGCGAATTTTGTGTTTGAGGATAAAATGTTGCAATGTTTTCATAATTTCATGTTGTCAACATATATAGTAAATACGTTTTCACAAATTATTTGGGTTTTGTTGGCTATCGTAGCCGAAAATGGTCAAACATAGCGACATTTAATGACTATTCGGACTTAAGTCAAAGCGCATGCCCTACTATCTCTTCAATTTTATAGGCTGATAGCAACTCTAGGAATATTAACACTTGAAATGACCATCGTAACTCACTATCGCCCCCGTTTAAAATTGTATGGTTTTTTTATTCATAACAAATATAATAATGCGATTATAAAGTTATTCATTAAAAATATTTAAAGCATGTGTTTTCAATGCCTGTTGAGAAAATACGAAATTTTAGCATGTGGTTATGCGAATGTTAGGGAATTGCACGCGATAGCAGAGAAAGACTAATTATGTTGATGTGTGTGTTATGGTAAAAACAAACACAAAACATTAGTTTAAACAAAAACAAAAACAAAACAAAAACAAAAACAAAACATTAGCCGCCTGTGTGGCGGCTGTAAAAAGTCGCCCCGTACTACATCATTGTGTAGTCATATTTTTCTGGTCCTCAGGGATCATGGAGTGTACAAGTATGTTGTTTACATTTGAAAATGGAGTTCTGCTCATGC
>Ga0224511_10000360_pt1 | contig 20726 bp, 22 predicted proteins | sample SF_May12_sed_USG_2_FD_169988 | JGI IMG/M metagenome (GOLD analysis project Ga0224511, IMG submission 169988) | Sediment microbial communities from San Francisco Bay, California, United States - SF_May12_sed_USGS_8_1 | ecosystem: Environmental > Aquatic > Marine > Sediment | place: USA...
CTAAACACGCCGTGTACGCTGTATGATTGCTAAACACGCCGTGTACGCTGTATGATTGCTAAACACGCCGTGTACGCTGTATGATTGCTAAACACGCCGTGTACGCTGTATGATTGCTAAACACGCCGTGTACGCTGTATGATTGCTAAACACGCCATGTACGCTGTATGATTGCTAAACACGCCATGTACGCTGTATGATTGCTAAGAGTAGGCGGAGTTAGCAGATCATAATAAAACCAGGGGGTTAACGCAAATGACCACAGGACACCTACACCGCGGAACTAATTCCTGTATCCAATGTATACAAAAAGTCCTGCGTGAACAATTTGCTAGCTTGGACAACCAGTAGCTGGTGGAATAAAACCGTTGAATTTACCTTCTGCGCGAGAGCTAGTTCAGAGCTAAGCTTCTCCTTTTCTCCCTCCAAGGCAGCTAGTTTCGACACAGAGTCAGCTAATTTAGCTTCCAGTGCTTTGGATGACTGCTACAACAGCGGCGTATGATATTACCAATGACATCAACAATTCGCTACATTATTAGTCCACAATTGAGTACACCACACCACTATAGGAGGCTGATTGGGTTCTAGCGACTTGGTGAGTTGATGTAGGATAAATCTGGGGACGATACGGAGTGTTTTATTGGTTAGCGTAATACCACTCACCCCCACTTTGGCTTCTGAAGCCTTCAGTTTGGAGTTCAGCTCAGCGATTTGAATATCCTTTTGAGCGAGATCTGCGCCGTGCTTATTTTGATCGCTCGCCTCTCTGGCCATCTTTTGTTCCAGCTCCTCAATCATCACCATCTGAGGAAAAAGTCTTGAAAAATAACTTGCAAAAACAAAGACAGATGTCAGATGGCGAATGTTATGCATTTGAAAGCAGGGAAATACCTAAAACGAGAGAAGTTGACACACTTACAGTGCTATGCAGACCCTCTGTTTTCTGTGCAGCTTCCCGTTTTGCTGCTATTAGATTAGTACGTAACTGATCAAGCTCCTTCTCCAGACGAGCAGTTTCAGCGCCATTGCCACTCTGTTTAGCCTATCAACACAAAAACACAATCATCATTCGCCAGATCAGACAATGTAGGAGTAGAATATTGGTCGTTGGTGAGAAAATTATCTCCCCCTCTATGGAAATCTCATAACTGAGAGTTCACCGACTATGATGGCAACATACACATGGCGCAGAGGTAAGTGCAAAATATTCACCGCCTTGTTTCTTTCCTCAGTGAGGGATGCCTCTAGCCGACGAACCTCAGCATCTTTGTCATCCAACTTCACCTTAGCATTCTTCAGTTCTCCAGTCAGTGAATCAACTTTGGCAGAGGTCTGACTCAACTTATCCACTTGGCCTTGCAGCTCCTAAAAACATAGATTTACCAGTCACGGCCTGCGGACCACTATAGAACTCTATTAACATGGTCACACACCAGCAACCAGCGCATTTAGGAGCGATAGTCACAGTGGATGGGAGTTTGGAAAGGGTGTAGCTATTTTCAGTTTGCCCTTATCTCACAATCAGAGTGAATCAAATAAACCGAAAAAGGCACCTTCTTGCCACATCGACTCAACGAAGATTATACATGCAAAAGCAGACTACAGCTAGGTGGTAGCAGTGCAGTATTGCCGTACGTTTATTTGCGTATGTAAGGCATTATTAGAGTCACTAGACTGAGCTGGTGAGCCAGACTCCGCCATCTTGAGCGAATCAATTAACGCCCAGTTCTTTCGCCTCAGTTCCTACGGGACAAAAACGGAGGCACATCGGTCAACAGGTAAAAAGAGCCCAACACGGGGCACAAAATCAGCAAGGTACGGACGCAAATCAAACCATTTGAGGAGCTAAAATCGAGCCAAGTTTGGGCCTTCGTATTTTAAGTATCAAAGGCTCACTAAAAGTTGAATAATATCACAGACCTGTGTAGCTCGGGTACTCACTAAAAGTTGAATAATATCGCAGAGCTGTGTAGCTCGGGTACTCACATTGTTTTTGTCTTTGAGTTTCTGCGTCTCGGCCTCTAGCTTGGCAATTTGTTCACTTGTGGCAGACTGATCAGCAGCGGAAGAGGTAGCGGCTGCCATTTCCTTTTTGAGGCGCTCGACCTCTGCTTGTAATTCAGTCACCTTTGGTCTACAGAAAACCAGGTTTTAATGGAGATGTATATCAGGACTGTCAAACCCTTACATAAGTATGGAACAAGTCCAGAAGCTAACTAGGGTAGATACACAGAGAGGAGTAAAGGCAGGTTGCTTACGAGTCAGTGGCAGCAGCCTTCTTGGCATTTTCCAGTTCTCCTCGCAGAGATTTGAGCTTAGCCTCCTGATCGGTCTGCTGAGCTTTCAGCTGCTCCTGAAGGTTTCTCAGATTGTGTTCAGCATTTCTCTCGTTACTGAAATGGTCGGCCAGCTGAGCCTCTCTCTCAGCCAGAGTCGACTTCAACTTTTCGCATTGATCCAGGGCTGAGCCTTTGCTGCTGTTGGCTTGTCTATAGTCTTCCTCCATACTAAAACAAAAGTCAAAGTGCACAATTTGGTGTAAACAGGATATGAGTACACTCAATTGAAGACTAATTGGTGCACCAGGTTCTGCTGGGAGGCCTTTGGGAATTTACCAATGGAAACTCTAGATACTACAGTTACTCAAAACAACATCTCCCAAGTCCTTTTGTGTGTGCTCTGAATGGGAATTCTATTTTTAGTTTAGCCTTGACCAGAGGATCAGGACAAGTTCTATCGGCCAGATAAACGAGTGATTGGCGAGTGACTCACTGAGCGAGGCGACCCTGCAGGTTGGATCGCTCTTGCTCGCTAGACATGAGCTGGTTGTGCTGATTCTGAATCTCAGCCTGGAGAGCGCGTAGCTGCTGCTGCATCTGGGCTACTTCCTCTGTGTCGGCCAGGGTTTGCTTATAGCGAACATTCTCCTACAGAAAATAGACGTGATCGGCTTATTTGTGACTCATCAAGGCAGCAGAGCAGTCAATGAATCCTTTGAACTAGGAAGATCAAGTGCACAAGCAAAACAAAACAAGAAAGCCATACCAGGATGGTAAAAGGCAGTAACTTCTCAGTCATCTGGTGGAGAAAATCTTGTTTGCAGGAAAAGGAAGCAATCTAATCTCGGAGGAAGAGTGGAATTACCTCGGAGAGCTGCTGGATGGTAATGTTCTGCTGCTGAACTTTCTGGCTGTTCTCATATGATGACTTCTTCAAATCCTTCATCTCTGCCTGGTGCTGGTCGCGGGTGTGCGCAAGTCTCTTCTACAAATTGGTAACATACTAAGTTGCTCTAATATCAGTGCTATGGTAAGGTACTAGTGCCAGGACCAGGCAATCAGAGGACAGAGAGTTCATGCTAGGGCTCCGGTAGTCCGTAGAAAAACATGGAAGAAAATATTGAAGCGCAACCAAAGTAGTACGCTGATCTTTGAAGACGTGGAATGCACCATCACAACAAATAGCAAATGAATCTGGCATCAGATGCCATCAATGTGGATGTCACATGGTAAATCTAACACTGGTAACAAGGAAGCAAAGAACATGTACCGCACAGGTGGAATTGAACCTTCCCAAAAAAATGTAGTAGCAGAACTATGGAAATTTTGTTTTGGGTGCAAGCCTCATGGTTTTTGCCAGGTTCAAGAGAGGCGGTTTTGGATCTGGTATAAGCTGAAAACCAATAAACTCTGACCCTGCTTATCTGGGGTTTACCTACACTAATGCCTAATAAAACAATCTACTCAGCCCTGTTATCAGGGCAAAAGGTGGAGTGCATGGTTTGCTACAGGAGTAGATGGTACACACATTTAGTTCTGAAAGCTGTGACGAAACTTGTTGGTAGCTTTTCTCGGCCGTAGATGTGCGTCCAGTCATCTCTTTGAGCCTGGCGGTCACAGCCTGACAGCTGTTCTGCTCCGAAGCCAGGGCGGATTGCAGGTCCTCAATCTGTTTACGCATCAAGGCCATTGGGTCTGGCTTGTTGGTCTACAAACCCGTGTTACCAATGAGCGACAATGACATGGGGCTCAACAGTACAACACTAAAGCTCAGACAACCCATTGGTACGGTTTCAAGGGGTTGAGATTCCGGATCAAAATGATATGAGAGGGAGTGTAGAAGTGACAGTACGAAAGCAGGAACTACACAGGGATGCCACTCTGGAGGCCAATAACCGACCTTGGTGTGCCAGCTGTCATCCGCTGACTCAGCGAGCAGAGAGTCTACCAGACTTTGGATGTCAGTTCGGGTGAAGGCAGCCTGTTCAATCGTTTCCAACAGTTTCTCCACTGTCCAATCCATTGACTTGCCCCGCTTCTCCTTCTTGGTAGTGGTTGGGACAGATTTAGGCGCAAGAGATGTGACGATAACCTCTGATCTCTGCATCACCTCCTCAATCACCGGCTGCCAGTAGAAAAACACGGAAAGTGGCTAAGAGTAATGCAATCAAATCACACCAGCAACACTGAGGCCAGTACTGGCAGGAAGGGTGTAGGAAGTCAACGATTGTTGTGTAACACTTTATTGAGGGCATTGGCCCTTGCCAATTTTATAAACCTGGATGGTTCAATTCACAGTCAGGGCAATACCTCATACCAATCATAATTAGCTTCAGTCGGGAAGGTTGCTGACCTATCTGATTTCACAAGCTTGTCATCCAGAATAGTCAGCCCTAATACTTGTATAATCCTAGACACTCACCACAGGCACATCCTGCAAAGGCCCATCCTGCACAGGTTCCGGCTCAGTGAATACTGGCTTTTTCTTCTCCTTCTTCACCTGGAGATATTAACTAGTCACTCAATGATAGACAGATGGTTGGCAGAGACACAACGGATTGTCCTCAGAAAGATTTCCAACAAAAGACAATCGCAAGAAGAATGGACTGTCACTTGTGGAGTTTTCTGACAAATAATGAGATCTTTCAGAGAAAAGAAACCTTGTTGGACTCACCTTGTCTCCAGACTTCTTCTTCGACTTTTCATGCAAAAGTTCAAGGTCATCTTTCGGCTTAGTCGTTTGATCAAACACGGTTTCGGCAATGGCGGCATCTGCTGGTCTCACTAAGGGCTTCTCATCACGGTTGTGAAGAATGGACTTGGCAGCTTTCTAAAATGAATTTGTGTATCTGGTCAGTTCAAGCAGAGAAAATATGGGTGATTAAGATGAGCGACAACTCCACAGCCAAAAGGTTCAGCAGCAGCAACAGCAGTGTGTTATCATAACAACTGTTTCTGCACAGTTGTGATTGAGAACTAACCTAACTCTCCTGAGGTTTCACACTGACACGTAGGCAGAGTGCGTAATCAAATTAAAACGGATCCAACCAGAGCTCCCGGTCGCTAGGTGCCTGCTTGCCTCACCACAAAATGTCAGTACAGGTCTGATGAGCTACCACAGGGACTAGGTGTACCGCCACCGTGTCAAAAAACTTTTACCAACTCAATGTCTTACTACTACCAGCATCTAACTACCAAGTACAGGGTGGATTGAAACCTGTATTGAGTTGACTCTGTGCTGAAGGTAAACCAATGGGCCAAAAAGGCCAGAGAAATGCCATGCCTTCAAAATAGGGTTGATGAAAAGCATGGTGGTACACATGTAACTGTAAGCTAACGGATGCATGCATAAAGGTAGTTTACCTCTTCTTCATTGACAAACTGCAGAAGGAATACTCATTAGCATCAACAAGTCAATGTTAACAGTACTAGCACCTATCAGCTCTGGACAGTAAAATGACAGCTACACATACATTATTGAATATTGTCTCATGAGACCAACCTTTGGGTGCTTGACCTCCGCGGGTTTGACATCCTCTTCCAGGATAACGGGATCGGGATCATACTCTACGTGGTGATGGCTGGTCAGCTCATCTTCTGGGGCCTCATCGGATGAAGCACGGGCGCCAGCTTTTCCTGGGGTAAAAAACAAACTCTTCACCACGTGATGAAATTTTTTTAGGCCATTGAGAATGTCTAAAAATGGGATAAACAGAAAGAACCAATTTTCCATGCATTCACGGCTTTCAACGATTCATTGAACTTTATACAAATTTAGTATTTTGATCAGTTAGCAAACTCATTCCTGGGACATTAAACAATAAGTTTATATTGATTTGCATTACAGCAATTTTAACACAAAAGGGCCGTAGAGTTAACTGCAAACTTCCAGATATAAGCAAATGCTCACAGAGGCTGGTGAAACTTTACCTTTGCCTTTCTTCTTGTCCGCCTTCTTTTTCTTCTCCTGGGGCTTGGCCTTATCTTCGAGTAGCATCTGCTTTTGGAGCTCAATCGTTTGTTCGTACTCCGATTCGCCGCCAAATCCGTACTTCATCATCAACATCATAACGACAGCCATGGCGGCTGTCACGCCACCAGCTATCAGCAGAGTGGTAGGATCCATCTCTACCACCAGTGATGTTCAGTCACAATCTAAAGATTTGATGAATAGTGAGAACCAGGTACAGTTTAGGACCAAATGAATAAAATAAAGCGAGCTCTACCAAATCAAATACACAAACCCATTATAACATATAAAAAGCATATCAAAAATGGCTTGTAACGACCATACCACAATCAGTATTTGTATACAGAACAGCTATAACAGGGTCAAAGGCTTTGGTTCTCATCTGTAGATAGTGAACCTAACAAGATACTATGATATCAATGTGGTAGCCAAGGCGCCAACAAGCTTAAAACGATACGAAAGGCCATTGAGGAGTCATCAGTCACTCTTCAAACATAAGCTGATGTTGTAGGTATGAGATCTGCCACAGCCTTCAGCGCTGTGGTCCTGACTGTTTGTAGTCAGATTGGGTAATTTTGAATTACTGTCAGAATCCCATGTAACCACTCGGACAGCACATAGCAAGGGTCAGATAGAGAGCAAGTGACTTTACAATAAACTCAAATGATGAACGTGTGCTTCGAAGTTAAACAGACTGAAGTAAGACCCGAAAGTCAACAAGAATACAGAAGTCATTAGCGAGCAATTGACTGGAGAGTATTTCACTAACCGACAAATTTTTGGTTAATCTCAGTGTGTATCTGAATCTTTATCTTATATGCAAGCGATAAAATGGATTGGATAGGTACTTCGATGTTAAAATGGTGCATTGTTCCCTTAAATAGGCTGACTCAGTCAATCACTGAGTTGCTCAAGTCGAAACGGCTTTTGGATTGTTACCGACTTGCTCCTTCAGTCCTTATCAAAACAGGTTTTTACATTTCATCATATTATTTTAAAACTTCAATCTTGTGAGTGTGACATCAAAGTCTCTGAGTCCGGCTGTTTTTTGGACTGATTGAGAGCTTGAACCAAAGTCAGTTGAATACTTGTTGATGGTGAATAAGTGATATACTCATACTCATAGTCATACTCCTCTTACTTAGTTACTAGACTGGACCAAAAAGTGATTGAAGAAACCACTGGTTTCATTCATAGTCATATTCATTGATGATGACAGTGACCAGTTTCACTCAATTCAGATCCATCATTGATCACTTTTTATTTCAGTTTCATTTCATTTGTCACCCGTCTTTACTATCTTAACCAGAAAGAATGACTTCGTCCCCTATTTATTTATTCACTTGAGTTAGACTGAATCAGAGTTGGATTATCTTCTAGTTCTAGTCTCTAGGTCTAACACTACACAGAATATAACTAGTAGATGGGCTGAGTTACTTACTGCTACTCCGTAACTTAGTTTCTCTATTCACTCAGACTAGTACTCGGTACTGTACTCTACTCAAGACCGAGTCCTTACCGTACGTTACGCCGGTTACATTAAAATGATTAAATAAATTATAAGTTTGCACGCAGCTGTAGAGAGCAGTAGTGCTCACCAATTCTACACTTGCTCTCATTTCGACTGGATTGTTGAGTCGAGCTACTGCGAGCGAAGTGAGTGCCACCCACTAGCCAGTACCTTCTAGTTCTACTTTAGACTTAGTCTTTCTTTAGTCTTCACTAATCCAGAGCAGCTACGCTAGTCCACCGTTTCCGCGAAGTAAACCGCCCACAAAGTGCGATCGTAGAATTGAAACGGGCCTTTGTGAGGATTTCTTATACTTACCAGGTGTCCTGATTAGCTACTAGGCCTGGTTATCAGGTGTCAACGGCCGTGGGCACGCAGAACCGGTCAAAAAAATACCGTTATCGGTGTACTCCGGCAGAATTTAGTGGCAGAATGGAAAATTTGTTTGGCGAAAAAGCACACGCATATCCGGCCGAATTCCTATCCCGCAGATACGGATGACGTCAAACAATAAACATGGCATCGAAATATCACGTGTATGTTGGTGCAGAAACTGGGCTTTTGAAAGGTATGACTATTTCGCGCTATTTGAGCGCTTCTGATCGAGCAAAAAGCGATTCAGCACCACACGAGTGGTCTACCCAACACCACCTGAACTTGTCACTCACTAAACATCTGTTCTATGGCATTTTCTTTCACACAGTCGGAGTGACTCACTCACTCAGTCTCACAGTCACAGTCAGTGTCACACTCACCTCAGTGACTCACTAAAAGCTTTACTAAAAGTAATACTAGTCACTCACAGTCACACTCACAGTCGCAGTAAATCGATTTAGTAAATGACTCATGACTGTCTGACGGACTCATCGTAAGTGACTAAAGTCGTAATTCACTGACTGACGTGTGACTCGTGACTGAGTCAGTCACACTTACTAACTTCTAAGTAGTAAGTGTGAATCAGTCACTCGGGGCGAGTGACAGTGACTGAGTGAGCGACTGCGAGGACTGTGAGTGTGACTGTGAGTGACTGAGAAGTTTTACTATTAATATAAATATTACTATTAGTCATTTAGTCAATTAGTGTGACTTACTCTTACTCTTACTGTTACTCTTAGCCAGACTCAGTCAGTGACACGTGACAGACACTGAGACAGACTCACTCACTCACTCAGTGAATGAAGTTAGTACTACTATTAGTATTAGTAGTCAATCACTTACTCACTCAGTGACGAGTGAGTCAGTGACCCACTCACCCACTCATACCATAGTCATTGTCACTCATTGACTAGGGACTCTGACTGTGAGTGTGAGCATTGGCCCCTGGGTGACTAACAGCACACTACATGGTGACTTAGTGAGTGACGCAGTCAGTGACACTGATGTACAGTCATGTTAACAGGCCCACAATCAAGGAATGTTTCGATCTTAGTATATTTTATTGACTTGTCATATGTTTCCTGGCCAATGGATTCCTTATTGATTAACCAAGACACTGACAGTGGCACAATCGTACTTGTAGGTGTGGATGTTGAACAAAACAAATGGGATAATTTAAACCTTCTTGAAGAAGTCAAAAGAAGTAATGAAATATGTACTATGTGCTGGGAGTCTCAACAGGAGAAGAAGATAGTGTATGGAACAAGAGCTGGTCTCGTTCGCACCTTCAGCCTCGATGATCACACCACTACCGATACATTACAAGCCACCGATAATGATGATGAGATTTTAAAGGGTCTCTTCAAACTAGATGAGTAAGTGTCCAACTTTTGCTGAATAAAGATTTACTAGCGTCTTCTTCAAAATTTTTGTGGATTCATTTTAGTCAAAATCGAAATGGGATTTGACACTCCCATCACCATATAGTCTGATTGTTGTGTATGTGTCTGTGTATGTGTATGTGAACATTGTTATATAAATTTTTTTTAGGAAATATGTAACCTGTACTAGTACTGGAAAACTTAAAGTGTGGGATGAGAGCAATGAAGATCAGGTGAGTGTACCAATTGACCAATAGTTCATTCCAGCCTTATAAAAAGAATTTTTACCAGTTAGTCTTACAGAGAGTTCTCCTCTAACTCTATGTGAACTCTTTGTCTTATTCTGTAATATAAATGAGGTATTCTGCCCGAAGGCAGGCTTCTCATAACCTGGCTTGTCATGTTGTCGTGGGACACTAATGAGGTGGTTTCTTGTTGCTTTCCTCAGGTTCGTGATTGGGGGTCAGTCAATCTGAGCCATTTGTTTGCATGTCACTCACCCGAGGATTTGGCTACTTGTAAGAAAAGGGAGAGGTGGATCTTTGACAACTGTGAAGTGATGTAATTATCCACTGGTTGCCATCTCCATTGGTCTTTCACTGATTACTATGGAAATTAAAATGATATGTAATTATATATTAATTTACTTTTCAGGTAACAATTGACTGTGGTGTAGATATTGAATGTATGAGACAGAACCCCGGCAGTCTTCATCGAGTGGCTACCGGCGGCAAAGAAAATGACCTGAAGATTTATGACCTAAACAAACCGACTTCCGGACCAATATTTAGGGCTAAAAATGTGAGTCATTATTTCATACAACGCCGACCCTTCCAATTGTCCGAAGGCTGACAATGATCACAGGTGTTTTGTATAGGGTAATGGAATGCAGTGCAGTTCTGCAGATTGACTGGACAAATGAGTGATAGTCCAGATCCCAGGCAACACCTTTCTTTCCAAAAAAAAGTGTGAGGGTGCGATTATAAGTGGGATACCTCAATAGTTGAACGCTTAGCTCCAAATCATCCTTGGTCAGACTAGTCATGTTGAGCGCCCACTTTGAGAATGAGTTCCTCACAATTCCTGGCTCTGAAAAGGGTCAGGCTCCGGAGGTCCGATTATGGCCAAGTGCATGACTAGAAAGAATGTCAAGTGACAAGGGGCAACAGAAGACGTACAAAAATGTCGCTACTTTGTTGGATCAAGGCTGATAGAGAGACATGAGTCCCCGCCAACAGCTTGTCTCTTACTTGGTAGGTTAGAGACGATTTCCTAGACTTACGCGTACCAATATGGGTGACAGACATTGACCAGCCTTCAGATAATCTGGTGATCACCGTCAGTCGTCATCATCAGGTATGTTCTGCTCCATCTGCCAATTCAATAGGTAAGCCACAGTCAATAGTAGACGCACTTTCGGGGTTGTGTTCCCCATTCTTAAGGGGAGACCGCTCCACATGAATTACAGCGATAGCAAGTGCGACTTTTAAAAAAACGAATATCGGCCACTCGAAATACCCCGGCCTAAATGGGCCAAATTCTATAGAAAGAAAATGAGATGCAATTAGTAAAAGTTAGTAGCCCAAGGATCTTTAATCCTTTAGGAACATAAAAAATGGAACTCGAAATTCAAGTTCTCAATATCAGAGAAAACGGAAGATATGCTGGATTTTCCCTTGCCCTCAATAAAGGCTGCTTCATTCGGCCCTCTATTATTCCACAAAATTTGCGCCAATACTTGCTGAGAGAGGTGAAAAACTGTGCTCTAAAACCCTATTTCTATATTCTTTCTCTATTTAGACTTGTGTAACTACAAGACTAGTGTACAACTGATCGTTTCAAACATCTGCGCATAAGCCGAGGAATCAATGCGAACACCAACAGTTCTGTGTTAGTTCTGTTGCGTCAACAGTCAGAAAACTTTGAGCTGGGTATTACATTGGGTTTTCCGGCTTGTCTCGTAGGCCATTTTGTAAACAAGGTTATCAACATAAAATAAAATTATCCTCTTATGCCGAATCACAATTTCGCTTCTCACTTAGGCAGACTTTTTTTCCTACATAACCTCAAACAAGTCGATCCCAAATTATAACACAAGCTTCCACGCACTACTTTTTCAGTTTCTGGTTTATCGGCTTCCTTGAGTAGGATTGTCATATATTCGATACCTCATGCATATTGTTTCTTGTGTTAGTTGAGGTTATATGATTTGAGTGGAACAATGAGACGGCCTGTAGTGGATATGTTATGGAGAGAATCACCCATCACGTCACTGACCATGAATCCAGCCAATGACAGGTAGGTGTTTGTCCGTTAGTCAGCTGGATATTGTCATAGGCATCTGAACCTATAAACTAAACATATGCATTTATGGATAATAATGCTATGGAACTATATGGTGCCTTTACCAGCCTGTCCGGGTCAGTCTTTTGTGCCCAGCAAAATCTCAACACAACAATCACAACTCTTTAGGTGCATGGACAGATTGAAGTTGTGCTATCGCCCTCACAGCGGACAGGTTTGGCAACTAGGTGTCTTCGTTTGGACCTCTGCCCCTGCTCATTACCCGGGCGTCTTTTTTACAATCTCATTTTTCTCTCGATGTCAACAAGAAATTTCTGTTAGTAGTCAATCCCAGCACAATGACCAGTCAAATGTCCCTGAGAGCCTGTGACTCAACACTCTCACATCGTGATAAACGTTACTTGTTGCAGGCAGTGTATTCTGGGTAATGCCATCGGTGAGCAGGGTCTGGTAGACCTGCGCACCAAGCAGACTGTACACTGCTTCAAGGGTGGAGCGGGTTCAATTCGAGCTGTTCTTTGGCATCCTAATGAGTCAGTGGTAGCCTCCTGTGGTCTGGATAGATATCTCAGGATCCACGATGTCAACAGCAGACAACTATTACACAAGGTACTCAAAGGCATCTGGTGGTGTTTGCACAAGCAAACCACCTACTGATGCCAAAGTTTCACAGTGGTTGCTTTGTTTGAACCTGATGTTTACAAAGTTTTCTCTCAGAATGACAAATGTAGTGAGAGCTGTCTTGATGATAAGTTCGGAGATTCTAGGTCATTGTGAGTGAATCTGTTGTAGGTTTATCTCAAGTCTCGGCTGAATCAAATGCTTGTTACCACCGAATGGGTAGACAAAAATGAAAACAAGGATGTGCTTGATACAGTCAAACAGGAGATCACAGAACAGGATGAGGAAGATGATGCATTGTGGTCTGCTATAGAGCCTATAAATACAGAGCCCGTTGTTAAAAAGGCTAAAGACGCTGATACGAATACCTCATTGGTCACAAAACGAGCTAGGAAAGGGAAATCTCGGGGAAGAAAATGAGAATGGGTTTTCTATGATCTTTTCAAATGCTTTTCACTTTGCTCTTTATGACGCAGATATATTCTTCTGATACAAATAAACTGTGGCATAATGGACACTGAAACCGAGAACCGTCGAAAACTAGGCGTGTTGTGTGCGTGACAACAGGCTGCGAGCTGTATTGCAGTACTGAAATTATCATGGCTACTTGCTGCAAAATCGGAAAAAAAACATCACCAGACCAGCAACCGAAACTCCTTAGATACCCAGCTGAGTAGACGGTGGTACGGCTTTCTGGTATTGCATGGTTGGGCAGGGGTCAGTATCGCCCTATCGTGGGTGCAATGTCTATACATAGGAAAACTGCATCGCTTGGATACGCGTGTAGTGCAATTTCAATTTCTACTATAGAACCGATTTATGCATTTCCCAATCAATTCATCGCCAGCGTTACGCTACATCAACTGAAAAAAAGACCTCAAAATATCAAATATTACCGATATAGGATCAATCGAACGAATAATATGCGGGCCGCATAGTTCGCGCCGGAAACGGAGTGAGAAAGCTGAGAATTTCGCTCTCGGGATAGTAAAACACTCGCGTAACGAACCATGAGTTCTATAGGCACGGGTGTAAGTTATGATTCAGTAATACATTCTCTCTATGGCAGTCAATTTTTCGGCACTTCGTACCCTTATAAAACAATCTCAGAAATGTATCTCATTCCAGACCAATGCACCTATCGTTTGTCACCACACTCACACATTTTCATTCAAAATCATCCAGTCACACACGCACTGAATGACTGATCATCTGATGACTGAATCGAAGCGTAAACTGAGTCTGAAGTAAAATGAACTGAATGAGCGTCCCATTCATACTAACTCAGTCCAGAGACATGTCTCTCACTTCGTCAATACTGACCAATTACAATAACAATGCGCAAAAGTATAAAGTATAAACAGTGACTGAGTCAGTGACGTGAGTGAATCTAGAACTAGTAGAACTAAAAGGTACTTCTTAATCTTATCTTTAGGCTAGTTTTAGGTTAGCATTTCTTTTGTCGGATTGAATTAACAGAATGAGAATTGTGTACACTCTTGGTTAAGTACAGTTTACATGGGCGGTGACCGTTCGATTGCCGTTTAACAAACTCAAAGCCAAAGTCGAAGACAAAGTGGTCGTAAGATGGGCTTCAGCTTACGGTGAACCAGCAACAGAATGTTGATCCTGCCTGCTCTATTTTCTCCAGCGTCAGGCGAGCGGCAACGACGTATATAGCGAAAACCTCTCCGATGTAAATGCGATCGGTGCTGATTGGTTGCCGTGCCTATGACAAAAATAGCGCATGCAGCGTCGACTCAGCAGCACTGTCCCACCGGATCTGCGAAAGTTAACATCCATTTGAACGGCACAGAAAGCAGTGCCGCTCGTATAAACACTCCAGCATAGCTGCATTCGGTACCGCTAATTGCTACTGCACCGCTGTCACGTAAACCAGCTTTCACAGTAAAATAAACAAAAGAAATATTTTCGCAAACAGAAAATGATTCAACTATTCAAATTATTTACCTTATTGCTATATATGAAAACACATTTCTCGCGCTTCACTGTGCGGTATGGTCTTTATATGGCAGGCTACGTTCCAAGCTGTGTTTTTCAATGAATTTGTACAGTGGATGGCTATTATTGTCAGCACTTTTTTTTAAAATGCAGCTCTCTGAAATCCTGTGTATTACATTTACCGCTGTGGTGAGACCCAAGAGAGACTGTCTTTCAGAGTATGGCATGCCTGGGAGGATGATCTCAGCAGCTGCTTTCTGAACGCGCTCTTGTTTTCTCGCGGCATGTTGCGTTGGTCAGCGTGTGCCAAGCAGGGGGGGGGTCAAAAGGAGTCGCGCCGGAGAGAATGTTTGCTCGATAGAAGGCTAACTGACCCTTGTTCTCCCTATCAATCTTTCGAAGATGCCACATTAGATAGATCTTGCTGTTGTATCTGTTGACAAAGATGTCAATGTGGTCCTTGAAGGTCATGTTACGGTCTTTTGTGATGTCAACAAACTTCACAGATCTCTCTCTCTATGGCTAAGTTTGCAACCTTCCTTATATATCGCTTGTTTCTGATCAAAGAACGAAGCGTTTTGCATCACGGTCTTGTCTTCATTTAGGATCATTAGTTTTCATGTGACCATATTCTAGCGATCGCAGAGGACCCGTCGTCATCATTTGTTGTGATGGGATTGTAGAAAATCGCATCATCTGCATATTATAAATTACCAAAAAACACCTGCACATGAATCATTACAATATATAAGCCATAAAAATTGGACCCAGTGGCTGGCTGACACATACTGGGACAATTAGTAAGGACACAGAATCTGTATCAATTTTGAAAATTTTGGCAATACACACTTTGGCAATACACGTGGTGACGGTTCTGATTACTAAACTTTATTGTCTATGATTCTGGTAGATACATTATACTGCCATATGAGAACTGATACTCACGGTCATACAACACAGTACAATATGTATACAAAATGGTACAGTCCACAGACGGAAATCATCTCCGAGCTAATAATAACATTGCATTACACAGTGTTTAGTACTAATTCGCTATCATATACTATAGTATACTCTGTCTATCCCAGAGATCATAGCCGTTTAACGTACTGGTTAAAACTAGTGCATCTCTTGTGTAGTTTTCTGATGTTATGATGGTATGTTTATTAAGTACTCGTGAGTTATATCCCTCTTTTTTGTAGTATGATCTTTCAGCTTCGCAATTCTCTCCCGATGGTCGTGTTTTTCAAGTGGAATATGCTCTTAAAGCTGTGGAAAACAGTGGGTGAGTATCCACAAATATCTTTCGGAATGAATATAGTAGGTGCCCTTTTAATCTGTGTAAGATGACGAATGCAAAACTAAGAGATTTTTTAGGGAGATACAATTGGTTCATATGTCAAACACTCGCGTGTTTTCTTGTATTGGTGATAGCACTGCCATTGGAATCCGAGCTAAAGACGGGGTTGTCCTTGCCGTGGAGAAACTGGTGACTTCTAAGCTGTACGAGCACGGAGCGAATAAAAGAATTTTCAACATCGACAGACACATCGGCATGTGCATCGCTGGTCTGTTGGCGGATGCTCGAGCCATTGTGGAGATTGCCAGAGATGAGGCAGCCAATTATAGAAACCAGTACAGATCTCCCGTTCCTCTAAAGGTAAGCCTAAGCGTAGGTAAAGGTATACCATCAATATTGAGTATGGGGCTAGCTAGCCTGAGTGTAATGGAAAATTCATCTGTGTTTAACTTTGACATTATGATGACTTTCAGGCATTCTATACACGCTGTCACCATGTCTAGGCCGGCTCTCAATCAAACCGTCATTGCATCTCGACTCATGTGGTGGAAGCACAGCATAATGGCCTAGCCAATTTCTTCATGTGGGAGTTGTTTTCTCTTTTTGTTGCTAAAACCCTGGACAATATTTGGCCCTTCAGCCCGTCTCTATGATAATGATTTGTGTTTCTTCTTGCAGTACCTCACAGATAGAGTATCCGCATATGTGCACGCTTACACACTATACAGCGCGGTGCGGCCGTTCGGTGTGTCTCTGATTCTCGCCTCATACACAGAGACGGATGGTCCATCCATGTACTGTATCGAGCCAAGTGGCGTCTCTTACGTGAGTATCATAATGATCTTCCAAGTTATTTTAGCCTTGTTATATAGGTCAGTCGTTGTGGTGATACGTTGTTCATATCTTCCAGTCTGTTGTGTTGTTTGAATCCATCATACAGGTCCGCTCAGCATGCACTCCTATGTCAAATTGACCTGATTGAACTTTGTCTGAAATATTGCATGATCTTGAAGGGTTACTTTGGAGCAGCTGTTGGCAAGGCCAAAGCTGGAGCAAAGACGGAGATAGAAAAACTAAAGATGGGTGAGATGACGTGTGATGAAATTGTGAAAGAAGCTGCGAAAATGTGAGTCTTTGTAGTATAAATCAAATGAGATCCCCTTGTACACACATGCGAGTGTCTGACTATCATACTATCTCTAATTAGAGGTCGTAAAAGCTAATGAGAAACGAGCATCTTTCTCGTAAGATTTATACAACTCACCACAAAGCAGACAGCTTTTCTGGTCACGCGACCCTAGAGCCCTCGTAACAGTAGTTGTTTCGGAGTTGTTCTCTCATGCGCAAGGTCTCTAATCTGTTCAGAAGTTAATGGAGTCATGCTATTTGCGTACCTGCTACCTGTCACCTATGGTATATCCTGCCAGTTCATCTCTGCACCCGTTACAAAAGCATGCTGTACCAGCTTTACTTTCTGCCGTGTTGATCTAAGCACCTTCCCAACCACATCTGGAATTGTTTTAGAATCTATTCTGTTCATGATGAGGTGAAGGATAAGAACTTTGAACTGGAGCTAAGCTGGGTTGGCACAAGTAAGTTGCTATTTGGTTATTAGTCCCCCTCGTAATGCTCTCACTGTCAAGCCTGACCCGTGATAATGCTGTAAGAAAGAACCATTCTGCTAAATGGATAGCGCCACTAAGCCGCTGGAATTTTGAGTCTATTTGTTGAAATCAGAATCCTATAATGGTAAGATGACAAAATGGGGCGCAAACCAGGAATGTAACGAGGGACCCCTGATCCTCTGATTCTAGGCTGCAGCTTCACACCATAATCGATTGATTGTACTTTTAGATTCCAAAGGAGTACATACTCTGGTACCAACAGAGGTATTTGAAACTGCGGAGAAATATGCTAAAGCTGCATTAGAAGATCCAGACTCTGATGATGAAGAAATGTAAACGGGGATCAACATAAAAGCTTATTTGGAAAACTGCTAGGTTTTATGAATACGTAAAATTATAATAATTAATAACCATTTCATTATATTAGGTTTGTTCACACTTCATCTAACATAGCGAGGTCTCCGTGATTATTCGATATGCCTCGTCGTCTGTCGTTCCACAGACCCCATACAGACTATCGTAGCATTATTGTCGATAGTCGACGAGCAGCCACTTATAAAATGAGCGTATATGTGGTTATCTTATTATAATACATGATAAAGCAGTGGTATGGATCAAAGGCTTACTAAGTGTATATGCATGAATGTAAAATCTAGTAGCCTGAAACTGAAAATAGGGCAGAGAAGGGAATCCAGGATTTTCAGGACACTTATGCTCTGCTCAGTGCCTCATCACATCATTGCAGTTTGGATCTAAAATAGAATGTTCATTTTTGGTTTCAGAGAAAGCCCAGTTTGGGAATGAAATCCGTTCTCTTTGATAAAATTCAAGGCTCTGTTGTAGCTTGTTTGCTATAAAACCTGAACGTCTTGCATCAGTCTGTGGATCATCCAGTGAGGTTTCGTTGTCATTTATTAAGCTTGAGTAAATTTCCAGATTAATTTATTGCCATTGACTAAGTATGAATATCTCTAAAAAGTATGTAGATAAATACAAAACTGTACATTGTAAACATATCAGTCTGTACAAAAAGCCAATCTATCAATAGAACTTGAATAACTTCATACAAAAAAAATTGAGAACAAACCTGTAAATGGTGAAATGAGCCTAGTGAGAGATTCAAATACAGGTTTTATTTATCCCTAACAAAAAACATCAATCATGAGTCTAAAGCTGCAGTTAAAAATGGTCCACCATAACGCTCACTGTACTTGTGTTCCCTTCAGTTTTCAGATTAGATAAATTTACACTCTGCCAGTCACCTTGGCCCATTTCACTGGATGATTTAAGGGAAAAGTTCCAAGAATCGGGGTTTTCCGCGGCGCTGTGTGGTAGTCTCAGTTCCACAGGCTTTAGGAACTGTAGTCCATGAGGACCGCACATAACAAGGGGAGATAACACAGTTTCGCCCTTACTAGGGTCGACCACTGAAGAGTCCTGCTGACAGACTTTAAAGTAGATTTCCTGAGTAGTACCGGGCGGTAGTGCTCCACTGGGTATGTGAATGCTAACACCGGTGGACAGGGAAGACAGCACACCACCAGAGGAGTCGAAAATAGCGGAGACAGAGTCGAGAACTGTGTGGTTCTCAGGAGTGGCTTCAACATCTGCCCTACAACAAAGGCAGACATTCCACATGTAATGGTGAAAAGGCAAGTACTGTATATGAATGGTTCTGCGCTAATCTGGGGGTAAATGCTTACAAAGTATGTGCCACAAGCTGCTGCTATAAGTACAAACTTATAAAAAGCTTTGAACAAAATATGCCTATATGAAGGATAATTATGATTTTAAAGAAGATGACTACCAAACCCGCTCTAACAGCTGTTTATCGATCTCAATTGGTAACAACCACCAAGCCCATAGCCGGAGAACCGTCAACGGAACCAAATACCACTCACTCCTTCATATGGTCTTTCCATGAGCCAACCGATGTATAGCATTCAGGTAACAGTACCGAATCAACCAACCATAGTAAACCATCCGGGTATCAGTACCAGGCAAGGTTAGCAATGATAAAAGGTTAGCATATAGTATTATTACCTAGTGCGTGTAGGGTTAAGTGCACCTGCACTACCCTGCCGTACCGACTGAATGCTCCTGAAACTGGGCAAGAATTAAGCCATCAATAACCACGGCCAATCCGCTCAACATTAGTTCAGCGGATAGAAACCGCCATTAATCTATGTTTACATGAATGTAAAACTAATAATGAATATAATGATCTAAAATAAAACATCCCAGTATTCTTGTTTTGTTCTCGTATGACCTCCTCACCGTTATGGTGCAGCTACCGGGTTAGATACTAGTGTTCTCGCCACTTACAGTTTTGCGTGGAGCATCATAAGCGGGTTAGTGTCAATGCTCAACCTCCGCATGTGTTTCTTTTGAGCTAGGATTAGAAAATGAGGACCCGAGGTTCTCAAAAGTCGAGCGCTCTACCACTAAGGTATCCCGCCACTATCCCATCATTTCTGCTGTTAATCGAGGATCGAAATCGCAATAAGCAAGATTGTAGGACACATACCTTGAGTTATTACGCCGCTTGTAGGACTCAAAAGCACTTGGCTCAAGATCTACGCTCCGATTGGATGGTTCTTTTTTGGCGCCGTAAAACGGAGTCGGATATGATAACTTTTTATAGTTTTCAAATGACGAAGTCGTTCGTGAAACAGCCTGTAGTGATAAACAGCTTGTAGTACTAAACAGTCTTTCTTTTATAGTGGCATGACAGCATTTCATTTCAAGCAGAAACTCCCCCATCTTAAAGGATATATGCAGCCTTACCGGTTTGGCAACAGTTTCCTGGGCCTCGTGGCTGTCCATGTACAGTTGGTTACTTATAGCACTGGTGACTGGAGTAGCGTGGAAGACTTCATCAGCAGATGATAACTGCTGCTGCAGACGTCGTGGTGACTGATATTGGCTATAGAAGCAAAGATAGAACTAAGTAATCGAGATTGCCTACACTAACTCACAAGTTATTCAATGACATAAACAATGCTGCACTGGGGTAGTGGGATAGCTCAGTGGTAAAACGCCCAGCCTGCGATTGAAAAAGCCTGGGTTCCAACAACTGCCAAATTTATGGGTTCCCGCGTGAGAGTTCGGTTTTCACATTATTTCTCGCTCCAATACACACAAGCTTCACCATAAGGTGGAGCATTCTTACTCACCCATTCGAAGCGCTACCCACTGAACCATAAGTGGTGAACTAACAAATATCTACATGTACTACTGTAACCCATCAACTTCGCTACGACATTGAAGAGGTCAAGTAAAAGGGAAAGTGTGACATTACAAGGCAGGCAGCTGGTGCTTCATCACAGCTGGAAGTGACATTACAAGGCAGGCAGCTGGTGCTTCATCACAGCTGGAAGTGACATTACAAGGCA
>Ga0224511_10000362_pt1 | contig 20685 bp, 9 predicted proteins | sample SF_May12_sed_USG_2_FD_169988 | JGI IMG/M metagenome (GOLD analysis project Ga0224511, IMG submission 169988) | Sediment microbial communities from San Francisco Bay, California, United States - SF_May12_sed_USGS_8_1 | ecosystem: Environmental > Aquatic > Marine > Sediment | place: USA...
GTAAGGCCATCTCCGACTGAAATCTAGCCGCGGATTTAAACAGAACATCAGGCTCTGCAAATAAATAATATAAATTGAAGAGATGTTCAAAGAAAGAATGTTGTAAACAATGTAGATTTGTTAAGTTTAAGGGCACCATGACAAAATGACCCGTACAAAAACCAACACACCGAAAAACAAAAAGCACGTAGAACACAAACGGTACAATAAGCATTTTAGAAGAACATGCAACGCATTGTGTATGAATTTAAACTATGTTCTTTCAGTGTTACATACAAATGCCCATGACATAACAATGTTGCAGTTCTTACCTAGCGAATCGAACGTTTTGGAATCAAATTCAGTGTAGTTGAACTCATATCCATCCTTAAATCAGAAAGCTTTGATATCACAATTGAAGATAAAATAGTGTTGAGATGACGAGAGAGTCCAAATAGTCCAAATACATGTCACTTACAACCTACTCTTCATGAAAAATTGATTAACAATAACATTTGAAGTCAATATATTTAATACATTTATATTAAAGCAACGCATTAATTTATTTTTAGTAATCATTGTAAATGAAACGTGTTTGGTCGTCAACCTCAACATAACAAATGGTATAAAATTATTGGCAACAACTTATGCCATGTAATCTCGGTTTTCAAAAAAAAAATGTTTTATACTTTCTTTACCATTCGAACACGAATTTACCCCTGTGTTATTGTAGATGGAGGCGTCGATGTCGTATGTGTTGCTGGCGTCGTCGATGATGGACTGCAGAGAGCTGGTTGCCTTGCTGTACTCTACGGGGTTCGTGTTGCATATCACAATCCGCGGAAACTCCCGGGTATCCGGGGACTTCAGCTCGATCGATGTGGAGATCGGAGAGCTTTTATGAGGAACTACTTTTATGAGGAACTACTTTTTTACTTACTTTGTTTTCAACGCCATGGAAGATCAATTTAAGCAAAACAGAATAATCATTTAATACATTTTAAAAATGTTCTACATATGTAACAATGTGCAACCCCACACTTTTTTATCGAACAAATGTCAAATTAAATTTTGATAAAAGTGAAAACATATACTATACTGAAACCAACAAAACATCAATTTATTTTCAACATGCATCAATGCGTCTGGTCATGACGCCAACATTGCAAAATCTAAGTGTAAACCACCTTACATACTTGAAAAGGTATTTACGTATTGAACAGACTGCAATGGTGTTTTACGGTAGACACAAAACTATTCGACATATAGTTGCAAAAAATAATAGACCTTTCTTACCACAAACATACAATGTCATTCATATATTGTCTTCATGTCGTTAATGAGTGATTTTACGCACCCTAGATAAAGGACACTCCGCTTTTTATGGTTAATTAACCAAAACTATCCATCTTTTGGCATGATGTGTAATTATGGCGATTGTTTACGTACGTATATCGAGTTAAAAAGTACTTTTGCAGGGGGTACATGAATTTTGTTTTACAATTTACGCCCGTATTTTGCCCCCGGTCCGTTTGAATGGAGTCTCCAGATGGTGCACAGGGGAGACCAATACATTATAAATATTCACATGCATTAAATATTGCGTTTCAGTTGCTTTACAATAAAATGTGATACATTATCAGTTCGTATAAACACAGTAAATAAAGCCTTTTTTTAATAATGAACATATTTGGATTGTTTTCAATATTATTGGAATTCCATTCCCTTGGGCAAAAACCTCCCTCCCCAAATCCTTTTACATAACAACTTCAGTTGTCTCCGTTTTAGCCAAACATGATAAGTTTACACACGTATACACTTAAAAAACTTATTATGTTTGACAATTCCATGCTAATAAATTCAAACATAATATTTTCGATATTGACAATTTCATGCTTATAAATGCAAACTTAATATTTTCGATATTATGGACCCGCTTACCTTTTAAATTTGGTGTATAGCTCAAACACTTGCCAAATGATCATCGAAAAGGATGCACACAGCGCCAATAACCACACAACTTTATATACCTAAAATGAAACCAAAGGAATATGGCGTTAAGATAGCCTGTACTTGACACGGCATAGACACGGTGTTTTGAAATACTCGTATATCTAGTTGTAATGACGTAGACGTAAACAGCATCTCAAACATTGTTCTTACCATCTTCACGTCGTTGTGTTCTCTACGGACACCGGTTAACTAATAATTTACACCTATAAATACACGTACATCTAGTAACAATGGCGTAGAAGTAAACAACATCACAAACATTTTCTAATCCCGATCACGTCGTTGTATTCTCTACGGACACCGGCTAATTTTTTTTACACTTATTCATAATGATGCCTATCCACTTTTATTGAAACAAATTTAAAATGGAATGCAATAGACCTATATTTCAAATAAAACTACGGGGTACCAAACTGTGAAATATGAAAATACACAGTAGCGGTTCCATTTAGTTTACGCTGCATCCCAGGCGTTAGACATTAGTTTTGCAATATCACCTCTCAAACTTGAAAGAATGAAGCATCCACTATCAAACAGCTCTCACCAAATCTGGTCACCTTACCTTATACGGCGTGTTCTTGATGCGACCCATGCCATGCACGGTTGCATAGTCAAGATACTCGCCAACGGCTTCTTTCCCCATAGTTGAAGTTAACTGCTTCTTCTTTGCTGTAGTTCGCCTCTTTTTAAAAATAAAGAAATATTTCACAGGATCACACGCGTAAAAACTCACATTACAATGATACTCACTTCTGTTCACAGTTTTTACTCTCAAAAAGTCAATGTTATGTTATTTTTGCCACATATAGAACCAGTTTAAGCAACATCACCATCGTACAGCACTGAGTCTGTCCCTTCGGACACAAAATTTATCTCAGACTGGTTAATATACCCTAGCCATTTTATCCGAGTCACACTTAAACCATTAAGTTCAATACAGTGCTTTTCCGCAAGTTGTTGAATATTTTAATATAATGACACATTCGTTGTCTTGTTTCATAATGAAAATAAACTTGAAAACCTATGAAAGGCCGTACGGTTTATGTTCTGGATGCTTTTTTTCACTATTATTTATGAAGCATTTGTTATGCAACATAACTTTCATTATCGCTCCACAGTTCCTCAGTAAATGTTAGGATTAAAGTCATAATCACACGGTTTCTAAGGATGAACGCTCAATAACCTATAGTAATTGAAGCATACCTTGACACTTATGAATGTTTAATGTGTGTATTTGATATCATTTCCTACGTGGAATGTGGCAAACAATTGCGCCAGTTCCAGGGTTCCACGTTCATTTCACTGCGTATGAATCAGGATTACTTTTAGGTGGTATTTAGATTTTAAATACTTGAAAAAGTCATCACACCTAATGCAAGGTTGCCAAATGCTTGTTAAGTATTGTTAAAAATCATAAATTTATTCTTATATCATCATAATGGAACTTCTATAGTGATTACTTATCTGCACTTTTTAGCGCAGCGGCTGACTACTTATTTATAGTCAAATTTATGGTGCAAACTTTTGAAATAACTATTAAGGTATTTGTTTGGCATAAACGGAATCTAAGAGAAAGGGACACTTAGAACCTATTACATAATTATGATGTAGAATGTCCCGATTTACCTTTAGGTGTATGATGTTCACATGTTTATTGAAAGTTTAATGACCAGTCAGAAAATGTTGACATCGGTGAATGGTCGACTCTATATAGGTAGGCTGACCCCCTTACTAAAACATGCACGACACTACCTTTGCTATGTAAGTAATATTATAAATATGACTTATTGAAACTGACAAACTTTATTTCAATAAGAAGTCATGATTTTAAATGAAGTTAAAGCCTTTCAAACATGTACATGCCGAAATTATGTAACATATAATAATGTTAATTTTGCATGTTTTAAGATCGCACTCGCGTGTATGAATGTACACCTAAAATGAGGTTAGGGTAGTGAAGCGTTCATAAATATCATTTATGTACACTAAGAGCACATATTTCAAATTAATCCGTATTGAGCTGCATGCATTAACGGAGGACATCTTAGAGTTTTATAGGTGAAACATCAATAGTTTGTCCAAAAAAGACATATCAGTTTTGGCCTCCTTTTTTGCGTCCTTCTTTCTAACCTATTTAACAAAACATTTTTCACTTTCACTTTGAACCAACATTGAACTGTCTAAGAAGTCTAGTTTATTTAAAGTTCTGCTGGCCCGCGCAAAATCTATTGTTTTGCCCAAATAATAACTAATTACATATTGTTGTTATGTTTTATGACAAGAAAATGGTCTTTTTCAAATAACTAAACAATATTTTACAATTTCCATCATGATCATGATTGCTTGTTTTTTTAATAACACATTTACTCTCAGTGTACATAATTCTTATTCATTAATGCTTCACTACCTTCAGTAATGTCGTGTATGAATATAAATTTACGGTAAGAACTAGGCGGCGCAAATAGTATTGGATTGGCATTGCTACTCTATAGCAATAGCATATCTTTGATAATGCCATTATTAGTGAAGGACATTTTTCGCCTGATAGTCTACAGTTCATCTCATTGTGATCATATATAATTAAACTTACGACATCTGCATCTAAACATTTGATCTCACAAACTAATAAAGTATTTACTGGTATTGTCAACTTGGGAATACGAGTGGTGCTCCAACGTGGATCCGATGTTTACTTTATCACAAACATGATTAGTTACCGTTTAATCAGTAATTATTATTAATAAATAGTTCTAAAAGGATTAAGTAAAGAGTCGAACAGTAACTTTTAACAGTCAGACAAGTATGTCATAATTAAAAAAAACACAAATATCATAAAAAGGTCTGAACAGGAAACTTCGTATTTGTCAAAATTGCTTTGTCAAAAATGTTATGTCAATGTCTAATACAAAACGTATTAAAGATGAGTAATATGCTTTCGAAATGTTATACATGCAGGCAGCTACGTCAACAACACTTACTGAGCTCGTATAATGTCAGTTTTAAATATGACAAGCTCCTAGCGACACCCGATGAACTTTATTGAACACATTCATGGTGAGTGTCGAGCTTGAACAAAAAATGTTCCACGTTCACTTTGTAGAGGACTTATTATTTTATTATTAGTATAAACAATTAATTATTATGGGTAGATTACAATGTTCAAACAATGATAATATATTATCTTAAGCTTTCTTTATAAACACCAATGGGAGTCATAATATTGAAACCTTACATGGTACAACTTTAATTGTATTTGGTTGTTACTTGTATGTTTGCTGTAGGTTTTGGCCGATGGTATATTTAACAATACAATGTTGAACTATCGTTACTATATAAAAGACTAACGTTTTCGCCGATGGTATACATGTATATAACAATACAATGTTGAACTATCGTAACTATATAAAAGACTGACAAATGTACAATGGCAAACAATGTAACATGCTTTATGACTAAACTTTATCTTACACGCCTAGTATATACATGTATAATGTAAAATACTCTTCACATTACTTATTTAATAAAACGATTTTTAATGAATTAAGAACATTTAACATAAATTTATTCACTACTAGTTATTCATGTTATATTTGGATTGTCCGAAACACTTGTCAAACCATAGTTGCATATGACACTCTCTCAACAAATGGTCCATTTACATTTCACAGAACCAAACGTTCGGTTGTATGTACACGAGTAGACAACCGTGCAAGCCATGTGTCATGTGTGAGATAGGCTTTAGGGAAATTAGGTAAACTTTAAGCCTATCTCACACATGACACACGGGTGACACGGTTGTTCACTCTTGTAAGCCGTACATACAACAGAACCAACCATGTCCTGATCCAATTTACACTCTGGTCATTGGAACGTATCCGTGAAAGCCGTATCAGGTTTTTAAAACTACAAAAAACCGGTACGGATGTCACGTCCGTGTGCGATCGTATAAGCGGTCGTACAAGACCGTGAAAGAACGCGTGTGACCCTATGAGGCCGTGTATATACAACCGTACATGAAGTCCACTCCACGAGTGTCAATATCGTATATAAATACAAATGTAGTATTGAATCGTACGAGACCGTTCCCAAGTGCTACATCCGAAGTCTACATATGGTTTCATACTATCGCAATACGACCAATATGGTTTAAGTACGATAAAACTGATGAAAGGGAAAGCCCTCAGGAAGCATAGCCTGCACGAGATAACAGCAACCTCGGTTTTATTGGAGATGTTCACAAGCTTCATACATGTCATCAAACGAATCATATATGGTCCAGTACGGTTATACACGGTCTTAAAGGGCCTCTATGTGTGTACGAAGCTCGTGTACGATCAAACGCACTCGAACACAACGAAACACACCACTAACTACTGCCACACTCAACTGTTAGATCCACCAGAGTACTTGCGGCATACTTCATAGTAGAATGGTCATATTTTTTAATGAGTGGCTAAATACAGTTTTTTTTTATAAAAATGTATTTCTGTTTTATTGAATATAAAAAATATTTAAGAAGTAGTGATTTATAACGCAAATTGTAGTTATTTCTGAGTTTTCATTGAAATAACATTAGCTTTATTATAAAGTCACTGCCTATTAATTATTTATATTATCCCTTTGCAAAAATAAATTGATGTCATCAAATGAGTCAATTTATATCAAAACAACCTCGCTTGTGTAATAATTCGTACATAACTGGAACAAAAGTTGGTGGGACCGTTTGTAAGCCATGTGGAGGTCGAGTAAATCGAGTAAAAGTTGTGTTTAGTCGCACTAGACCGCAAAATACCGTACTAGACCGTACTTGGAACCGTTAAACAATCGTACAAAATCGTATGCAAATCTTGTTTAAACCGTGACCGACATTGCTTGACCGAGATGCTTGTGGTTTATTCGTACACGTGCTACAGTTGAATCTAACTCGTACTAACTTATCCCCCAGGCACGGTTGGAGCCAAATACACGTACCAGTCAACCCATGTATAACTGAGTATACCGTATGGGAACCGTGTGCTCAACCGTATTTTGTGTGAGACAGGCTTTATATCAATTATCTTTTAAGGTAAGACCTTTGTAATGGACTATGAAGGATAGACATTTGTATTTTTTTATAAAAAATAAACAAGTTTTTTTTTATTAAAATGTGATATATATATTATGCTTTTACTTTCAACCGTAGAAAAAATCTTTTTAAAATGCATGTTACCTATATTTGCTTAAATTAAATTAAATGGAAGTAATTGTACACATTATTACCTCCCTTAAATATGAATAAAATGAAAATTTTCAATCTTGTTTATAAAATCAAAAAAGCAAAAACTGAGAAAAGTTGTGCGGTGGATCGTCTTAAAAGACATATATTTAATTAAAAAAAAGGTTTATAAAATCTCTTCCTAGCTGCAAATACGTGAATCCATTACAAAGGTCTTACCTTAAATCAGTAAAGCAAAAAAAATATTAACTTTGAAAACCTTGTTCTTTTTAGGGCTACATAAAGTTCACAACTTTTACTGCGATTAATTTCTTTTAAATGCATAAAACACTAGTTGTCTTCACTTAAAACACGCAATACCAGGTAGAGTTTTATTGTATTTTTATTTAGCACAATTAATATGACAGTACAACCTTGCACATAAAATTGTATGTTTACATAATTGTTACACAAAAACATTATACGATAACACTATTTATATATATTGCGCGCCATGACAAAACCTGCATTAATGACATTCAGTAATATTGAAGCAATTAACTTTTATTTCAATGCAAAATGGACTGATTGTGCAATGTTTTCATATCAGTTTAATGTTTGGCTAACATACTGCCCAATGTATAGGGATTACGAAACGCATGGTTATTTGCTTCTCTACATTCTATATTTGCTATGATAATCATTCGTGAACAGGTGTGTCAGGTGTCATTTAAAAAAAGGCATGGTTGCTGCCTTTAAACGGCTATCTAATGTTAACAATATTAACAATAACAAATAGGTTTTATTTTTAAGATATTCTTACACAGGATAAATTAAAAGAAATAGTTAGAGCCTTTGATATGAATTATTTAGCTTTAATATTTCCAGAACGTCATTTAAACTTGAAAATGATTATTTTAACGTCATTTTCTTTCCTTAGTGTTTTGACGTAAAGTTCAAATTTCACAATAGTGTTCTTGTTCAAATGCTCATATCTTAACAACTATACGAGATAGCTGCATGAATTTTTCAGCATTTGTTTAGCGCAGTTTGATATACAGGATGTATGTAAAAACAGAAAATCACATTTTATGTCATTTATGCAGGTTTTCTCATGACTCGGCACAGTCTTTTTTTATATTTATTGATATAATTCTTAGCAGTATGTATGTACATTTGAAACTTTCATGCTATACAACAACAATCTCTTATTTGAAAGGTTTACATGTTTATTGTTTACTTGTTCACAAGTTATTGTTTACAAGTTTATTGTTTACAAGTTTATGTTTACAGGTTTTTTAAACATAAGGTAGATGCAATTGCATAATAACTGTTTGTAACTGCAGGTTTGTTCTCTTAGTCCGATTTGGCTAAATGTACAACTATAATAATATACCACACTTTATGTGTTATATTTGCTATACTTCCTTTAACAAATAGTTATTGATATCACAGAAAGGCCGTGTTAGGAAATGTAGTTCATTGTCTGTTTATAGAGGCATTGTAATTAAACAAATGAGTGTTTGTTTGGTTATTAATGCAATTGTCATACACAAAAATGCTTCCTTCTTTCCAACTTTCAACAAAAACGAGGCTACTAATGTTTCCCGTGCAAAGAACGCATCCTCAGGACTGTCTCTTTTCTCAAATTATTCAAATTAGTCAAACAAACGATCAAGCAAACACACAACTATATAAAATGAATTGTATGAACTTAACTAAGTCGTCAAGTCGTAAACCTCGGGCTTTTCATTATCTTTCCTTTCAGGAACGTCTATTTTATTTCCTTGAACGTTATCAACTTGCTGTTTTTGTTTCTGTCTTCTTGAAAACAGAAGTATGCAAAGTTCAATAATCTCGAGAAGGGAGAGAACTGAGAATCCGGCCCAGAGGCCGAGTTGTCCCCCGATGTCGCTGATAAAGTTAACAATCTGAAACAAAAACACAATAGAGCAAATAATTTATATCACTTTATTTGCCAAGGAATAATTGATTCCCTTGATAAGGAATATATTATGTCAATAATTTTATTAAATCACTCATTATTTTATGGTTGTAAACATTTTTACAGTTTTAATGAACCCCTGTTTGTGTAATGTAAGACAATATACTTACGCCATAGGAATAAGTTTCTTTGACATGCTGGTACGACAGTGAATTCAGGTAGACTCGGACCAGCAAAAGGTTTTCTCTGAAACAGCAAAATTGGAGCTAAAATCTCTTCTATTCAAACTATCAGATTGATTTTTTAAAATGAAAAATAAAACTAATTATACAGTTCAACAAGACTAAAATACTAATTAATTGTAAATATATTAGGTATTTTGCCCAAACCAAGGTTCGAATTCGATCAAATTGCCTCTTTCATAAGCACTGTACTAACCAGTCCTTCAACAGACATAAGTGGGCATTAAGCATAACATAAAATATTATATGAAGACACTTTGATGATGTGGGGCATCAAACCTTGAAATGTTTAGAATCAATTTACTGTGTTAGCAGGGGGGTAAAGGGGGGTTAACGTCTGGCTGCCCAAATCAAAGCTTCACAATCTTTTAATCCAAATAATTATATATGCCATAAACAAAATATAAATGTACGTCAACCTTCAAATTTATTCAGTGAATCCTTAGCAGAAATATGCATACCTTACAACATCCCTATCCAGATTTGAATGCTTCTCTAAGATCTGTCGAGACTTTAGTATTCGGCGCAAAACTGGAACCAATTTTTCATTAGGCCAGGGTATAAAACTGACCTTTTCTTCAAGCGTGTATTCCCTGAATAAAATTACAACTGTATTTTTACTGGTGTATACGATGATTTATGTATAATTTAAAGGGTTTCCACATTTAAATAGTGAAACAACGACCGTCATTTGCAACTAAACTAATCTAAGAAAATAGAATGGAAAAATAGTTTGCATTGGAAAATAGCAGCCTCAATTTTATCAAAGCTATGCATCAATTTGAAAACTGCAACTCAATTGTCGCCACATAGAACATGAGCTGAACAGTCAATATTATTCAAAATTTTTAACAACATACAATCTATAATCCAAAAGGATCTGAAAAATATAACTACACGAGGAAGTACATAATTACTTACAGACAAGGTGGTATACACTGACATAGGTTTCCGGACAATGTGACAGATTCAGAAAGGACTTCGTCGAGGCAATCTAGTTGTTCTTCACTCTGACACGGTGATAGTCCTGTTTCGTAATCATATAAGGTACCTGTATCGAACGAGTTATTAAGTGCTCCTGTTTCGTAGAACATGAGCAGACACTCGCACATAACTGAGATGAAATCCTGATGACAATGCTCACGACATTCCTATTGAACAGAAAAGGCATAACGCTTAAGCATCGACAACGCTTGTCGACATTGGCAAACATGGGAACACGTTGAGTTAAAACTTTACCTCTGAGAAAGGAAGCTTCATAAAAGCAGACAGGCATTGCTGATTTTTTTTACATCGCATTCATTCAAGAACAACACCTGACTTGACGTTGCTGAAGTTTTATATCTCATTACCTATTGAAAGACTCCTGTAGATTCCTGAATTGACGTGTTACATATTATTACTTATTGAACAATGGGCATACCTGAATTGTCGTCCTTGAAGTGTTGCATCTAATTACTAATGAAACAGCCCCTGTAAAAACCTGAATTGACGTCCCTGACATCCACTGTATTTGCTGAAGTGCTATATCTCATAACTTATGGAACACCCCTGTGCATACCTGAATTGAAGTTGCTGAAGTGTTACATCTCAGTTGTTCTGGGTCCTGCCCAGGAACTCGCTCTGTCAACTTCTGAAGATAATCAATAAGGTATATCTTAATCGACTCTTTTTTAGATAAATGGAAAAATAACAGCACCCACTGTCCTAAAATAAATTGAAGATACATTCAAAGACGTGTCATGTTTATGGGCACCATGACAAAATGGCCCGTACAAAACAAACAGAACATCATATATATCAACATAAGTATCAAATATTGTTGCATTCTATGAATGATTTGATTAAAAAAAATAGTTAAAACATCACTTGCAATCCATTTGCATTTTTGTATTACCATGTTTTGACATTTTTTGACAAAAAGTACTACCGTAATTACTCTAATTTTTCGGACACCCTATGTTTTCGGACACCCCCTATTTTTCACCGAATTAATTAATTTTGCGTACCTTATGTTTCGGACATATGAAAAATTCGGATATTTTCCGTTTCCTTTATTTTCGGACAACTACATTTTTTGACCAGTGTTTGTTTAATAAGCAATATTTCAGCAGACGTCCATTAGTTGATGCGTAATAAGTACCTTATAATCCAATAAAATGTCCATGATTGTTGTTTTAGCGTGTGTCATTTTGCAGTGTCTTAAGGGTAATTTGCGGTTTATGACATTAATTGAGAGCTTATAAAAACAACGTGGTTATAAAAGTGAAGCCGTCTGCTATGTATGTTTATGTGTGTCTTGATCCTGTTGTTATTAGTACCTATGTTTTCGGACATGAGGGACAAATGGATTTATTTCTGTAGCTAATGTTTCGGACAATAAAAATAATAATTATTTTTTAGCGTCCGAAAACTTAGAGTAATTACGGTATGTATGTTCAGGGTAAAATATATATAATTAAATTCAACACAACAATTTTAAAACAAAACCGTTATTCCTATAATTTTATTTATTATTACTGTGTTCATGCGATGCTTGTATTGATAACATAAAGTATATCAATTACGGTCATTAAACCCGAGCCTTTTCTGGGTACATTTTAACTGATGGGGCACTCGTACTATATGTAATTTATCGATGGACCATTATATCATCGTTGCAGGATTTATTTCACAAAATCCCATATGTGTTCTGATGTTTGTTGATAGTCCATAAGCTTTGAAATGCAGTTGGGATTAAATGACATCTAAATGTTGATAAGTATAGCTCTATATGTAAACTTGTCACGTATTTCATTACAGAGCTGTTAGTTTAGTAACTTAATAACTACATTTTGTGTAAATATGTCTGCCTTTTGTATCAATATTTTCAAATTATATGATCGTAGAAAGATGTGTGAGGTATAACTCATTTAAAATAAACACATACTTTGCATTGTACAAATACAATTGAGACATATTAAGACTGATTGTAACTATATAGTTGTACAATTGTGTAGTAAATATCGTTGTATGTATTTTGTAATAAACAATTCTTAGAGTACTGGTGACGAGATGTACGTATGGGGTGTTGTAATTTATGGACATTAGTTTGGCTTTTGGTAAACTGTATACGTTTTATACAATCATCTAGAAATATAGGACACTAAAATAAACGATTCTAAATATAGACATAACGTCAGCTCAAGCATACATGTAAATAAAGTTGAACCGACAAAAAAACATCTGGGAATTTTCGAACAAAACGAAACGCGTTTATCTGTTTTACCTATATTTTAGTGTGAAAAATAACGGCTAAAATCACACATACAATTCATTTAAAACTACGTCTATTATTCTCGAAATAAATGTTAAACTAAGATTTATGGAAATTAAACTAAAATTTACGAGTGCAATGTTCAGCAGCAATAGAGACTATCAAATGTCTTACGTCAAATTCCCAATGATCAGTATGAAAAAGGCGAAATGCTCATAGTGTGGTGTTCGACGTTAGCATAAACGTAGACTATGTAATTATTCAAGTTAACGTATACTTTAAAAAAAAGAAAAATCCGAAAAATACAAAAATATAGTTTTTCTACAATGTATGTTGCGTCATGATGTTGTAAGAGATTTTGTGTCGTTCCTTGTGTTCGTTTTTGTACGGGCAATTTTGTCATGGTGCCCTTAAACATGACATATATATATTGTTTACAACATTCTTTGTTTGAACATCTCTTCAATTTATATTATACCAATACATATATATTAAAAATGACAAACGGCAACTTCCTAATGGATGCTCTGTAGATGTTCAAATAGTGTGTGTCAATAATAGTATAATATACATTACTAATCACAAATGACACAAGACTAGACATGGCGGCGGTGTTGTAAAACTGTTCACATAGAGACATATCATTATACAAAGTTAAAATATAAGTTCGTGCCGTACGAAAATTGATAACATTTTGATAAACGCCTCTTTAGTATTAAATAACGATGCCAAAGACAAGACGCATAAATAGCAATTTAAATAGTGCAAAAGAGGCAAACTGTAGACAAACTGACAGTTTTAGTTGATGTATGTCTATGGTTGAAACCCATATCCGCCAAGCACTGATTTCCCATGAGTTGTTTTATTGTGAGACAAACTGTTGCATTCTCCCATATTGTTTTACTATTAGGTTAGTGTTGTACTTTAATTGTAACTTAAATAGTTAAAGATGCTGTCTGTTTTTTTAGGTCAGAAATGTTTACATCTTACATTTTAACCATATTTAAGCAGTGAAACCTACTCCCGTAAATAAGAGAAACTGCCAAATATAGTTATTCATGCATGTTAAAATATTACCGAAAAAATGAATTTGATGAAAGTGTGTGGCCCACAAATTCGGCTTTGTTTATTTACATTTCGACACATTTTTTCGAAACAGCTAAGTAGCTTCACTACAATAGTTCTGTCAGTTGACTCGGTGGAGCAGTGGTAATGCATCCGCCTTGTGTGCAAGAGGTCCAATATACGGGTTCAATATACGTTTGATGTTTGGTTTTGTTGTTGTTGTGTTTTTACTTTATGTCCAAAAAATCATTGTTTGTTACAAAATAGTGCAATTCCTTTTGTTAGTATACTTAAAATATTACAAGATTTGTGACCGATTTACGGGTATGAAGATACAGACCTAGTATCTTTAAATGAACGAAACTTTAAATGTGGATTACCATGACAAATATTGAGACAAATAATGTTTAAGCTAAACAAAAGGCGTTAACATTACTTTATATATATTTATTACAGTTTAACAGCTCAACAACATTAATTTGGTTATTTGCTGTATGACATATACATGTACATTATAGAACAACTAGCTAGCTTATTAGAAACCTATTTGAACCACATAATAATTGAATTTGCAGACGTAAATGAAAATGAAATTTTAAACAATGTGGGTAGGAGAAAAACATACACTTTTTGTACGGTTATAATCATGTTAAAACCTAGACCTACAAGTAATGATTTCCCGTGGGCCTGTCGTCTAGCGACAATAAGTTGCATTAAAGTTTGGTTAGTACCGTATTTGGATTCTTTGTATGATAGCCTTGAAGATATACCAACACTAACTTAAACATTTGTATTCGTATTCCGAGTTTAAGGCACATAAACGTTTATGTGGCTATAGCGTATATCGAGGGTTTGGTTGGTGCAAAACTATTGTAACTTGTTACATGTATATAAAATAAGGTAGTTACACTAGTTTTGCACCAAGCCCTCGATATACAGGGTACATATTTCAGGAAATAAATGTTATTGGCAATGCAAGACACTGTTGCCAGACTAAACACTGATTCATATGTAGAAGTATTACAGCATGTGTTTAACCAACGACCTGATAATACTGAATACTCATATGCTAATCAAATTATTTTGTAACATTTGTCGTTTGAAACTGGAAAATAAATTTAAAAATCCGTATAATTCAAAGGTCATGAACAATTCTGCATATTTTAAATACAATGCACATTCAACTTTTTTTTAACAAATATACAAAACTGATGAAAGGGAAAGCCCTTAGGAAGCATAGCCTGCACGAGAAAACAGCAACCTCGGTTTTATTGAAGCTGTTCATCAGTAGTAATGAATGATGCCACACCACTGACGCCCCCTAGCGCATGAGCAGAACTCCATTTTCAAATGTAAACAACATACATGTACACTCCATGGTCCCTGAGGACCAGAAAAATATGACTACACAATGATGTAGTACACTATTTAAAGTTAAGAGACTATTTTGATAAAGCCTGCGCAAAGGAGCTACGCATTTTTCATTATAGAATATCGACAGAAATATTGTTTTTGACCAGTTTATTTTACTATCAATGTCGTTTAGAATGTGAATGTCGGAAAATGAATAAGCAACCTAGTACGAATTTATTATACGCATGGAGTTAGCTTGTTGTTTTGTGAGTACATCTTACTGAATAGTTTAATTCCTCGTGTTATGCGTGGTTCTTAGATAAAATAACACGCTATTCTGGTTTCAAATGTAAAAATGTTGACATACAAGAACATGATATAATATGTGTCTAAGTCTGACATTTTGGGTCCAAAAGACAAATTTACCGATATTGGGTTTTAGGTATCATAAGAAAGGGCAGTGTTTGTAGTTACAAATATATATATATATATATATATTGAAATAGTGTTAACTTGATTTTTTGTTCAGTATCTAACCTGTCAAAGAACATAACTTAAATGTACGTTAATTGGTGTATGTGAAGAAAAGCATTAAACCATGCTCAATGTCATTCGGAAAATTAAATATATAAGTTAATTATGTCTAAAAATGATATATTCATACAATCATTTGACAAAATTCTTTTTAAACACCACTTTTAAAGAATTATGAGCATAGGTAATGGGCTTAAAATTACACATTTTTTCATGCCTTATTTTTGACGTCATTTCACTCAGTGACGTCATTTAGTCAATTGGACCAAAAATCTCAGACGCTGTCACAATTATATTTGTTTTAGAAGTAATACCTGACTTAAAAGTACAACTTAGAAAAGATAAAAATACCCACACGCTTTATCTTTAAAAGCCTGCTAACAACAAATATTCTTATTTTATGACTAAATTACCATTAACATTAAACCATAAGGAACACATCTAAGTCATGTATAAAGCATAACAGCTTAATGTTTTCTAAAAATGATTGAAATCACTATCTTGCCGAATTGTTGTCAGAGAAACACTATGTCTATATTGATATATTCTATTGCAATGCATGCTGACTTATATTTAAGATTCTTGTGCCTAAAATCAATAAACGCGTTCTCATATATGACAGCTAGTTCTAAGACTCTGTCGTCATACAAGTATTCTCCTTGCAATGATCTGGATATGGTTTCTTCTGTAGCCTGCAACAGTTTCTTTACAATACAATAGGAAACATGATTACCTATGCACTTGATCAACGCGCCAGTGGCAGTGTCAAAACAGAAACAAACCGTTTGTGCATGGGGAATGGCCTGTCTCTGCTGACCTACTTCCTATATCTGACAGAAGACACAACTGGCACCGCAGGCAACAGTTTGAAGTTAAATAATATTAGTCTGTATTGTCAAGAGGCCCTAGATCTGGTATTTTTGACATAGATATAGGAAGTATTCGTGTCTTCTAGTATACCAAATTAGTATTGATTGTCGCAAGCAATAATACAAGAAAACGTCAAGACAATGTATCGTCAAAGAAATGATACATACATTTTGACATAGATACAGACTGTTTTCGTATTATACCCAGTTAAGATTGATTTGGCAAACAATATTCCAAGACAAGACGAGTTGATGTTTTACCAATTTATTTGTTTAAAACATTTCCGTATGACTTAATATCTTGAAAGAAAAGTAGTATTGTATAAACGCCGCCTACACATTTGTTTTATGCTTACTTAATTTTGGTACTCATAGTTTAAGTTTGACAATGATGCTTGATATCAGTTATATTGGGAGTTTATGCTTCGTTATGTGCACTTTATGTCCTACAATGTTCACAACGAGGGAAGGGGTTAACCACCTGCTATGATTAGTGTGTGAATGTCGTAGGGTTAACCCATTCCATTAAACTTTGGATTTTTAGCCAAAAGTCAGCTATGAGTATCAAACAAAGAGTACAAAGTATGTTGTTTCTTTTTGGCTTCGAGACAAGTTTATTTGATAAACCTGGAGTTACTGTGAAATTACAACAGTTATCTTTATGTCTTTATCTTATTGTTCTGATAGTGCACGGATGTAGTTTCAGACATAAGAATCCTCCGCTTGTGCGGCACTTGCTTATTTTATAATTATAATGAATGTTTTACCTTAAAGCACCAAACTTGGCAATAAACTGTGCATTTATTAAAATGTTCACATGAGTGCACGCCTTATCTCCTATATGCATACTTTATTATGTTTACATGATTTGTTCCATGTGTTATGGGATTGTTTCAGACAGAACTAGCGGACATCAACCCCTTACTGCTACTAGACGGCACCGCAAACACCCACATAAGGACAGTCATAGATAAATACGTTTACATGTCAAGATGCACTGCTTTAACTAAATGATACGGGCCAATTACACATTTTCAATAGACTGTAAACAATTATTGTCGCAAGTTATAGACGTAGCATTTTACTGTCATTTGTTTTGACACATGCTGGTCAAAATAGTTGGCGGGGGGCTAAATTTATAATATATAAACATTACATTTCATTTTACAAACCTTATCTTCACGTGTATGCGTTTGGGCCTGGTCACGCTATGATATAAATTACATTGATGCACCTCAAATCAAGTATAATAGGCGGAAGCAGCCAGTGTACTAGTGAAGCAATGCACAAACGATGTGTTTAAAAAGCACTTCCCATATATGTTTTGGTCAAGTGTATTCATAAGAAGTCATATTGAAGCGCTAGACACGAAAGTTTTTTTAAATACCGTCGTATAAATACTTATCTCTAAAACTGACAATCTGTGTACATATTTTGCTGATGTACACTAGGTATCTTGACCTGGTTTGTGTTTTGTTTTCATTTAGCATGTCGATTGTACATCGTTCAACTTTTATGATTTGTATAATGAAGAGTATTATAGGTATTACAGTTTATATGACCAATCCATAAATTCATTTCAGTATGGTCCATAATAATTAGAAACGTTATACATGGGTATATGATGCACAAAAACTTGACTTTGTCTATTTTGACTACAAATATTTAGGTGGGCAAAGTTAATTGATTCTAGAAAATTTACCTGTTTTATTTCTAATCGTATTATTGAAGAGGCGTTCAAAATAAATACATATTTACCACATACACATCACTTATGACCAAATAAATCTTCTTTCTTGTGTTATTTGTTCACCAACAAAGACAGCAATGCTATATCGGGGATGTAATTGTACTTTTTGTGAAACATTTTCAAAAAACGGATGGTTTGCTATTGTTTGAAAGTGGTACATGTAACGACTACAATTAAAATAAACTATTGAATTTGCACTTCTTAACACTTATCAATGATGTTCTTCAACCTTCTGCACGCTCAACTGGTGAGCAAAAATGTTTAAAGTTCAAGCTTTGCTAAAATATTATATAATATCAGCATTTCTCATTTAAATGTAATGGTTTGCACACAATTTTGTTGGATTACTTTTAATGGTAAAGAAATCAGTTCAATTTTGTTAACGGTGTCGCTAGTATATCAGTACTGTATGTGTATAAACATTTGCATTAATAACTTGCACACCGGGTTGACTTTTCACATTTTAAATCGATTGCAATCATGTGCTGCTTTCAGACATTTGTTCTTTACTTAAAAAAGTAAAGTATTCTATTGATAATGATTATCAGTGAAATACTGCTGTTTATTTTTATATGTTTTATTTTTGGCAATACAAAATCCACCATGTGTCGGATAGGAGCTTTAAATGAAAGTTCTAAACAATTTATGATTTAATATTGAAAAATTCACACATGTCTGATATATTTTGTATAATATGGAAGCGAATGTTTTAAAAATAATTCAAGACTACTGTCTGTTAATATTCCGCTCGATATTTCCATGTAATAATACATGGAACTATTCGTTGTGTTTTATTTTGAAGCTTGTTCAAAGATTAATGGTGTGTAAAATGTGAATTGCTTTTGCATTTGTAATACAAATTCATAACCGAAACGTATGTCTAAGGATTTGCACATATTCGTAAATGTGCACATGATTTATTGCTATCATCCAATTTATCATATGTAAAATTAGTTTTTTCCCTGTAGCACTATCCTCTCCGTTACCGTGTCTTCTATCAGACATCGCCGAAATTCAGAATGACATTCATTCGATACCGCTGTCTGTTGGGGCAGCCAAAGTGGGTTTATATACCGAAGGATTTTTTTCGTAGCTCATCTAACGTTTGATGCCATTCAACTCCTTGTTAATGTTCGTGTGATAAGGGTGCACTATAATCATTCCTAAATGGCACATATTACAAAGGCTATTGTAGTTGGTTACATCTTCCGCTTGCTTTTCTTTTCAATTGTATAATTGTGTGCAATTAATGTGTGCATTTAGGCAGGATTTCATAAACCTTATTATCCAATCGAGCCCTACCTGTAGGGGTCGGGACAGCAACTTCGAGGGTCGGATGTCGGGAGCGATAAGCATTCGTACATATATTTGATAGATAATGGTCTTATTATGGTGTTCTGTTCAGTTCTATTTGTTTGTTTTCGTACGGGTTTTTTTTTTTTGCCATATTGCCGGTAAACTTGACATGTCTACATTGTTTACAACATTATTTTTTTGAACATTTTTTTAAATTTATATTTCTCCACTACATCTTATCTGGGCAAGACACTTGCGACTTAAGTAGTTTACTTATGACGAATTACAGAAAGAAGATTACCGTCTTACCGAAACACGAACTCGTAATTACACTGTATGTAACGTACTACATGTATGGCCACCACGATAAAACATATGTGACATATAAGGTAGAATTTATTTTTATCGATAACATCATGTTGTGAAAACTGTCTGGTTTAAAACATACCTGCATCTTTCAACGTGGTCTCTGCAGACGTTATCGTTGATTTAGTTTTGTTGTTTATGTTCCATAAATATAATTTAAGATCACGTGGGAAAATAATTTACACTCCCGTAAAAATCAATTATGTGCAAGAAGCAAGCCTATTATCATATGTGTACATATTGTTTTTCTGAAGTTATGCAAGATGGGGGTTAGAGGTTTGTAGATACAGTCAAACAGTTGGAAAGGTACACTACTTCTAGTATGATGTTTAATTAAGTAGTATGTCTACATACATGAATGTATTCACTATGCCATTGTCGTTTTAATTAGGTCATTTATGATTATTATATTTCGTCAGCGTTGTCTTGTACCAATGACCATATGTTTTTTGCGCTGCGTGATATACATGCCTTTCTGTATGCAAACATACAACTAGGTGTTCATAAAAACAATCTTTATACACTGATTAATTCGTTGCTTAACGTTCCAACATCACCAAATTGCTCTATTAAACGTAAGACCCGTCTTGATAAACAAGAATTCGAACCATTCCTTAACCTAACACTAAGAAAACAAAATTAACAAATTAACGCATTCGGGACTACGTGTACATGTGGTAATATATCATGTTTGAAGCCGTTCCATAATATACTGATCAGAGTAATTATTGTTGGAACGTTTGACCCGGGGGTAAATCAATAGCAATTACCCAAGAAGTAATGTGACGGTGTTACAGAAAGCGACCCAAGGCTTAGTAAGAAA
>Ga0224511_10000363_pt1 | contig 20664 bp, 13 predicted proteins | sample SF_May12_sed_USG_2_FD_169988 | JGI IMG/M metagenome (GOLD analysis project Ga0224511, IMG submission 169988) | Sediment microbial communities from San Francisco Bay, California, United States - SF_May12_sed_USGS_8_1 | ecosystem: Environmental > Aquatic > Marine > Sediment | place: USA...
ACTGGTCGTGGTTACAGATAACTATTATAATATCTGGATCCGAAAATTTGGCAGGGTGGATTCGGACCCGCGAATCCAAATTGGATCCGGTATTTTCGGATCTTTCGGGTACCCGTTACAGCCCTAACTTATATACAAGGTACATTATTTTACACTATAAATACAAACGAATAACAAATCAACGATAAAACATTTAACTGTAACAAATATTACAGTGTTTCGTATCAGAATCTGTATACACAACAGTATTCTGTATAATTATGAGGCTCTACTTAATAACACAGCATCTGTGGAAACGGGTAAGATGGCTCACTAGGCCTTTTTTCCGGAACCCGTTTACATATACTTTAAAAGTACGAATACTAATACGGACAAATAAAATGAGCCCAACGTTTTCACCTCGTTAGACTTTTACATGACATGAATATGCAGATATGCGATTGTTGGTGCGGAAGGAAAGAAAAGCGGTCCTAATTGGATTTAGTAGGTTAAATACACAATAAATACACAATATCACCCATGCACAGTCGGTATGTAAAATGTCTCCACTTACAGACATTCCCTGCAAACACAGACCAATACAATATCGTCGCTGCCTACCCCGGTCATGGCTCTTTGTCTCCGGCTATATCCTGTGACGTTTGAGGACTCGATAGACGTCCAGATGGAGGTGTATGGATGTCCATCCACCACGACGTCTGCTGGTAAATCGCTGTTTAAAATTCCTTTTTATATTATTATTTTTTATTTTTGTTACGATGTTGGTAATAAATAATCATGACAAGTCAAAAGCAAGTTATTATACCAGATAAAACCCATTTATTTACAATTTGTTAGATGTGACAAATAACATCACACTGGAGTTACTGGGAATTGTAAATACCTTTAATAGTGTTATAAAATTATAATATAATTTTAACTACATTCTGAGTATCGACCTTTCAACACGCGCCTGAAATTATACCATGGCAATTACAAGCACATGTGTCACTGCGTCAGGAAAATCTTACAACATACATTTTTGCAAAATTGAAATTGTCTTTATTTATTAACTCGGATCATAAATTATTATTATTATTAATTTTATTATTTATTAACTATACCGGTATTTTTTTTATATCTTTAAGTCATGACTGTTCAAAACACTGACACAAATAAACAAGTCCACTACACATTAAAATGATTACACATTAACACTCACATTGATATACGTACAATGAATAATTAACCTCAATCAACAAATGAAACACCTTAACATTGTTTTAGTTGTATATATACAAGATGTGTTTTTTAATGAATTGTAGATACCTACATTGTTTACAACATTCTTTTTTTGAACATCTCTTCAATTTATTTTATCATCGCGTTAAGCAATAAATATGCCAGAAACATTAACACAAGTAGATTCGAATTAAAAGACTCTAATACTCCTTTAATTATGAGTACCAAATTTCGGAAAACAATTCGGGTTAGGATTTTTTCAATATTAACTTACCGTTCTAAAATATGTGTTTTGGCATTATAACCAAATTATTTCGGATCAAACTCTAAATCTAAACCACCACATGCCCGAGGCCGCGGCCGATGGCAACTGTTTGACTGTTCCCAAATACCATATAAAATAACTGTTTTATTACCTATTCACAGACGTCAGAGCACACCAGGGAAACAGTCGAAACTATTGACAGGTCAACAGAACGCGAACGTGGACCGTTTTTCAGCATTACAGAAAACCGTAAAAATATCATATTACATTTATATAAGGTATCGGGTTATAATGAATTTTAATTATGCTAAACTATTAAGTCTAAATGTTTCATTCACAAGCCGACTTTCACGCTAGCATTTTAGACAGTAAATAGGTTTTAAACAACATACATAACAATTGCTAACATAAACATTTAAGTCTTATGGGAAAACATTATATTAGATGAAAGCTTAAACAACGTATTATTAATTAAAACAATGCTTTCACAACATTTTATAGGCATAACAATATCATTTGATCATTTGCATAGTGACAGCAAGGGGAAAGCATTCCGCCAAAAATCGTCTTTAATAGTTCGGCGCTAGCATTCACATTTCAGATCAATTATATTAGAAATTAATATATTATAACAATAAATCTTACTAAGAATAATAATACCATGTAAAAGTATCGAGAAAGCACAAGTTATTGAACAAATAGCAATAATAAACCATTTCATTATTTTCCTACGCCACGACCTTTAACACTAAAAATGGCAGACGAGTTTAACGCGAACAAAGTCCTCACTTCAATGCTAGCGATTAAAATTACGAGTGAACCTTAATAAATAATAGAAAAAGCATTAACTGGATTTAACGAACATTATATAAGGTTTGTTAAACTAGAATACAACATGGATAACATGGATTTGAAACGCTCTACTGGTAAGTCATTTCCAAGTGTACATATTTCGGACATGCATGAAATTCGAATGTACCGTAATACAGGGTATTACATATGATATCTATTCCATCGGTTAATAAGTTTGTTAAAAGCTTTTCCAAGATTTGTATATAAATAACAAGTTTTAAACGACCTGCCAAATCGATAGAGCACATATTTAGTTCCTCAAAATAGGTTTTTCCCCCTAAATATTTGTATTAGGAAAGTATAGGTTTTCAAAATAAATGTGTGTGTTAGACGACCAGACTGCAGGGAACCCCCTTCAACATTACTGTGTCAATGGAAATAATACATACGCTTGACAGGATTAAGCATTTACTTTATGATGAACATAAACTTTATGTACAAGTTTAAATAAACAAACTAAAACAATATTCAAAAGAATTGGATCCGCCGAATTGTTCCGAATGCCCATTTGAATCTATAGTATGTGCAAAAATGTGCAATGTAAATAATACACATACAAGAAATCATAAGTTAACAGATCATAAAACATATAACACCGTACCTATCTAAACCAAGGATCTACACTTAGAACGGTCAGTATCAATGTGCCACTTTACAAAAGATGCAAACATTTTTTTATATTTACTATTCATTATAGCATTACTGTGTGCTTTTGCCAAATTTCTCAAACCATAAAATGAAATATATCAAAAATTTGTTTCTGAACCCAAACGGTCATTTAGTTATTCACAATAAACATGTATTTGATTTTAATTTACCAGATGAAAGCAATGTCGGATAGAGGTGTGCAACCAGCGATGTAACATGACAGTTCTCTGAAAATTATATGAAAGAAAGAAATATGCAAAAATAAATTGCTAAACAAAACAATTAAAGAAAAAGATGTACATGTTGTTATAAGTTCATCTTAACTAAGAATAATAGAAACACAGTTGATATTTGCAAACATATCCACTTTAATGCTATTAACTTCTAGCATATGGTCAAATTCGGCTGGAAATATTAATAATTTATATATGTACATTTTGTTAAAAGAGTAAAAGTGCATTGTAATTTATATTAATACTGGTACGTAGCTGTTGATATAATTAAAAGTCGACCACAAAACTTAGAGGGCATGACGCTTTAGCACGTTTATATATTACTTATACATACATTTTCTTTTTATCGAGGTTTAACGTGTCCTGCTGAAGAACATCTTCTGAACGGCACCAACCCGGTACCAGACAGCTACTTCACGGCCTCAAGCCATGACGTCGGTTATGAAGCGTACAGAGCTCGTATGAGTGTCATTAATTGTTGGTATCCCCAGCTTTACGAAAATGAAATATCAACGGGTCACCTCCAGGTGAGTACACACGTCCTATATTGTACAAACCAACCAACCTACAAACAACAAACAAACCAACCAACAAATAAATCAACCAACTAACATAACTCAATTCAACCCAACTCTGCCAACTAACCCCTAGCACTAACAAAAAAACTCACAAATATCTTCAAATTTGTACTTGAAAGATCGTTCTGTTTGCGTGTTTCTAATGTGTGTTTTATACTAGACAGGGATCCGATATTGTTCGACACGATGCATGTCGCATATCTCCTCGGCAACTTTATCAAAATACGCCATTACATTCCTCCTTATGCATTGCTAATTGTTAAAAAAAAATCTCCTATAAACAGGTCCGATTTCATGCTTAGAGCACAGTGGCTCAAGTTGCAACCAAAACCGGTGGGTCACCATGCCCATGCTGTGTCTCTCAGTACCGCCTGGCATATTCCGAAGACTGTGTGACTTTCGTCAACTTGCTGGACGGCACTGGAAATAACGTGGTAAATAATATGGTCATATGTGTGACTAGCATTACATTTTAAGTGTGTATGAATGAGTGCATGAAGTGTGGTGCGCAAATTACAAATTCAATCATATTATTATATTTGAACTAATTATGTAATACAATTTCTTACAGACGTTCCCTGCAAACACAGACCTAACCACGATGGTTGAGAACCAGCTGCCCACCCCGGTCACGGCCCTCTGCCTGCGACTCTACATTGTGGCGCGGAGTGAGTGGACAGACCTTAAGACGGAAGTGTATGGGTGTCCATATGTATAATGTTTGACCAAGATTAAAGATCGTGCAAAATGCAGAATGGTGCATTGCATGTGATATGAAAAATAGCAAAACTGTTATGCAATGCAGTGGCGCATGGGGCATGTATTTTAAGCATGTTTTGGCCCTACTCCTATTAAATTTTGGTTTTAAAATTAAATCACAGGCAAAGTGAGCGAAACAAATTGAGGAAGCGGAGCGTTTAAGGCATACACAAATTAAAGTCCGTGTTAGTTAATGATATAAAAAGTATACATGTACGAGTATTATTATATTATATTATAATTAGTTTAGTTTAACCAATATTTATTAAACAATATATACATTGTAATAATAATACATGTTGCACAGTTCATAAAACAAATGATAACAGGATTTGAAAGTAACATAAGTGACAAATATAATATACAAAAAATTTACTTAGAATTGAGAAGGAAGCTTAAAGCTTATACTATGCCTCGCTTCTAAATGCTCTAATTATAATTAATTTTGCATTCGCATATTTGTAAAACCTATTGAACCTAAAAATATTTGAAAATAACTTGTGTTTTTTATATGAATATATCGTTATATTTCGTACCAAGGACATTACGGACCAAACATTTATTGATATTTTTGTTGGTATGTGTTTGTCAAAAATGATGTTTTGAATAGATCAATAAATGAAACTTAGAGTGATTGTCAAAACAGCAGTATTTATTTGCTTTTGGTTGTTTGTTTCTGTTCGTTTGTTACGCTTCTCTACAATCTTCTCGAGCATTTCGGAGCTTCGCTTTAATTGAGAGAAGTGCGGCTCTGGATAAAAAAATCAAATTTATCATCATTTCATTGACGCCGTGTCATGGTTGGAAACATTCTCAATAAAGTAGAATACAAGTAAAAATAGAATAGTCACAGTAAAAATGACTTATGTTGTCCAATTGTAAAGCAATCGCACGAGCCATAAAGAGGTAAACACTGGTTCGACTATACGCCCTCCAATGTCAAGTCCTGGATGCGCCCATGAGAGGCAACTAGGAACCCTTTTGCTGCAAAGAGCCGGTGTTCACATCATGTCTTCCACACTTCTAGCGAGATTGAGTTACCAGGTCCATCGTGCCGACGACGGAGCCACCAAGTTACTTTCACCATTTGACATCACCAAGTGCCGTCACCGTCGTTCGATCCCCAACCGCCACGGGGAGTAAATTCTTACACCGCTTCTATACCAAATGATCTAACAATACAGAAGCAAATAAATGTTTGGTCCTGGACTTGTTCGATTAGCTTTCGTTTTACTATAAATAGAGAAAATGGAAAGTCATCAGGAAGCATAGCTTGCATGGGGGAAATCAGTTATATGTAAGGGATTCTGTGACGGGGGTAGTTCCGGGACAGCATAATAATCTAATTGCAATATTTCCATAGATACCGTAAACATATCGTGTTTACCGTCGCACAAAAACGCATGAAGCAGAAACAACTATTTATTAAACCTTCGCGTAAATGAATTGCACTTTATTTTGGGGTATTAGATTTGATTATTTATTATTTGTACAGGGCTCATTCGTATTTTTGCACAACAAGCTTGTTAAATGTACATAAATCGTTAAAGTTGAATGTATGTCGTATAAGGAATTCCGGGACACAGGTTTTATAACAATACTTGAGCTATGTAATGGCATATTTTCATCAAGTTCGAATGGATTTCAAATTTTCTTTTGATAAGGCAAAAACGTGATGTAATTTTCATCATTTGTTATTTTTTATAATTAAGAAAATTGGTTAAAGAGGGCATTTGTTTGTTGAGTTTCATTCAATATAATATGAGACAAGTTCTTCAATACACACCAAAGACCCACATTTTGTAAGCCCCCTTTTTACCAAAAAAATGTACCAAAATTATGGTCGCCAGAAGGCGCTATCGGCAAAATGTGCCAAATATGAACTTAATCGATGAATCAAAACCTCAATACTTTTTGTGTGAAAAGAAGATGTTGATTGGAATAGTTACTCAGTACTGATTTATCGTAAGAGCTCAAACCTTTAAATGGCTTTTCCTCAAAACTTTAAAAAGTGCTGATAGCCCCTTCTGGCGTTCAACAGTCGATATAAATCTTTTCTTTAAGATTATTAATGCATTCTCAATACAACAGTGACTTCCGATAGTAATACAAAGCAGTGCTTCTAGTCTTGTTTTTTCTAGTGTAGTTTTTGGGGTTTTTTAACTTTAAACAGTTTATTGGCAGACAGTACAATAAATATTAACAATCATGTTTCAGTTAATATATAAGAATAGTGTTTAAGAAACAATTTCGTATGGTTATAGAGCAATTGCATTAAAATGTAGTTTCCCTACACTCAATTTGTATCTGACTCACATTGTGTACAGTACTATCAAAAGTACTGTAATTTGTAGTATTGTTAATTAATACTATTTCCAAACGTTTAACTAGTGTCATCATAGCCCTTACACACATACACAGGTGACGGTCTTACAAGGCTTTCATTTTCACAAAATTACACACAATGTTCATGTTTTGAAAGACCTGTGTCAAATCAATGCGCTCTAGCTTACGAAACATACAACTGAATTACAGCACACATATTTAACAACATATATAAAAATATATATCAGTTTTCTGTGTACCGTACATGTTTGTGCAAATTTAGTACCACGCACATTTCAAAAATCAACATTATGGCAAACGTCGTTCCATACACAAGATAGTAGTCTATGAAATATCTATCACACATTGCAGCAGCATTTGGAGGGATCTGTTGGAGGTAAGTGTACGTGGTTGAACAGCCGTCTTTGATCACTTGTGACATGAGACCGTGTATTGCTTCCATTGTCGTCTTGCACCCGTCCTTGGTGGACTTCGCAAGCTTGTTCTCGGACTTCTTGTCGTTGGTGTTCATGCCCAGCATGAAGCCCCCGTGTCCCAGCTGCGCCTCCGACTGCTCCAGCCTGTCCGTCAGGCCAAACACCGTGTAGTCCGCATTCGGAGCAGGTTGGAAGAGCTGAGCGTGATGACCTAGTATTTGTTACACGGGGACTCAAGCTGCTTCCGGTCCACGGATAACTTGAAGTTGGACATTTCAAGGACGTAGACGTTTTTACAGTGTACTCCAAAGTCGTCTCTCTTGGTCAATAGAATGGACTGGTACTCTTATGGAGATTCATCGGGGGTCTTGTAGCCCTTCAGTCATGTGCGGAAGGCACCAATGTTCACCTTTCCAGACGATATGGTGCGCACAGGGTCAATCACGATGGCAACAAACGGCTCCTGAAACTGCTGGTTGAGCATCTGTGTGCTGACGTCGATTCCGGACAGCCAACAGCCGTACCCCGGGTGACTGTGATACCAGCCAATTGCATTCTCCAGTCGCTTCACCTGCTTCGCAACAAGACGTATTCTTCATTTTAAATGATAGATACTCAACGATATGAATAGCTGTACACAATTTGAAATCATCAAAATGTAGTCCAGGTGTCAGTGTTTAAGAGACCACGGTGTTTTTTAAATTGCTCTATTGCTTAAAAATATATCGGTGATTAAGTTGTTAGTGTTCCAAAATCCCTTACGTAATAGTATCAGCCTGGTTTTCATAGAGTAAGATAATTGGAAATTAAAAAGGACTCACAACTGACGCCCCTAGCACATGATTGTCATATGTTTGTACCGTCATCAAGTAGCTGTCTTGAACACATTAAAACAATACAAAACAAATCACGTTACTTGAAGCTACACTTGCTACTTGTGTGATAGGCAGTGTAAGTATCAAACCATCAAATCAAATTTAAAAAAAATAGTTCGATCCCGGCAGGACTCGAACCTGCAATCTCCTGATTCGTAGTCAGGCGCCTTATCCATTGGGCCACGGGACCCTTAAGTATAGATACCGCAGGCTTCAATATGTTTATTGACATACGACAGTAGCAAGGGTAATATTTTTGTTTTGCAAAAATAGCGGTTAGTTTTGTTTTATTCAAATCTAGGAAGCAGAAAACTTGGTTATGCTTATGGTTCCTGTTTTTCCACTTGTTAATGGAGCATGCATTTTTTCAACCATTGAGACGCGTCAATGTAAAGACCCAAACAACATTTTACTGAACTAGAATCATTTTCTCAGAAAAAATAAAAGATTCGTTTCTTGGATTTCGAGTGACAATTTTAAAACGAAAAGCTTTATTTGAAGTCGTATCGCGTACGGACTAAGTTTTACCTTGAGTAATGCGTGCCGTTAAATAACAGAACGCAACAGCTTTTTTTCGGGTCGATTTTATATAAACCAGGTTGGTACTTTCAGGATTCTCTAATTTATATATCAGTTGCTTTATCCCAACATACAAGAATCTACACTTTTTGGTCATTTTAATTATTAAAAAATATGCGCAGGCGAAGTTAAAATGCCGAAATAGTGGGATATTTGCAATAATTGTATGTAAAGGTTGTCTTTCAAAGTAAAAATACACAGCCAATTTTGAGGGCTGAGTACGAAAGTAACGAAACGATAGATACTTGTAGTTTTGCATAGTTCGTACCGATACTTTGCGCATTGCAAATAACTTAAACGCACCTCAAATGTCTGGGTACCAAAAAAGCAATCTTAACACATCGGACGGTGGGCTACACCACACCATTGCCCTTTAGGAGGAATTTGCCGAGTAGTTCCGATTGCAAAGAAAGGTTTCAACCTCATCCTTCTTTGTCATAGAAATATACTTTTCAACTGAATATATATAAATATATATAAAAAAACGTTCATGATTATTTAACTTAAAATATATACCAAATATTGTATGTACTACAATACACAATTTTATACATGTCCAGGTTTTACGACAAAAATGACCATGCATTTAACAAAGTTATGGTCAAGTAACATTTTAAAATAACTAACACGTAACTAATACAGACATAGCAATTATGACAAGTTGTTTTCATATCTTTATTCCTAAATATTTGGAGTTTTAGCTCGTGCATTGAAATCTTAATTTATCTATATTTACGCAAGTGAATAACCTTTAACTGACCTCATAAGTAAGAAATAAGAAGTATATCAGAGACATTTATCTTTGAGTGTATTGATTTTCACGTTCAATTAAAATTCTAATTCAATCTTTATCCGGATAATCACATAGGATTAAAAACAATAGCAATCTCGACCATGGAGTGTGTTTATTTAAATTTCTCAATAAAAGCCAAAGTTGAATTAAATTTCTAATGCCGTTTTCTGATTTTATTTAACCGTGTTTCGGATTTGTCAGCAAGTGAGTAACATTTTAAAGTGATTTAAAGAATTATGTTATATATTACACAAATATGCACGAATTTGACATATTATTACATTTTTGTTCACGTTTTACTTGTTGTTGTCTTACATTCTAAGCTGTGAGTAGAATGAAACATTAAGATAACAATATGACATAATGTGGCATATGTTATTTCAAGTATTATTTGTTTTTGTCTTACTTTCCCACAACAAATAATATAAAACAATTATACAACGTAACATTTGATCATCGATGTAACTACTTATAACGTATAAGTATGATATCCATGGTTTAATATCTCATAAGTTCTAAAGTTGCGCAAGAGGGTTTAAATACCTTAATATATTTTCATTGGCCGGCAACGTTACACAATGTCTGTTTTTGTTACACTGCGAATTTATCAATCATTCTTAATCAAGCGTTTGTAATTATATGAAAATATTTTTATTTCAACTGACGTACTTTAAGTCGAGGGTCGTCATACGCTTATGCAATCTTCTTTGACACACAAACTGAAATTTGTTCGATTATAATTTATTTAAGTTTAGTTTTATAAATGATCAAATGTTGCGTAGCCTACTGCGTACTGAAATTTTGCACACTGCGTGCTGCCTAAAACACCCTCTGAATACTGCGTTGTTACAACCAGGTATAAAATAAAACGAGAATTGAACTTAACTCTAATAAACCTATCTTTTCTGGTCTAATTGAAATTATAGTAAGTTGAAAGTCGGGGACTTGTCATGGCTGAAAAACGCGACATTATTCAATAAAAAGTCATAATATGACTTTGGTTGGGCTTATCAGCAGATTTAAAAAATCAGGAAATGACTTTTTTAATAGCGTGCGTTAACATGGCCCTGAAAGTTGAAATCGACTAGAAATAACATTTTTGCCATGTTAAGTCCCTTTTCGAGTCTCAGGAAGGTAAATCAAGTGTCAGTTCAAACGAATCTATTATAAAGTATGAAAAACGAGCATTGAAATAAACTCTAAGAAACCAATGTTTTCTTATGTAATTGAAATTATAATAAGTTGAATGTCGGGGACTTGTCATGGCTGAAAAACGTGTAAATTATTCAATAAAAGGTCATAATATGACTTTGGTTGGGCTTATCAGCAGATTTGTCCGTTCAAATGAATCTATTATAAATTATGAAAAAACAAGAATTGAATTAATTACTTAAAAACTTTCTTTGTAATAGTAACTGGCATTTAACATAAATAAAAATATATAACTGTCAAACAAAACCACGAAAAAATAACGTCATGGTTTTTCTTCTCTTACTTTTATCCATAGTACTAGTATATTTTGATAAAGTTTGATTTTGATTGACAAGCTATTTTCATATTATAATTTGAGGAAATATTTGTCAAATACATTTATTGTTTAGCATATAGATTTTCGAAATATTTGTTACAATTCATTGTGTTTTCACTATTATAACTACACATATTAGCAAAATAAACAAAAATAGTTTGATTTTTATGGAAATTATTTACATTGAAATCGCCGCAAATCACTTGAAGGTCCTAGTATCGTAGCCAGACAGTCATGGCGGAGGAAGGGGCCACGGCGAAATGGTCGGATCTGCGCAGGCGCGTCAAGGAGCAGCAGGAGGAGGAGCGGAAGCGGAAGGAGATGGAGAAATCTGAGGAGGAGCGGATGCTAGAGAAGGATGACCGCTGGTCAGCCTTTATGAAGGTAGGGGTTGACCAGTTACCGCTGGTCCGAGTACGGGTTGACAGGTGTGAAAGTTATGGCTTTTTTCTAGGTCTTTATGATAAAAAGTATATTATTTGGTAATTAAATTTGATAAGTTTGAACAGCTTGTAGAATGGGTCGGATTTTCTGACCTCGGGTATGCTTAACAAAGGTCTGCCGCTGGTCTAGTTTCATGAAAAGATGGTTTCCCGAGTGACCGATGGACCGAGTATAACAATGTCGAAACTAAATTAAAAACTTTTTACTTCCTCTTATCGACAAAGCGTTTAGTGATGGAGTCCGTGGTAGAAAGTAAAAATCATAAAATGTATATTTCAACTGAGTTATTTTTAAAACTAACATTGTTTTGTTAACAAAAGCATCCACATTTAAATCATTAAGGAACCATATTTTAGAGATATATTGACTTTGAAGTCTCAATACTATTTATGGCTGTTCTATTTTTATGCGTCAGTCGATCATGGGGAAGCAAACGTACGTTCTTGACGTTAAATTAACAATATCATATATTTTTAAACAGTTGGAGGCTAAATGGTCACATGTGTTCGATATAAACACCAAACAAACGGACGACAGCGGTGTCTATGTCGTATACATGTTAATAAGTAGCCTCTAACTGATCTAGTATTTGTTGTTTTTCATATCCATCGAATACACTGTAAACGTGAATTACTTGTACATATTATCAGTCTACGGGATATAAACCACAGGAAAAAATATTTTGCACTAACATATTATTACAAAGACCACTTAACTTTTAAGAGTAGTACGCGTCATTTCATCAACCGTTTATGTTACAAAATAAAACCTAACAATGTGTTATAATGCGTATTATGATAATAAAATTGTTAAACCGTATTATCTATAGACTTTAAATAACGATGCGTAAGATTTAGGCTTAATTTAGTTTTTGCAATATGATTATGTGACATTGACAGTTTAATATTTAAAACGGTTTACACAAGGTTTTAGCAATATATAAAAAACCTACATTTACCCGTTCTACTATTTGTGTTCACATGTACGGAATAACACAATTTCAGCTTATTAAATTTATGCCTTTTCATACTGTGCTCGAATAACAACAAAAGTGGATTTTAAATTGTTAATTGCGGACTTTTTTGTCAGTTATTGTTTTTAGCGGCATAGTAGTTTATTGATAAACACATGTTCGAATTCAAACCAAAATGTGACCAAGAATTGAAGTGGAATACTGTCAAATCAGAATATTTTTCTCTGAACAGTGTTTGCGTAAATGTTTATAATTATAGTATTTAAAGCACACACTTTTTTATCTCACGCATTGGTTCTCCCCCACATTAAAGTGATTTAGAATATTAAGAATGGTCTGATAAAAGTTCCGGTTTTGAATTCGAGTAATATTTGATACACGGAAATGGAATTTCGACATCAGCAAACAGTTTTGTATTTACCATAAACTTCTGCCAGATTCATCAACATCCCTAGTGTATATAATTGATATTTCTGTAAAAAAAATCACAAAAACCATCACTAAGTACAAGCAAGTCATGTTGAGCTTTAGGAGAATTTCCACGAGTAAATCCAACACTGACACCGTGTGCTCCGTTTCCGGTCAGATTGTGAAAACCAAAGCACCGCCGGTCAAGCTGACCCTGGATGACTGCCTAGCGAGGGTCCTCCTGGCGAAGTCGCAGCGGAAACAACAGGAAAATGTATGCAAGGTAAGTCATGTACGGAAGGCCTGATGGGACACAAGTTTGTATCTTATTTATAATATCGCTCGTGGTCATGAGTGTACAACAAAAAAGTTGAGTAGTCCGCTCTGTTCTTTCGTAGTATTGACAGTCATGTAAATTACTTAAATAAGCATTCTTACTTGCAAACTCTTTCTAACGTTGCAACAGCATTGCAACAGCAACAAGAGCAACATTTATATAAACTGCATGAACATGATCATAAATTGGCGATAAAAACTGCATGAGTTTAAATAGAATCTCACCATACATGATTTTGAGTAAATAGTGTTGCTTTTTATATTCAAATATATTTTAGTTGATGATTTACGAGCATTTACGACAAACAGTAGGTCATATTACGGCGGTCAATTTACTTACCAACAATTTTCCCAAAGAACTTCTTTGAAATACGTTGTTTTTTGTTATTAATCATCATATACTATCAATATAATTATATAATTATAAATGTTTTGCTTTCTGTTCATTTTGTTTTCTTAACTATTTATTTGATACTCAATATCTGTTTACATCTACCATGACCTTATATTCCTATTAAATTAACCTCTGAGAGAGGAATTTATATAAGCTCATAGCTTGTTTTCCAATCCACTTAATATATTATGATTGTTAAGGAATAACTATGTAATTATTTTGAATAAAATATTGTTTAAACCAATATACATACCTATTTGTGCCCTGTTCGCTCAGACTGCGACCAGTGTTCTGCGGCAGATCACGGAGATTGCATATAACATGAATCCCGACTGGAAAGCCTACGTGACCCAGAAACGGACCGCCGTTCACACCGCCCCGTTGCGGACGCTTGCCAAGGACATGTACGAATGTATGGTGCCGCTAGTACGACCCATGCGATTGGATGGTTTCAAGGTCAGTTATTTAAACTTAGAACAGAGGGTCAAGAAAATAATTTAGCCTTTTACTTATAGAAGGCCTTGACATAATAAGTATGTATTACAGAATAAGTACTTTAAGAAATAGATTTAATATAAGTGTTGATATAAATACTTTTCAAAAAAGGGGAATGACATAACTGCGAGTAAGTTTTACAAATAGACAGATACACTGCTTGTTTTCTCCTGTTAAACGTCGACCTCTCGAGACAGGAATAAAAGTAATTTACCTCAGTTAAACTTGACTATTTAGTTAATACAACCCTCTCTGTACAAAATGTTTGTGTAGTTCCGGTGTCGCATTCCATTTAAACGTTGCCATCTCGAAGCAAACGTCGACGTCATTTACACATGACGTCTCTGTAATTCTTTACATCATCTAGCGCGCTCTGAAATGTCATAGGACCGGAGTTAGTGCCAGTCAAAAAAAGGTCACATGACGCCAATAAGATAATGTTTCTAAATCTAGGTTGTACAACGCCCTCTAGATGAAATGGCGCAGCACCGATGTCTAATCCAGTTGAATGACGCCCTCTCGCGTCAGGAATTGACGCTGGTACGAGAGCAGTGGCGCCCACATATCAACACAGAGGGTTGCCTCTCACCTAAAGCGATCCTGAAATGGTTCAATAAAGGTGATTTTTTATCAGAAGGTAGACGTATTTGCTCTTCATATATGAACCACAGCGCGAAAAGAGTTGTTATGACAATATAATTATTTGCAATCTATCGAATGATATTGGATTTTTAAACAAAAAATGATTGTAGTATGAACCTTTAACGGGTGGCTTCCTTTTATTGTAAGGGCTATAAAAAGTCATGTATTTGACAATCACAGCACATTTAACGGAGGACAACAAGGGATAATACATCCTCATAATTATCTTACTAGTTGTAAACACTCTGAATACTAAATCTAGATATTAACATAGAGAATATTTGTTGAACGTTGGTGTAAGATTTCACTGTAGTGAAAAATATAGACAAACGGTGAACTATGTGTTTATTTCACCGTTAAGCATACAAGAAAACGTAACAATTAAACGTGTGTGACGTCTCCAGGTCTGGCCGACGCTGTTCCGGTGCTGCTATCGGACAACCACAACGTCGACAAGCTGGCGTGCAGCGTCGGTGATGACGGCACGGCGACGCTGCACGCCACCGTCTCTGACTTTGTGAACGAACAGCTCCATATCAGGTATGTACGGAAGCATTGGTCTCTTCAGTTCCTTTATTTGATTTGATACATTTTAAACTCAATACCCAGTCCGTTTTCTTAGATACTAGTAACTTAAGAAACTTGTTAAGAAGCTGATGTTGCCATGCCATTCTATATAAGCATTTTTAAATATATTTTTCAAAAATCTTTTTATGTTATTTCTTTAATATTCAAAGCAATACCCCTAACTATGTGAACATCCCGTTTCTTCTTCATCAAAATCTGATAGCAACCAAACAGATATCCGCTCTAATACCCGTGATGTGAACGCCATAAACGTATATATATGAAGGCTTTTGTCTATGTCTTTATTTAAACGTTATTTCCAGCGTATTCTCCATCAACGTATACCCAGTAATGACTGTGGTAATCTCCGCGTTTTAACGACATTAACTTACATTACTTCTCATTTTAACGTTTTATCTTAACGTCATTTTCCAGCGTGTTCTCTACCAACGTCTACCCAGGAATGACTGTGGTAATCTCCGCGTTTGAACGCCATTAACTTATATGTTTTCTCATTTAACGTTTTATCTTCACGTCGTTTTCCAGCGTGTTCTCTATCAACGTCTACCCAGTGATGACGTTAGACCAGCTGCCCACCAGCCTCAAGGTGTCGGCCCCGATCCCGGCGTTCGGCGGCTACATCCAGGGACAGAAGGACTTCCGGCGGCTCGTCCGCGAGGATATGGAGAACGGCAAAGAGATCGCCTTCCTCGACCCTAAGGTACCATCCTTACTGTTTGTTTCTCTCGTGGTTAGGCCTAAAACAATGTATGTGCTTCAAGTTACCGGATCTCACCAAGAAAATGACAACGACTCTACAGTTTGGGCGGCTTTCAGTCTTTTTTCTCTAATTATAGGCCGAACAAATATTTTCATAGCAAAACATAATTGCATTGATCCAAATTTATTAATTAGACCTTTCTGTGATAAAATGTGTATTTACTGTATTATTAAACAGTATGTACACGTAATATAATTACCTTATTGGTGTTTTTAAGATTGTTTTAATAAATATTTGACTGCATGAATCGCATACCGTAAAATTAAAAGTAACAAAAGCGCGTTGGTTAAACGTGCTTTGCACATAACGTCTATAGCACGAATTCAGTTCAATACGACGACAAAGTGATCTTCAAACCGGAAAAATCTGAAATTACAAACGAACAAACATACAAACATAAAACATAATAAATGTATTCCACACATAAACTGATTCAACTCTTCTTTTCCTTCTTTCCGTTTTTAGCAAGAGGAAAATCCGAGTCCCATTAAGAGTTGCATGAAGAAGGACGGACTGTCGTGGAAGATCAACCTCAGTTTCACCGAGTATCACGTGTACAACAGCATGGACCGCTACTGCAGGTTACATAATACCATTGTTTTAATAGTTTTTGTATATAATTAATTAGTTACTTTAGCCCCAAGTTTTATCAGAATATCGCGTGTATGAAAGTATGGACTGCTTAGTGGAGGTCGATCTGGAATTGCAAACTGAAACGGCCATACGCAAAAGTGACAACTTTTGCAAAGGATAATTAAGTTTAGTTATGTTCAGACTGTTTTTTTATCATTTGTCCATTTTCCCTACAGGGGACTCGACTTCCGGCACGTGCTTGTCCTCATGAACATCCTCCGCGATGAGAACCCGGATCTAGGGATCCTCAATAATGACCTGCTAGTCAACACGTTGTTCACGGTATCTCAGAAAAACATGGACAAGTTGAGAACCAAGGATTCTTGGCTATATACAACAATGCAAGTCCTGTGCGAGAGCTTGAAGAACAATTTCCTGCCGTGCTTTTATCTGCCGAGACAGAATTTGTTGGACACTTATCATATCTCGTTAAAGAAGAGAATTCGAGCGCAGGAAAAGCTGGAGTATATTTTGGAGTCCGTCAAAACGCGACCAAAGGATGTTTACAAATTCACGGGTTTTGCGTCTTTGGATACTAGTCGGGTCGGCTCGGCAGTAAAGCAGGACGAACTACAAGAAGTGTCAAAAGAGATGCCAAAAGAACCAGTGTCAAAACATGATAAAAATGTTGAAAAAGAGAAAGAACAAGAAAACGTGGAACCGGAAAAAGAGAAAAAGGCGAATAAAAGACGAAAATCCTCATCACCAAAGAAGAGAAGTTCTTCAAGAAATGCCACAAGAACACCAGAACCGAATAACGAGATTGTTGAAGAAGATCACATATTTGTGGACGAAAAGGAAGATGACGTCATTTGCGAGCTTCCGGTCTTGCGCACTCACAGTAGGACAAGCAGACGATCGAACAGACACGTGACATACATGGACGAAAATAGCGAAATTAGTAAGATAACAAGAGGGGAGCGAAGTGACATTTATTAGAACCTACTTGAATAGCATTTGATTGAAAGAAATGTGTATATATATTACTTGAATTGTTTACGAACCCTAATTGTTAATCACAAGTAAAGTGTTTGTATTGTGTATAGCATACGAGTTAAAACGATAGGTCAATTGGTCAATAAAGATATTGGCATAATACTGCCGCTGATGCTGCTGCTGCTGCTGGTGTTGTTGTTGTTGCTGCTGCTGCTGCTGCTGCTGCTGCTGCTGCTGCTGCTGCTGCTGCTGCTGATGATGATGATGATGATTATGATGATGATGATGATGATGATGATTATGATGATGATGATCGATCTAATAATAAAATTATCTTAATTCTCTTAATGTACCTCTACACCTGGCACTCTGACACGCGTTTCCTTGAAACCGTAGTGAATGTCGAATGCATGTTTTCCGATTGACTGCACACTTAGTTAAATCTTTTTTACTCATTTGTATACTAAATATGGTCATTTTGATTCATAAAAATTATCCAGACAGATTTGTTGCTTTCAAACTCATAATGGTTACGGTTCAATGATCACCAGACTTGGATTCCGAGCTTCAGAGCTTTTAGGGGCACTCACGGGGAGCTGGACAAAGCACCGACACTGAGGAAGCAGACTTTCGCTAATGCAGTTTAGAGGCTAGTACAGGTGAACCTAGAAAGGGTGGTTAGGTGGACTGACCGCCGTAATATAACCTAATAATTGTTTAAAATCGACGTAAAAACAGAGTTTTAACGATAAGGAACACGCTTTGGCCATGTCAGAGCACTTTATTGGTGTTTTTTTAAACAAAGTCGTTACCCGACAACTGGATTGGGATTGAAGATAAAATGTTGGCTTAGAAGGAAACCGGCGAACGTAGATTGACCGCCGTAGGAAGAGCCCTCGATGCTGTGGTCGGTGGACTTATGACGGACCATGACCTGTTCCCCTTTCCGCATGGCCACGATTGCGCTGTTTGAGGCGGTGATGTACCAAATTCCGCCACCCAGGCGAATATCTGCAAGGGCGGTCGTGTTCTTGTAGATGACCGCATGGAATACATGTGTTTCATGAGCCATAATTGTACAATGAAACACATACATGCCGTCCATTGGTGCGGTAAAAACGCCGGTGGTTGCGCTGTAGCCACCAAGAGAGTTTGTGGAGTCGACATTCGTGACAGCGCGGTCGAAGACGATCACTTGATCCATGCCAAGGTGTTCAAGGGTCGGACCAACACTTGCGAAGAAAACCACTTCTGTTTGTTCCGCGAACTGGCGTCGAGTTCTCGGCGTACCTTAAATATGTCAAAACATAAAGACTGTTTCTCACATCAAACAGAAAAGCGAGTGAAAAAGACGAAACAGCAACCGGACGTTGACCAAATGAAATGAAGCTATACGAGGTTTATTAAACACGCGTCGAATAAGCAAAGACAGTTTTTGTTGTTGATGTTGTTGTTGAACTTATAAATGGCATAACAAGTATATCCCGGTGGTTCTTTGTTATTTATATGATATGGGTACGCATTTAAATTCACATGACGGACCTCCCATTTCTAACTTTCAATAATATTTTCACCAATGAAAGGATTAGGGTTACCTTAGACAAAAAGGAGTAGATTACTGTAGACAGAGAAGATAATTTTTGAAGAACAAACTAGCCAATGTGTCTTAGGGCGAAGTCACAGTAGCTCCCGCATGTCCTTGAAGTTCAAAAATGATTGCCCTAATATAACTAAAACACAATTAAAAACAACGACTTCAAACTACATGATGTTCTTGAATAATATAAAAATACAAGCTTACATGGTAAGAGTATTACCAAAAAGACGTACAAATACAACTAAACATACAAGTAAGTTAAATCATGTCATTTTATAAAAACACACATTTACCATTTTCATCAAAACGCGACGCAACCAGAGACGCCAGTTGTGTCTGCATCATGTGTTGCTGGCTCTCCAAGTTGTTCAGACGCTCGAGAAATTGAATGCGGTCGTGTTCCATGCGCTTGTTTAAAAGATCGAAGTCTTGCTGAAACGCTTTCCGACATGTGTCCTGGATGGAACTTGGTAATTCTTTTGTGCCGTCATTGCTTTTGTCGGATGTATCAGCCACGCAGACTATGGTGCACGCCAGTAAAAGGACGCGGCATAGGACCATGATTGTTGATTGTCACAAATTTAGTTTAGAACTGCACAGAAGACGCATCAAAGGAACCTCTCCGTGTCATCTTATCAGCGGCTTAACCACAATGCCACAGGTCACAGGTGTGTAAACAGTAACAGAATAGAAGCCCAATGCATACGCTAATCGGACAAGAAATCCGGTTTTAAAAAAAGGCATGTTAACTAATGACTAATTGTCGCGCTATTTTTATTATCTATTCTAGTTTTGTGAATGTATATACCGTAAAAATAATACAAAGTTATTATTCTTAAACCATGAAATACAAGTAGAATATATTTACAAAGTTCAAACATTCTGTTTTCAAACATACACCTGCATTTTTATGATGATGGACGCCATTTATCTCGAGACACAGCAGTGAGTGACTTAACTCATTGCTTTTGTTTGTGTAGATTATAGTAGGGGGGGTTGTTAATTCTATTTTTTTATGAGACCCTGTTTATTTTATGTGGGTTATAGTAACATCAATAAATCAACATCAATTTTTGAAATTTGACCTCAGTAACCCCCCTGTACATACCCTCTGAAAGTCGGACACGCCCATTTTCCCCCAAAACGCACACTATATGAAGAAATACTAATTAGTTTTGTAATATTTCAGCTTCCAATATATCATTTTGTATGTTTTTCTGGTTGCTGAGTTCAAAAATGATGTTGAAAAGACAATAGGGTGCACCATTTTTTTATAAAATAGAAAATAACCCCTAAAAATGACATTTTCGGGTCATTTTCCAAAATTTATGTAAAATCCCTAACATTCAATGACTTATTAACCAA
>Ga0224511_10000364_pt1 | contig 20659 bp, 13 predicted proteins | sample SF_May12_sed_USG_2_FD_169988 | JGI IMG/M metagenome (GOLD analysis project Ga0224511, IMG submission 169988) | Sediment microbial communities from San Francisco Bay, California, United States - SF_May12_sed_USGS_8_1 | ecosystem: Environmental > Aquatic > Marine > Sediment | place: USA...
TCTGCATGCTATCATGATGATAGTGATGATAATGATAATGATGATGGTCATGATTTGATTTTTACAGAGACGGAAAAGAAAAACCTTCTGGAAAATCAGGAGAACAATAAAGAATCATCCGAGGAAAAATGTAAGTATACAACTTCTCTCGATGAAAAAAGTTAATCCGCATGAAAGTGATCAACTGCAGCAAATCCGTCCTCACAAACACTGCTGAAAGTATTTCATTTCCCTGGTTCAAAATCCATTTCCCAGGTTCATCATTCATTTCCAGATTGATCTTATGTTCGTTCAGGTTCAAAACTTCATTTGGCTAATTTTGTCCTTTTTCTGGTACATGCAGTGATAGGGCATGTCGGTCATCCACGTACATACCGTACTCTCAATCAATCCTATGCATACACCTGTCAGGACTATGATCGCATTGGTTCACATAGCACAGACAAACCTATCACTGGTAGGGTATCAGTTCTGCCCACATCATACTGTATATAGGCTCCACGCAGTAATCACTATGTGATTATCAATTGTTTTCCGAGTAGGGAAAGTTTTTTGACCACACATTTATCATTCTTGTTTGGCTGTGCGGTGGGCAAGTGTTTCCTTTAATTGATGGGTTATGGTAACGATACGTGTTCCATGATGCATGCGAGACCTGGTTTCTGTAGACAGTGATCTCATATGGTAGAATCCCTTCTGCATGAAGCACCAAAATTTTAACGCTCGATAGGGGCATTCGCGTGCTCGGGTTTTTCGCGACCGAAATGGATTTCGGTCGCGAAATCTGCTAAATTGCACAAGAGCGCGACTGAAAAGCGTGATCCAAAAAAGTGTCTTTCACTTTCGGTCGTGAACTGTGAGCGAAAGCACGCGAACAGAATTCTGCGACCGAAAGTAGGAGTTAGACCAAAATTTTCCCAAAATTTCGGTCGCGAGCACGCGAATGCACCTTATGTATTGCTTTCTCCTGTAGTTTGACAAATTTGTAAACAAACATTACATCTATGGGTTTCATGCTGGCCGCTAGGCTCCCAAAACTATCCACTCGGTCTTGTAGCACAATGCTTCACCCTGATTCAACGAGTGGAACTAACCGTAGTCAACTTCTACCATGTCAACCCTGTCCAGGCTATAGGGTTTCACTTGAAGCCACGCAATCAGTGCCCCCAGACCTAAGGATCTCATTATTCCACACAACTCCCATTTCAGTTTTAAATTAAGGTACCAGTATGGAGTCAGGGTATTCTAGCTGCCGCTGCCGCAAACCAAAACATGAAGTGAATAAATAAACCATAGCTCAAGCGTCTGACTAATCCGCCTCTTTAGGTTCAGAATGATTCAAAATAGTCCATCAATGCTCGTCTTCATACCTAATGGCTAATTCATGTTGTTCACTCCTATCAAACCTCTTGCATGAACTAAAAAGCAGACCATCATTGAATCAGACAGCGCTTTGCACCTCATCAAATCAATAATCGCGATTGAAAATGTTTCTTTTCTGATTAATTTCCCTCCCATGGGCCTTTATATCAGGTACAAGGACGCGTCGCTAGTAGTTTCCGCCAGAAATGTGGATTATGATGATGTAGGGAGAACCGGTGACTTAGTGTGTAACGCATTAGGTTTTGGACCAGGCGACCCGGATTCAATTCAAAGTTTGTGTATATCACTCTGTGCTTTTTCACTGATCGGATTAGATCAATCCAATCACAGCGCTGTGGTGCTCTGTGGGTGGCCCTCCTTTATTTTGTGCTTGCTAAAAAAAGGAGGCCCACTCACAGAGTACCAACTCTATGGGACAAACCATGGACCACTCTGAAAACAAACCGTTGGCTTCCATGTACAACTAGATGTTCTTATCTCATGAACGGGTTGTGATGTATATGTGAAATGTCTGATTCATCTAGACTCTGAAGAAGACATTACTCTATGTCTATACTGAGGTAGTAGGGAATATGAAAGGCTGACCTTTGTGGATAGTCATGAAAAGGAATGCTACAGTTCTGGTTAATTCATTAGCTGCTTGAAACAGTTGTTAGATCTCAATTGAATTCTATTTATCCGGAGTCACTGCTGCCCAATTTAGGTCTGAGAATGATGATACCTACAAGGTATCAGTGTGCCAAATGCTTGCCGAAAAATAGATGAACTAGGTCATCGTAAGGAATACAGAGGTAGTACCATAAACAAGGAAAGATAACTCCGTGATTAGTCCTAGATGACCACCGATTATAGGCATAGTCATAGACATGGATCTAGTAACTGCAATGGTGCCATTGTCTTTTAGCAATGCAGGTTAGTATGTATAAAATAATGGCCTTGCTGTAGGGGTGACTGCAGCTGCTGGCTATGAACTGAATAGCAACTGATTTGTGCCAGCTTTCAGTACAACTTCCAGACTGATGAATAGCAAAATGATTAATTGTTGGTAGTTAAAATATTTCATGGGATGGTATTCATTATGTTCATCGTGGCTGTGAAACTTGCATGGGAAGCCATGTTGTAGAATGCTCTGATGTCAAGAAAACAAATTCATCTCAACTTCTTCGCATTCCATGCATAAATTTCACCTCATATCTTGGTGATGTCACAACATTTGCAAAGCGGGTCCATGCCGAACACCTCACGCAACTCCCGTTGTGTCTGAAATACAAGCGCATCTCTAAAATACACAAACAGCGAATGAACTACAAGGAGATCAGGCTTTAGCTTATGTTCGTGACATTGCACTCACCATGCACATACTGTAGTGAGATCGGGAGGCATACCCGTGAATTAATCCACTGTTGAATCAAGGCTGTGTCAATAAGACATAGTACTGCTGTCGGCACTGAAGAACATGCTGACTGTAGTAAATCAACAGCACAGGTCTATCGATGATTTGAACTGAGTTTCGCAGTTTGGAGTTCTTCTTTTCATGGAATGATCTGAAAGATTTAATAGTTTTGTCTCTATTGATAAACTGTTGTCTTTTCTCGTCAGTTTTAGTTTCTTAGTCTTGGCACCTTTAAGTAAGTCTGAGTAGTGCGTTTGACACTTATATAGTCTGTCATATTAAACTAGTGAATTAAAAGTGAAATCTCTTCGTCTTTGGGGTAACTCGTACCCTTTACAAGCTCGCGGCCCGCCTGTCTTCTAGTACGAGCAAACGGGCCATGACATTGATTAGCCCCATAGACTAGCAATGCTGAGCGCTATGTTGACAATCATTGTTTGCTAAAAAGGCTAATCACAGCTAGGATGGAAGGAAGGCCCCAAGAACTACGGTGCAGATGACCTACATTTTTTGGATGCTAGTAGCGATTGTTGCCGGTTCAGTGGAGGATATGAGTTGTATTGACTGCGCACGACTAGTAAACCCACTGGGGCCAGATATGAATTAGCATATGAAAACTTCAACCTGTTAGTAAGCCCCTGAGGTAAAACATACACAAGTGTGTACACTTCCAACCAATAGCACCACTACTAGTATGACAATAACATGGCGCCGAGAAAACCGGCCAAGCTAGAAAAAAATGGGGAGTCGTGGTCACCTACCCGGCATAAACGGCCAAACTCAAAGACTCTTTACCAAATATGCAGTTTATTTTACGAATGAAATGTGAAGTGACTAGTTACTTTTTGAGTTTAGGGTTTCCATGACAGAACAATCAGCATTGCCAAATTAGGGTTTGTCATTGATTGAGCATCTGGTAAGGCTTTCGATGCGCGCGACAGATGGCTGGAGCAGTCTGTGACGGTTCCCGTGTTAGCTTCCATTGCGTAAACAGGTCAATCAATGATCTGTGAGGCTTTCTCCATTGCTATATCAAGCCTTGCCATGTTATTATGTGTGCCGTTTCAAAAATCAATTTTATAGCATCGGATCATACGCATACAGACCTAGTGGCCAGGTGGGATTTCTGCGCGATTGCTATTAGCTAATTTGAAATAGTTTATAGATTTAGAATGAATCATCCATTAGGTGATTCGGACACGGTGTGTCTGTGTCTATAACAGGTCAGATTACTCCTATTACGGGTATAGAAGCGTCACTGATAATCTATACTGTACTCTGTTAGATGGAATCTCCTCTTTTCTCTGGTTCACACTTGAATACATTGCAATGTTCTAGCAAGTATCCAGTATATTGACTTTTATGATCTGGGTACATTGAGAAGTCGAGAAGTCAGAAGCTGTATGGGTTCTTCGTGAATTAGATTAATAGGGTTTTAAAAGGTGAAGAGTTGAAAAAGTACCTCTCAGCTGTAGCCTTACGTCGGAAAAGTCTTTCACTAGATAGCTTTTGTTAACCCAGTGTATGATGGTTTACATTCCACTAGCCTAATTACTGCAAACAATTCCAAGTCACCTCTGTGGGCAAAACAATACTAAGAGGTGCATTGAACAATTATTTTGGTGAGGTCTATTGATTGTTTTGGGTGTTTAGTCATAATTGTTATTCCAAGATGAATTGCTTGATTCTGGCATGATGAATTGTGCCACTGGGAGTATACAGCTGTCCGTTAATAGAGTCTTTGTCTACCCTGCTCCCATTTGCCTCATTATGTCCGACTAGTCAAAGCCAATTTGCCTCAATAGAAGACAACTACCGGTGGCCGGGGGGGCATAATACCGAAGGTCTTATCACAGTAAATTATGACCGCTTCCTGGTTAGTTTGTAACCATCGCAAAGGTGCTGCCTCTGCTGACAATGAACATGCTCACATGGTGACATTTCTATTACACTTGACCACCTAACCTACCGACTAAGCCGGATGCTTGTTGGAGCGGTAGGAGCTCATGCTCACATCGGTAGCTCACCGCGATCAGGATTCAAGGCCAGGTTCTCTCGGTTGCGAACGCAGCGCTTTACCGCTGAGATATCCCACTATTACCAGGGATAACTATGTAATACGTCATACAGAAGACCGTTAAGCTCTTTTTTAGTTCATCTGACTGCGAAGTTTAGCATTATCAATCTATTGTCTTGTTTTTTCACATAGGTCAACGCGGATGTGAAGGTCGCCTCAGGCCAGTGTCATGGTGGACATTATATGCAGTTATTTTGACAAGGCATGATGACATTTTGCATGCCATTTAGTATATGATACTACACCAGTGAAAAAGTTTTAGAAATCATCTCAGCTGGTTGGTTGAATCAAGGTTCTTTGTTGACTGGGACTTGATAAGAAATCATCTTGTGCCATTCATTGCTAATGTATTCAATTATTGGCAATGTGTCATTCCATGATATTCTTAGCGACCTAGCGAACTGACCTAGATATTAAAGTTGATGGTGAGTTTGACTCGAACCTCCTGGGTCGAAGAGTAACTTCGCCTAATACATGCAATGAGTCTATTCACATGAATGGCCCGGTAATATTCCCGCTCAAACTTATGAATAGCAGTGCTAACAATCAATCAAAATGTCTGAAAGACTCTCTTAGTAAATAAAAGATTTTAGGAATAAGCACAAACAAATAATACTGGCTAGTTAATTGAGTAATATTTGTCATGCAGAGTCGTTTTACTTGACGTGTCACCATTTTCAGCCACATCTAGGTTCAGGCCTATAATGTCGTTTGGTTGTGTATGGAGTGACAATATAACATTGTGCATAGTTGATAGTCATCAGCTCTTTTGTTCATCAGCATACTTTATTTACGATACAATATTCAAATACTATATCTCACATCTATGAGCCCGGCGATGGACCTTGTTATTTAGCTGATGCTAAATGGGGAATGACTAGATTGACCTTCCCACTAACAGAGGTGCATAGTTAGTCATCGTCTGCCGTGTAGATCAGTTTGGCCAATTGTCATGTAAAACAAATTAATCAGCTCGAATTATCTATGCACTGATGACCCTTGTCATGGCAGATCACAACTCTAATTGAAATGCATGACTCTTTTCCTTCTCGTATCCTTACTGCGTTCATACCTGTCGCTTGCACTTAAAATGAATCTGCCTATCGCATCACTTAGTTGAGAGATTAAAAAATACCGCACCAATGTCTTGCAATGCAGGAGCTCTAGATAGTGTGGTGAAAAAAGTGGGTCTACTTCCATATTAGACATCACAACTCTAATCTGAGGGGAGTAGAATGACAATGCGCCATTCAACCCAGGGGTGGAGGAGGGGGTGGCGTATCTTCTGAAGCTCTGTGCGCCCATCCATAAACTCAGCACCCTGCTTTCATTCAGTTCATTGCATTGGTTTCCGCCTGTGAATGAGCAATCTTTGATTTGATTGCGTATGTACCTTCAGTTTCAAGATTGTGTTGATGTTTGTAGCTGGCGGCCTGTATCCCTCCAACCATTCGGTTAGTTTAATGTACTAATGTCAGCTAACTAGCGTTCAGAGCTTTGGGCTGTCATTTCTAGAAGCTAGTGTCACAATCGAGGCTATTTCTTTAAGCACAGCCAATCTAACACTCAAGTCACCATTAACAGTATTTTCGCATATTTCGCGAGGTCAAGTAACACGATTTTCTTGGGAAACAACTCATACAAGGAGTTGTTTCCACTTTAACACTCAACTCGCAGTATGACAACTCCAAAATAATCCTAACAAACGTTTTTCTTTCTATTTTAGCTGAATGAAGATAGTTTATATGGCCAAACCGATCAAACCAGGCAATCTAAAGGCTCTTTGTTCTTCTGATGCTGCAATACGCATACCAGACAACCAATATCATTTTCGCTCGTATCTTACGCATGTGCCTGTGCTGAGCCGTTACACGTCCCTGCGTTTGAGAGACAATTATGCTCTCGTCTTTATGTGCCATCAATAAGCAGGACAAGTGATGCTCTGTGATTGGTTTCGGGTTTCGTGGCCATTTTGAATGCTTTTATTCCTCGTCATTCCTCGCATTAGTCTCTTGATGGAGACAACTCCATGCTCAATGATCTGGTCAGACCGGCTCCGTGGATTAGAGCCGCGTTCTCATTCAGGCCTGAGCTTTAGCCAATTCGGTTTCAAATATTTTATGATAAGTTATAAGCAGTTATATTCGTATATGGCTTATCAGGTGATGTCAAGCATTTTTTTACTATTCGCTAATTGAATCTAGAATCTTAGCTATGATGTGTACTCCTACCCTTTGACCTGTAAAATTTTCAAGTCTCTATGCTAGAAAGATGAAAACGACAGTCTACTCAATAACTATGTAATTGAGTAAATCACAGTACATTTACTCACATACATGTATTACATGTCGTGAAGACCGACCTGATTTCAGTTATATTTTTGTTGTACATTGTCTGTAAAGCTGTCGCCATGGTGATAGGCTGGTATCACCCATATCATATTATACAGATTATTATAAGTGTAAGCTTCTCATGAATATAAAATAATAAATAAAATGTTTTTACAACATACATGTGTTTTTGAATGTTGCAGCCGTAAAGTGTTGGTCTGTATGTTACTTGATGAAAATGGAATTGAATGCAATGAATCATAGTCAGGAAAGTTAAAGACAGCCGCGTGATTTTTCTGCTGGTGGTCAAACCAATGGGTTGTCACAGTTCAAAGTTGATTCAATCTGTTTGCCGTTTCCGCATTGTGGTTCTTTTAGTATCGGACTGCGTAGACCACTGCCATATGCCAAACTCAGTGGTACCAGCCTGAAGATAGGCACTTGTCGTCTAAACTTTTCGGTCTAGCAGCTGAATGGCGGAGATAGAGCCCCTCCAGGGCTTCAAGGCTATGGACAATGAAACTCATGGCTCGTTGAATCCGTTAAAGAGTTGAGTAGTCAACAGTCATTGGGCATGAATTTCCGCGACTGCCAGTTAGAGGCCTGGATACTAGGGGCTTTTAGAGTAGTCTGTTGATTGGAAGGTTTCCACTTCAAGTGCCTGTCTTCAGGTTAGTACCACTGAGTTTGGCATATGGTAGTGGTCTATGCGATCCGATACTAAAAGAACCACGATGCGCCAACATTGGCAAACAGATTAAATCAACTTTGAACTGTGAGAACCCATTGGTTCGACCACCAGCAGAAAAGCTCACGCGACCGTTTTTAACTTTCCCGACTACAGTACTCCCCTCGCGCCCACCAGCCGTCACATGCCGAAGAGCCAACTCACCTAGCCAGCAATGAATGGGTGTCTAGTATGGAGTTATCTACCCTTATAACTTTGTACAGGCGACCGAATGCCGACAAGATAGTGCGCAGGTGCAGTGCGTGCAACCCCTGATTAACTTTTGTTGTCACGAGACCAGATAGTACACTATGGATGTTACAGTAACCAGTGACATTGCCACATGTGCTAAAGCCAAGTCGCATGGCGGCTACTGGCGACCTGACGACACCCATCATTTGTAGGGTTTTGTCATGCTTACAAGTATTCACAGTAGTTTCGGCTGCGGTGGCTGTCTCACCCCTCGCTTTCAGAGATGAACGGCAGAGCCATATGTTAATTCTTAAGAAATAGTGTATAGGTATATAGAAAGAACAGCCAGCAGATCATTATATTTCATTTCAGGGAGTCATGGGTGTTATTGGAAGAGCTCATTTTGGTGATGTGATCATGTTTGTATGTTTAATCGGCATTTGCCATGGTCAGTCTCCGGTGTAAAACACATTGCTTTGCGGCCACAGCAAGCTATGATACAAATTGTGTGCACTTTTATCACCGATTTAGTAATGACTTAGTTTACCAACATAATGACTTGATTTCTACCAAATGAGCCAGTAATGGGAAGCGATATACCACATGCGTTTAGTTTTTGCATTTTACTGTCTAGATCTCTGTAGCTATTGCAAAGGTAATGGGGATTTCTCGGTATATATACTGGGCGCTTTAAAACTGCTGATACGGAGGTGGGCGATTGCAAATCTTTGTGATGATTCACAGGTTAATCCAGGTGCCCGACAGGTTAGAACAGCAGCCCTTTTGACGTCTGCTACAAGGTTGTGTATCCGAAAGCGAGGTGGGATATGGCAATGGGCATGTCGTGATATGGGTGGGGAGCTGGCAACCCTGGAGACAAAAGACAAAGTGGCCTTCATGATTGGCTACATGCATTTGAATTATGCAGCACATAGTAAGTGTAAATACAAGAAGGGGATAAGCGGTAGTCCTATCTGCTTTTCACTTACGTCAACAGTTATTCTGACAGGCCTAGGAGACTATGAATTATGCAGCACAGTGTAAGTACAAACGTAAAAAAAAGGGATTGATGCAGGTGAATTTCATGATAAACTTATAACAGCTACATCAAAAGTTATTCGGGTAGGTACATGAAATGGCCACTACGAGCTTAGTCTGAAATGCATGAGTATATGATTGTCTCATGCATCCAAGGTCATACAGATGACCCAGAGCAGAACAATGAAAAACTGATATCCTATCGTGAATAACCAAACACCACTCGGATTCTAATTTTAGAGAAAACTTACTGGCTTGGAGGAAAAAAGATCAATGGTAGATGGCTGTGGATTCATAACCTGATGGGCACCAATTCACCTATTCATTTTAATCACTGGTATCCAGGTAAACCAAATAACTCCGGCAGCTGGTCCGACGGCTGCCTACAGATGAAAGAGATGAAGAGGCGTAAATGGAATGATATGCCTTGTGCTCGTGAATTGCCTTACATATGCCAAAAGAAGACATGAAATACAGGTACATTTGAAAAATAAATTACATGACTGTTGGACCTAAATGTGAAAAGCAAAGAAGTCGATTGAAGAAGTAAGTGCTAAAAAAATCGGTGAGACAAACATATTCGAACGGCAAGGATATGCAGTATAATAATCTTATATAATCAGATGTGGCCCATGTCAACAATGTGTAAGGTCAAAAGAGCCTACAATTCAGAGCTACGAGACACGTAGAATTGATGTCATGCCGTGCCGGTATATATGAGAAATAAGGCGGATAGGAGAGTTCATTGTGTGTTAGCTTGCGGTCTCACATGATGATAGATAAGATGGCATCGCTTGCTCTTATCTCATCATACGACTAATCTTGTGATTCTCCTTACTAGATGGTTTTAAAGTTTTGATTCTGATGAACAGTCAAAACATTTCAGATTTATGTAATATAAGTATAGTGACTACCTCAACATGAAAAAAACCTCAGCAGAGAAAGAGGATATGCCAGTTTAAAGGAGACTTGTCTGGTTTTGTTGATGAAAGCTTATAAAGAATTCCATATAAACAGGAAATTGAGTCGAAGTAGTTTCATTTCAAATGTCAACATAAAATATATTTTAGTCCAGGGTGTCTTTTTGATTGATAGTCATGTTGGATAATCAAACCTCTACTCAACAGTTAGCTTCGCCAATACCATTGCAGGTGTTTGGGATGCTTAAAAGCTACAAGGTTGACAACTACAATAGGAATTGTCCATAGAGATGAGGGTGTGTCCATCATAACTTTTTGACTCTTGATTTTTTATTCCTACTTATTAAAGGCTGTTACATGCCTCTGCCTTAGAAAGATGATCAAGTGCCCAGCGCCCAAGAAGACGACAAACACAAGATATATCGATGTTTTCAACGCTGACCAGGACTGCCGAATGGACTCTGTTTACTGGACTAATGCCTTTGATTAACGCTTTCTTTGCTTTATGGACCTTATTGTAAAAAAGACTTCTGGTCTTATTTAAGCTATCCGTGTAAAATAAAACTATCAACTCAAATTAAATCAAATAGAAAATAGCTGATGATAACTGGAGCAATGTCTGTATCAATCTAAGTCTCGGTTTACCCCAGAGACGTGTCCCTAGGCTAGTTTTATCAATCCATTCAAGGTTAAAGTTACAGATAAACTATCACAAGACAATGAAGCGACTGATCAGCGAAATTTTGTGAAATGGTTGAGTGCATGCGCACTCAACGGCTCTTACATGTGTATGATAACTCACACAGAAGGAGGCGTTGTGGCTGGGTGGTTAGAGTGCTCACCACTGGTGCTGAAGGTCCTGGTTCAAGGCATTTTGCGTGCAGAATTTTTCAAAAACTCTCTCTGTTTACCCAGGAGTCAATGGGTATCGGAGTCTCTTCAGACCGCCTTAGATACCCTATTGCAGATACATGTTAGCTCTCTAAGAGCTGCTTCCCCCACACGACCAATTGCTAAGGGACAACCTTACATATACGTAGGAACTGATGTACATGTGTGACCTATCGCTTAATGTGAAGGACATCCCACAGGTGTACTACATAATATTCAGTCCCTTTCATGATCTGCGCGTGTATTTAAATAAAAAAGGGCAAGGTTGTCTCTTAGCTAATGACCGTGAAGAGGAGTGGCTGTCAGTCTGTTAAAAAGCCAACTTTCAGTATCAGTGTCAAACACTCTAACCATTGAACCACAGCGCCTTCCTACATGTATCTACTCCATTAAATCAAGATTTCCTTTGAATTGATGTCTTTTAGTAATGCAATCATTGTATAACAAATGATAAGATATCACCCATAGAGTGAGAGACAATACTTTCAGTCGCCCGCCTCATGGCACCATATAGCTATCCTGTAGTACAAAGCTATGCATGACCTTGATGACAGTAGACATGGTTCTCCGGTTGCTGCCCAGGGTAGCAGCAGTTATCTTGAAAACAATGGTACAGCAATCAGGTGAGAATCCCAGACAATGTATCATACCATAGTATTCAAAGGACCCCACCCACTCCCGCTATCTTTACTATATATCGATAAGATTTCAATGATACAGTGTTACGCTTGCCGAACAAGACAAAGATGATTGAATCCAGCTTAGATGTCAAAGTTTGGTAAAGCATTGGTGAAGCATCGACGTGGTTAATATATAGTGTATAGTGTATATAGTTCAGTGGTATTTGGTTCATTTCATCGGTTTAGGTGCCACCAACACCTTTGTCGGTTTCGGATGGAAACAATAAACAAGGAGGCTTATCCGTTGAGTTGTATACCGTCTCTACAGGGCATGCGAATGTAAGCTGAAAGTCAATTAAGAATGCAAATTGGGAAGAGCTCAGTGATGACTCCGTAGGACAATTTCTGTGCTACTGACATCTGTTTGGAGACATGGAAGAAGAGCCATGTCGATCAAGTTTCTAATTCATGTTGGCAATTCCCACAGCCATCGAGCAGACCTTCCACCAGTGCTGGTGCAATACCATAACCATGGGTCTAGAAATTTGGACACAATACGTAGTAGCATGAACCCCGTTAGATAAAATAAATACATGTATAGGAGGACCTAAAACCAGATGGGCCGTACATATCATACAACTGATAGGACACGACTGAATGAGAGAAGCTGGCTTCAGGACAGTGTGGTCAAGCAGGAGGGAGGCCTTTGTTCAGCAGGAACAGAGATGGCTTACAATGATGACGATTCTGTTTGCCTTCTCATTGACTAGTCTTAGCACTTGATCAAAACATTTTACACATCCTGTTTTGTCATGATTCAAACCACAGCATCTTATTGATCACTTCCTTGTTGGGGTCTTTCTCAGTTTAAACAAAATTGTGACTGATAAAACAATAACGGGTAAATAGATGCCTATACATGTCAATTTAATTAAATCACAAGTCATGTGATTACATCTTATCATAAACAAAATGAAAATGCTAAATCACTGCAGAACTCAATCACATGATCATCGTGTGACTCGTTTGAATAGCGCATGTAGCCATATCAGTAAGGATGCCATCCAGATCTGCCCACCTTATCTTAGAATTCTTAGTCTATAGAATCAAAAAGAAGACGGTCACAATGACAAAAATGTTTAAACAACCACAACTGCCAAAATATTTTAATATCAATCATATTGGCAATTTCTGGAGAGCTAAACTGCCTCATATATCGAGTTTATAGCCCTCCATATCTTGCAGTGTGTACAGGTATAAGCCGTCTCTTTAAAGGGCCTCCATTAGAAGAAACCCTAATTTAAATATTATTATAATTTAGAATAAAAGTTGCTAGAAATTTGCAGTTTAACACTTCAAGGATTTAAGTTTAAAATTAAAACCATTTTTATCGAGAAGCCACAGTAGGTTATAGGACTGCATACATACGTAAAATTTTATACCCATCGGTAACATCAAAAGGATGATAACTGACCCTCTCGGCAGGTCTGTTTTGTGATCAGCTAGCTGCCCCTTGCACGTGAGTCGTTTTTAGGGTCACATGCCTTACTGCTTGCTGATAATAATTCAGTATATAAATCGCGTTTAACATCAGATCAAATCAGTCAAGATTGTTCTACACACACATTGACAAGGTAAGTCCTATCGGAAGGAAAGAGTTAAATTCTGTGATGGAAACAGAGAATTATATTTATTGTGATTTTGTGTATAGTGGGACGCAATGATAAAGAATTACATACAGTATAATATAGTATTACAGCGAATTATACTATATTACTGCGTTATAATTATAGTTCTGTTACGCATGATCTTCTGGCAATGTTGAGAGCCATTTAAATTGGTTGATTCTTTAATTTAAAGGAAATCTTGAAAACCTCTAGATATTTTTTCCATTGCATTCAAGGCATTTAAACAATTAGCGCAATAAATTTTTGTTTGAGGTTAATAATTTTGCAATGATTCAAATAATCAGAATTTAATGCGTCTAAAATTACGATTTTTTCTCAACAAGCTGAATGAACTCGACCAGAATCCACTATCTCATTTATCACATGATCTTTTGACACGATTTACAGATGCTGAGAGTTGCCGTTGCTGTATGCTGTGTCCTTGTGGCATTAGCTCACCCCACTCCAGTCCTCGACAGTGCCCTAGATGGCCACTGGGAGCTCTTCAAGGCCACCCACAACAAGCAGTATGCCAACAATCAGGAGGAGACTCTGAGGTGAGTTCAAACCTGCTGCTGTTTTTCTTTCTACTCGGGCACTTGGCAAACCTATTTATGGCCCCTCTGCATGGGCGCTCAGCATAGCTAGGACTTGAACCCAGGCTGTCCCTCTATCCATTGCTACTTCCTATTCATATTAAAGCAGCATGCATTGTGGTTGAGTTTGATAGGAGTTCTGCATTTATCATTATTTTTGTGTGTTTCCGCATGATTGGACAACTTTTGAAAACCCTAAGCGAATCTGCAGAAAAAAACAATCATTTCTGATTTCCTCTGATGATCAGCAGGAATGTTTGTTATGACAAATCAAGCCTAGCGATTTAACCATTGACTGTGTTAGACAGGGTGTCAAACGCGTACAGTGCGCAAATATGAAAATCTGTGACACAGTTCTTTTCGAATTATGTATGACACCATTCTGTAATTTTACTAAAATATTGGGCATCTCCATGTATTCCTTTTCCTGCATGGAGCTATTTTCATTTACAGACGCATGATCTGGGAAAAACATGTTGAGTTCATCGGACAGCACAACCGTGAGTACGATATGGGACTCCACACCTACACTGTTGGACTCAACGAGTACGCTGATATGGTAAGTGTAGCATCTATGCCTAAATACCTTTAGGGGTAACAAGATATGGGCGACAGAGCCTCAACCGAGTTGATAAGAATATGAAGTCCCATTTTGTGATCAGGGTGGAACCTTGTTATCTATTTACCTTCATATCACTTAAATCACAGGATGTGATAAAGGCTATACAAAGGCGATCTCAAGTCAGGGGAGGAGTGTGTACATAGTGATAACTAGAGCCCTAATATGAATATGTTTCTATGAGGGCTTTAGCAATACGAAGCGCACATGATATGGCTTTAAAGATAAGAACCCCCACTTCAATCTTGCGACCAATTGGGTTAAAGGGCACACCACAGGGTGTAGAATTATGACCTTGGCCGTAGCTAGGGACATGTACCACTTCTCTGCCCATATCTGAAACATTTCAGAGTGATAGCGATTAAATTGCGTGAACTCTTTTCCCTATCATTGCCATCTTATAGGGTTAAAGTAACTGAGCAGATGACTAAGCCCCTTTCCATTGTAGAACACCGAAGAATTTGTTGCCGTCATGAACGGTTACCGTGGTGAGAACAGAACTGGCTCTGCCGTTAATTTCCTTGCCCCAAGCAACGTTGTCCTTCCAGACAGCGTTGACTGGAGAAAGGAGGGATACGTAACTCCAGTGAAGAACCAGGGACAGTGCGGCTCCTGCTGGGCTTTCTCCACCACTGGATCCCTTGAGGGGCAGCACTTCAAGGCCACTGGCAAGCTCGTCTCCCTGTCTGAGCAGGTGAATTTCTAGAATAACCTGACGCTTCTTACAACCTAGAGTGCAAAGTGGATGGGCACTGGCGATCTTGACCTTAAATGACCAGGCATCACTCAAAATGATTAACCCATACCGATAAGACATTGATGGAAAATCTGACCTAAGGCCTAATGAGCCGATAATCAGTCTAGTTTGAAGTGAGATTTTGTTCAAACATTATAGTTTCTATTGGCAGAACTTGGTAGACTGCAGCAAGGCTGAGGGCAACATGGGATGCCAGGGAGGCCTTATGGACAATGGATTCACCTATATAAAAAAGAACCACGGAATTGACACCGAGGAGTCCTACCCATATACTGCCAGGGTATGTATATGAACTCTATAGTGACATCCAGGCATAGAGTTATCCTCTCTCTCTCTCTCTCTCTAGGATAACTATGCATCCAGATGTTGAACTGCTGCAAATTGTTAAACAAGTGTTCTTTAAAATGAGGTGTATATCAGTCATTTCTTTGCAGAACGGTAGATGCCACTTCAAATCCGCTGATGTTGGTGCCACCGACACCGGCTTCGTTGACATTACCCAGGGTGATGAGAGCGCTCTTCAGTCCGCTGTCGCCACTGTTGGACCAATCGCTGTTGCCATTGATGCCAGCCACATGTCCTTCCAGGTAAGGCTATAGCCGGGTGGCATAGTCATGTGGTTACATGACATTGTTTTGTCACTGTTCTATATATTGAACCTTCAAGAGCGGAGGCTTGAAATCACCCGATATGCTCCCCAGAAAACCTATGGTTGAATCTTGAACTGAGGATCTCAATTCAATTGAATGATCTTGATGTCTTCTAAATAAAAAGAAATCAGCACGAGTTGTAACAGCCCTCCCTCAAGAGCCAAGTCTTTTCATTTGTGACAGACAAACCTCCTTTCACCAATGCGTCTGACAGCCACTCACAGTACTTTGTTGTGATGTGCGTCTTCTCTGTTACAGCTGTACAGATCTGGTGTATACAACGAGAGGAGATGCTCCTCCACCCGCCTCGACCACGGTGTCCTCGCTGTCGGCTATGGCAGCGACAATGGCAAGGCTTACTGGCTGGTCAAGAACTCCTGGGGTGCAAGCTGGGGACAGGATGGCTACATCTGGATGAGCCGAAACAAAAAGAACCAGTGCGGTATCGCCACCTCTGCTAGCTACCCAACCGTCTAAACATTCTCTCGCACACAATCTCTGGGACCCTGTATTACTGCGTCCAAGTACTTCACCTGGTTTCTTGCTCAGTAAAACATGTCTTAAAAAGATTTGTTATTTGTTCATAATATTCTCCAATACACTTCTGTATAAAATCTATATACAACTTTTCATTACTCTTGTGTTAAATTTCTGCCACGAGATAAGAATTGTGTTGAATATCCAAGGTCAGACAAAAATTCTGATACAATATTGCACCAAGCATTTTGAAGGTTTTAGAGTCTGACACTTTACAATGGTCAATCCTTAGTAAAAGCTGAGATAAGTTAAACAGGTCACTTCGGTTGTCCTCCCCCATACTTTGTTCGCGGCTTATGCCTCGGTTTTTTTACTTTTTTTGCTGGAGGCTGGTCGGATTTCCCTTTCGTTGACGATTTCTGTGCTTGCCGTTTTATTCCTTTCTTATCCCCTTTGATTGCTAAAATGATGATCAGAAAAGGAAGTCAACAATGGCGACTTGGCGATTCGATATGCAGTTTATAGCAGGAGGAGCGAATGGCCTGACATGATTGTGGTATTATGAGTTTCAGTTTCTTTAGCATCTCTCGCAATTGGGGTAAAAGGAAGCCTTTACAGTGAACAATGCATCTATTGTACTGCCTCATTTTAAAGGGAATCTAAATATTCAGGAAAAAAATAAATGTCAAAATTACAGAAGACTCAAAATTAGTTTGCTGAGTAGACTCATGGAACCAATCGATTTAAGAGGACATTACAGTACAGGTTATCTGGGCCCCTTTAACTAGAAGCCCGCTCAACTAGGAGTCCCCAAATTTAAAAAAAACAGAAGCAGGAACAGCCCTATTTAGAGGAGCGTCTGTACTTACATGTAGTTCCAGTCCAGGATTTAGTGACTGGCTCTTCGTTTTTAGTAATTTTAACACATCGTTGCACTCTTAACTTCTGCGTGGTAAACTTCTGTCCATCTAGTTGGAGAGCCAGTGACACGCCATCTGGTGTCTAAATTAGAAAATTTAACTATGAGTAGAGGGCATTATTTAATTAAATGGACTTTATAGAAGATCATGTCACAAAACGAGGACTGATCATTTATCAACAGAGACGTACACATGTGGCAGAGATACAATATACACGCAGCTCTCGTTTACCAAAAGATTCTAGCAGAATAGGCATGTTATTCACTCATTTTGGCTAATAGTAAAAATAATACGTTTACAGGTTTTGGGCACGATTTGTTCACGCATGAATGAATGTATATATTTTTAGTTTGCTGTCAGTCGCAGCGCGACAAAGACCGCAACCAATGAAGTTGGTACCTGGGCAGGATTGGCGGAGTGAAAGCTGACCATGCCCAGGGCCAATTCCACTCTACCAGAGCACCTGCTGATTCAGTGTGAAGCACCAGGTACAAAGTTGAACTTCGTTTCTGAGAGATTGTGGGTCAGCCAACCTTAGTGGTCACAGAATGAGACAAACTCTGATGCCGCAAAGCACCAGTGGGACTACTAGTAGTTAAGCATTACATACCTTGAACTCAATGTAGCCGAAGCCCTTTCCCAGTCTCGTCTCTTTGTCCTTGATAATACGAACATTGACAATTGTTCCGCAGCTCTCAAAATGTCTTCTCAGAGCATCCTCCTGGCAGTCTGTAATAAATTGATTGAGTCACATGGGCCGGCACATCAATAAACTATCTATGAACATTGCCGAGGTTTAGAACTTCCAAGTGCGCAACTCATAACATTACGTAAAACATGGGTTAGCGAGATAGTTCAGTGGTGGATGTTGGCGGGAGCAGGATAGCTCAGTGACACAGTGCTAGGCTCGCAATCGTGAAAACCTGGCTTCGAAATCCGGTCATGCCGTGCTCCTCGTTATGGATATGGGCTCCTCACATTACTCCTACTGATCCAACAAGCCCCAGGACAGCCCGTGTGGCCGAGTAGAACAATTGGAACATGTGTAAGCTAAATATGCGCAAAACCCTCAGCACAACTGGACAATGAACTAATGGATGACACTTACCAAATGGAAGGTTGCCGATGAAGATACTGCAGTTTCTGTTGGGCTCCTTGTCCGATCTATCGGCCAGATCCACCCTGAGGTGACTGCCCATAAACTCCTTACCGTTTCTGAAGAATGTGAACAATTATGCTTTTAAACTATGGGGTGCTTTCAATAACAATGGAATATAGGTACATGCATGCATACGGCTGCACTTATCTTTCACATGAATATGTCAGAGTGCTAATTAAAGTACATCGATTCCTCTATCTCGACACAACTGTACTCACACAGTGGCCAACAAATGTGCTTGGTGTATGGGGGAATAACACAAATTGACAATAGACTGACTAGAGAATACTTTAGAACAAAACACTATCTGATGGTTAACTGTGATGTTGATAAGTAACACAGCCTACCTCTTTTGAGCTTTAGTAGCACTTTCTACAGTTTTGAAGACCATATATGCATTCAAGTTTTTAGATAGAGGGTGAAAGTCTTTCCTGCAAATAAGAGAGTCAAATATGATGGGTTTGAGCACTCAGTAATACCCAAAATGATTTGAAAAGCTACAACTTAGAGGGTGTACTATTGATAAATGAGATCATTGAATTAAAACATTTCTGAGACAGCGTGCGTGGCATCGGTTATAATCCATATAAAACTTGACGAAATGAATAGACGAATGATCAGTGATGAATTGTGTTACGCTTACTTGATGGCTGTCGTGCGCCGCGGTACAGTTAGATCCTTTGGCATCGCACTGCGAAACCTTACCGACTCAATATCACCAAACTTTTTGAAAAACTTCATCAGCTCCTAACCAACAACAGGCAGGTAGAATAATGGCTTGTTGAATCATGTCTATCAGCACTTAAATTTGGAGGGGGGGGAAGAAGTTCCTGGGTATAGTTGGGCATGCGGACGCCGAGTGATCAGCATTCCCCAACTAACACATCTTTTAAGCGAGCTTCATTCTTACAGTTACATAAATATGCATATAGATGCCTACCCTAAAACAGTCCCAACCTCAACCTTTAGACTTTAACCACTGAGGTCAATACAGACAATGTCACAGGGCAGAAGGCTGGCAATCGCCAATGAGCTAATCAAATCATGTTGGACAAAAATTCCTGTCGCTTGGAGAAATGATTCATAAGTCAAAACTATTAAGCCGTGTTCCTGATATGGGAGCTATTTCGAAATTGAGATCACAAGATAGTCAAAGCATTGGAAATTGTGAGATCATCCAGTCCTTCAATACAATGAGATAAGGCCCACAAAACCAACCACGGGCTTTATGGGTAGAAGACTACAGAAGTTCCCGCTCGCTGCGGAACACATACCTTTTTAGTGGCAGCGGTTGGTAGGTTACCGATAAATACAGTTCGTGTATTCAGTTCATCTCTGTCACGTAGCTGTTGTTTGATAAGTTTTCCTTTTATTCTGTGAACCTGTCTTTCATCTACTTCCAGTTCAGGTTCAGTTTGCTCAGCCTTTACTGGTGGCTCCTAGAAATAGCCAATGGAAAACAGTGGCGACATGAACACACAGCCTGTCAACCAACAGGCCAAGTTTCAAGGGAAAAGTTTAAATACAATTATGGAGAAAAAAACTTGGGGAGGCTGTAATTACGACCCTGGGTTTCTACATACCGGCTGAAGAACTTTGGCTGCTTCCAAGAATTGCTCAGCCTTTTTAGTATCAAATACATTGGCTAGCTCAGAATCCCGATCAGATTCAGTTCCACTCTTTTTCTGTTTTTTAGGTTTCTTGCCTGATTGGTTGATTAGACTCGATAAGCTTCCGGGAGTATATGACTCCATTGGCACCAGACTCATGTGATATCCAGCACTGGCCAAAACTGGAAAGAAGATACACGCTGATGTGATGTGTCATAACACAATGCAGTAATAACCAACTAATATTCACAACCGCTTACAGTCACAAGCAGTTTGGTTTGGGTTCGATGAGCATATAATCACCATGACTAGTACTAGGAGTAGTTTCGGATAACATCATAAATCAATTTTGTCTCTCTAACTCGAAAGTAACTGAGTTAGTTAGTATCTGGGTGAATGAGACAGGGTTTCCTGAGTGGCTGCTATGCCTAGGTTATTTGCACTGAGGCTGGCAGTGGGACTGAGAGTGACCCGACTGAAGACTCAAATAATCAATGAATGAGGTGAGTGAATGACTTTAAGTTTAGTCTTTAGACAGTCTATCACTCTATGGGACTCATTTACTTTATCGAGCGACGCATGACTGAGTCAGTCGCTCAGTGACTACCTCAGTACTTGATAGGTTGCTCAGTG
>Ga0224511_10000365_pt1 | contig 20658 bp, 12 predicted proteins | sample SF_May12_sed_USG_2_FD_169988 | JGI IMG/M metagenome (GOLD analysis project Ga0224511, IMG submission 169988) | Sediment microbial communities from San Francisco Bay, California, United States - SF_May12_sed_USGS_8_1 | ecosystem: Environmental > Aquatic > Marine > Sediment | place: USA...
AAAAATTCATATACGTGTTATCTTGATCAGCATGAGGCTTTCATAATGTTTGGAAATATTTGCCTTGTCTTTCAACTTTTATTTGGCAACAATAGCTTATAGTGCATTTTAGCTATTTGGAAAATTGCGCTGTATCGACCCAACCTCTCGCATGACAGAAAATATTTGGGGAGTCTGATAATCCGTGTTACCTATATTGACCCCCCTGAGGTTTTATACTGATATCAATATCTGTGAGAAACCGGTATATTTTGGTACATTGTAATTTAATCAGGCATGGTAGCCCAATAGGAGAATGACTGTACCTCACTGTCTGTTCTCTCTGTGGACCGGGGTAAATTCCCGGCTGTGGCGGAGTATTTCAAGGATTTTTTTACTGACTGATCCACACACCTAGATGACTCTGGTACCATGTATGTGGTGGAATATCTTTGCTGATGCATCAGGTAATTGCCAGGTGCTCTCCTGCCAGAGGAAGACGAGGATGATGCAGCAACTGATGACTCTGCTCCAGACTCTGTGGAGGAGTCTTGAGCCCATGAGAAAGCAGTCGCACAGAGACGGGGCCATGCAGCTTTTACTAATGCAGACCTGCTAATCAGGAATTGTTTTCTTCCAACTGAACTGCTACTAGATACCTTGGCACTAAAATTACATTATTAGTATGCAGCCAACTAGTAAATTTCGTTTCCAGTATTTATGAGTGAGATACATTAGGGTGCTAGGCTTTTGTGCATGGGAGTTCAGGCGAATAGACAATGCGAGCCTACGGTTGCTAGGCTTAGATAAGCCTATCCAGGCTTCAATTCCTTTATCTTTTCTGTACCATTGCCAAAATAAACCACACCAGCCCAACAGCAATGTGAATAAATGTGATATTCGCTTTCTGCACTATACAGTTACTGTGTCATGAGGTTGTCCAACTTGTCCTTGATGTCAATAAACCATAAAAAATTTATAACCAATTGACCAGTTGAGGTAACCAGTTGAGATTTGCAGACCCGAGCTAAAAAAGCAGTCCAGCATACCATACATACTCTAGTACCCTACAACACTCGGCCGGGTTGCAGGAAGTGGGAAAGCATGAGCTACCCAGTCCCGAGTCGTCAAGGGCTATCGCGCAGCCCACCTGATAAAACCGTGACCCAAACTGGAGTGGTATTGGCTCTTATTCAGTGTATGCCACTGGTGTATTGGAGCCAAAACCGCCAGATTTAGTATACATACTATGGATTCTAAATTCGGGATTTGTTTTAGGGCTTTGTAGCGATTCTATCCTATAGATATTCACCCCACTGATTCTTGCAGCCGTTACAAGGCAATTCTGAGAGTCAAATGTATTGGTAGCAAGAGGCAAAGACAAGCAGAGAATCAGTCTTCTTTGGCAATACGAGTCAGCTGTTTGACAATGATACCATGGGTGACAGTACATAGTTCATTGGCTCCAACCATTAACACTGCAGTATCAATTATATCAAAACTGAAAACATTTCAACATTGAAAACTACAAATCAATTCCTAGAGCGAAGAAGAGAATAAAAAAAAATACTACAGATTCGTGGCCAACAATCGGATGGCTAAACCTACCCAGTACAAAACTAACAGTCGCTCTCGATATCCATGACGGATACAAATCTTGGTGCCGCTATTGCATACCTGTACAAAATCAAATGTACCACTTCAAACCCTGCCGATCTGACGTGCTTGAGAATAAAAAAAACAAAGGACAACCGGCATCCTGCCAGGCATCCCGGAAAAAAAGCAGTTTGTTATTTTTGGTCTATACGAGGTCTCTGAATGGACACGAAGAGTATGTGTAGGTTTATACTGTCTCATATGCAGTAACTATGAGTTTATAGTCGGTGGTGAGACGAAGATACGTATAATTCCCACTGCGACGGCTCGATGGACATAACCATTGCTAAATTCAGCCTAGTTAACTCCAGATTCCAGAAGTGTGATCAGAATACGACATCATCTCATCACCGTCGCTCTACATGTCCATTTCAAACATGTCGTCTCTCTCTGTTGAGTCTAAAAGAAAAAAAACCAGAGTTAGTGGGATAACACCTGTGGCTACCAGTGTTGAGTCGGGGTAGCGTGAGAACTTGGTTTGGCCAAAACTTTGAAACGACTTCCGTTTCGCTGGAGAAATCTATTTTAATCCTAAACATGGGCTAAAGGTCTTACATGATTTAGAAATGGCCAGTGATGTACATTAGGTGGATACCTAGCATGTAGGGCTATATAATCTCCCCCATTCCTATGCTAACTAGAACTACTTCCCTAGTTTATTGCTCTGACTCACTGTGGTTAGCTATTGAAGAGTTATGCTTTAAGGATAACATAGGACTATAGGACTATAGGTGTGGCAAATCTACCCCTTCAACATACTATATGTGGATGCTCTCCGGCCTGCTTGCTGAACAAAGTCTCGATGTTTTCAGGATAAATTCTAGCAAAGGGTGCAACCCTGTGTGTTGGCTTGTGGCCAACCCAGAGCGGCAAACTTCACCAGCAGACCATGGTCCTCTTATTACAGTACTGCTGGTTCTTCATTGGCCAGTTGCCAAAACCACCCCAGTTGAAGTGGCAAATCCACCGCGTGTTGACAAAATACAAATTGTGCCTTTGGATTACTGGGGGCAAGAGCACTAGTACACACGTTACTGAGTACGCAAGTATGCTAGTAAACAGTTAGCGCTAGAAACAGGATCTATCTGGGGGATCCTGACCCTATTCTCCCCATAATTGCTGTTATTATTAGCTGTTGCAAGCTGAATTTTATTGCAACACATTTTGTTTGTGCGCCATGAATCACTGCCCTTCAGGTTTCAAAGTTTGACCCAGGTTTCCATTGTTTTTCGAATGCATGAAAGCTTGAATTTGGCCAGTTACCAAACCAGTCCAGGGCAGGCTCATGGCTTAAATGGTTTGCCGAAAGCAAGCTGGAAGCTTTGCGAATGCATTGTTCACCTCTAGTTGGCTATAGTGAACTCATTGAATCTAGCTTTCCGGTACTTACTTCTGGTTTTGGGAGCAATATTCTCCTTAATGGGCGATTTGGACGTCTCCTCCGCAATGGTATGGTTTGCTGCCGCCGCACACTCTTCCGGCTCTGTGACGCCAGGGATTGTGGGAAGGTTGCAGGGTGGGCTCATCGAGTGTGGCGAGTTGCGGCATTGCAAAAGAAATTTCCTCTCATAGACGATCCTAGTGCCTGCATAAAAAGAGGACCTTGTGCACTGGACAATTGTATTGTATGTAACCCAAGTCAGCAAACTTGAGCCTGGGTTTTCTCAAATCCACCACCCTCTCCAATGCAACCTCACTTCCTGGTCACCAGTATACCTAAATATTAACCAAACTCGCTTAGTACGGCACATTTAGTTTACATTCTGGATGCTTATTAATACAAGTACACTTCTGGTTCCTGGTGGGACATAAGAATACTTCTGGCATAGTGCCTGCAAGAAGCTCACATGATCGACGGGAATGTTTTGATGGAGGGCGCCCCCTACCGGTCATTATGAAAACGTAAACATTTTGCTTTTCTCTTGATTTGCACCACAATGATTAACTAAATAGCCAGACGCAATGTTGGTTCGGGTAGAAGGCATGTTGTTTTCATTACAGGCGTAATACGAATCACATCAGACAATTCCAACCCGGACTAGAAAGCATAAAAAGGTCAGATACTCCGCCATTTTCCATTCGGCAGCCATAGATGCACGTGATTTTCCGTCCCAGGCGTTGACCGTAAATCAACAATATCCTGGAACTTGCACGGTGCGTCATTTGCAATGCATATAACGGCTTACATAATATAACAGCGTCACAAATAAGTTAAACACTTCTATTGCATTTGGCCTACCTCCCGGAGTGGTCGAAAAGATTGTTCCTCCAGGGGTTGTGCCATAATCCAATGGGAGCTGTCCTGGGTCGTTTACTACCACCCGTCTAACAGGAATGTTCTTGCTTGGCAGCATATTTTGCTGAGTGGGTGCTGCAGAAGACATGTTTACGCAAGTCTAGAGTAACCTTCCAATGATGATATCCAACACTTAGTCGACCTTTTCTTTTCTTTCTGGTGAGAGACCAAGTGTCCGTGCTGCGCTCCTGATCGAAAACTCTCAAACGGAACTCGAGGAATTCGTGACGTGGGGGTCAGAGGTTATGACCTAAATAATAGTCCTTGCTATTTATATAGCAGTGCTATCGTCGATGTCCAGAGAAACGATTGGCTTTCCGTATTTTCATTGGGCTATTACACTGGGAATCCTTTTTTCATCAAGCGTCCCGAAAAAGCCAGATCCTAGCCCCTTGCAGCGTCTCTGCTCTTCTATACCTCAGGCCTGCACTTGTTACGTGATCAGATCAGATTTATCAAAACTCAACCATTCTGTTGTGGTCATGGGTGCTGATTTACTGGAATGAACTCATCTTCCGGAGCTTAGCAAGACCAATGCCTTCTACAACTCTCTGTTACTGTTAGTGCGGCGACATATTGTCACTGGTTAGTGACTCTGAGGCATCTGATACTGCAGTATGAATGATGAAATATTCAAAAAAGAACTGCGCTAAAATGAAAAATATTCAGACTGACTTGCCTGTTTTGCAACATATACCAAAATGAAATACGCCTCAAGTGAATGCACACATTTGCATTCATTTTCAAGACAAGAACTACTTTCAAATGCATGTTGCGAAGTATCATTCTCTCCCTATTCAATTGTGTGCTCACCCTCCATATATGTAGCTGACGCAAGTGTGTGCTTCGGAAAGTTTTTATTGAAACAGGAATGCTCAATCAACTAAAGCGAATTGCATAGGGAGTCATATAGCACCAGTTGATCTAGTTGAATGCATTTACTCTGATAACAAAAATAGCATAAAACTCTTACTAAAACTGAGCAACCAAACATCATTTGGCAATGCGTGGGACGGGATACAAAACTAAAAAATAAAACTCTTCTCAATCTTATTGTTCCCTCGGACATGTAACATATATACATGTATATGTAATAACTTGATCATAATGTATGAACCGGCGTAACCCACGAATAAAAATGAAATCATTAACTAAAAGTAGTCATATTTTTGCTGTTTGTTCGGTGGTGCATCAATATCATAAAACTTACGAAATGGACTAGAATAACATCAGCGTGTAACAGAAGAAGAGTGATTGTTAGTCACAATACGTCTCATTACCCATCATATCTGCCCAGTCATTGTCTTCTTTTACTGGCTTCTTTTCACCGAGGAGCGGTGTTCTCTCATCAGGGGAGACAACCGGAGCAGCAGGCACTGACTAGAACAAATGTAAATATCTAGCTACACGTACGTCCACACTTGTGTGTCTTCACTATAGAGCTATCTCTCATGTAGGATAACTGTATAGTCTGTCTGGAATGACACCCGACGCGAAAGAGCTCACTTTCTGCCCATCTTCAATTCAAGGAGTAAAGTTCCTGTCTCCACTAGGAGACTCAATATATGTATGTAGTATCTCAAAATTTAAAGTGCAAGAGTAATACAAAAGAGAGTTTACGAGGAGGGGGTAGGCTCATGTTCATACCTTGACCTTTTTACGTTGTTGAATATATTTTGTTGTGACATAGATCAGTGTACATATGATGATTGCGGCGCCGCAGGCTATGGTAAAATACGCAGCAAAGAACACCCATTCTTCTGCAAGGTAAACACAGGAAATCCAATGCTAGTATGACAGCAATAATTACTCATTTGAAGAAACAATGGATCTATAAATAATGGGCCACAAAAGCAAAAGCTAATTCTTGACCAGTCTTAATTGGGTCAATGCTCAGCTTTCACTGCTTATAACCGGACCTAAACTAGCTACAGTGCTACTCGCAGTGAAAAAGCACACAGTGACGATGTGTACTTCGAAAAGACAAAAGTATACAAAACGCTGTAATTTTGTTATGGTAAAGTAACCTTGGACACACTTTTGCAACCGCGCAGTTGTTACTGGGGGCAAGACTCGGTTAACCCTCAGGTGACTGAACTGTAAGTGACCAGCACAGCTTAGTCACCACTGAAAAGGTCCCTTTGGGCGATTGTGCTCAAAAATTATACAATGCCCTGAGGCGAAAGAAATAGGAGTTTCGCCCACACTCGACTTAATCTTTCATGGGCTGCCTTGAGGCAAATAGAGCATGCGGTGTCATTGACTGGCGACAGCGAGCGAGTGCACAGGTTATGTACTTTCACAATAGAAAGTGATCCCTCTGATGCATGCGCACAGCAATTAACACCGAACTTGCATGACCCTATAACCTAGCAAGAATGCAAATTCTGGATATATGGTCTACGTTGCCCAGACATATGGGGACTGTAAGATTAAAGGGGATATTAATATTACAGACCTGTATTAAAAAACTGCTGTTTGAAAGTGGCCATCCCTTTATCGTTAATCATGGCGGACTCATCCAGCCAGAACAGAGGAAATAGAAGATTAGGTAGTTTCTTCACAATGCTACAACACATATAGACTTTTTCCATGTATGACCTCCTTGCAGTTACTAGAAACTATAAAAACCGAGAAATTGTCTGACCAAAAATGGTGAACGAACAATTTCCTACCCTGAAAATTCCTCCATTTGACTTCTAGCTATATAAACTGCAAAAACCGGGAGTTTCATGGTGGCCAGCAGCATACGTAATCTAACCACTGGCACTTAACATGAGCTAATGTTTAGCATTATGGCCATCCAGAGAATTGGTGTTACCCACTTCACAGTTGAGTCAGACTCTACAGCCACATTTAATTGTAGTCGTTTAGCTCCTCTCATCACCACACCAGTAGTCTGTAACAGACACAGGCGAACTATCAATAGATTCAAAGAAGACTTAATTCAAAGGAAGGCAAAAAAAAGTCAGACTTCGCAATTGCTCAGTCAGATAACTAATCCAATTTTAATTACTGTAAACTTATGGCAAAGCTCCTAATACTTATCTTTTCACTCGGCAGTGTTAACGGCCTAACACGGAGCGCTACAAAGAGGTCAGTATCAACACTCCACCTAGTAGGCTTGACTGGGATTCAAACGGGAGCCCGCCATGACTGGGATTCGAACCCAGGCACCGTACTCATGGCTGCGAGCCCAGTGCTCTCTAGCAGCGCTATCCCATGGGAGGTCTGATAAATGAGATAACACCGAAGGCCAATAAAGAAACCAAAGCATGGGTCACTTACTGATTCGACATCTATGAATGTGTTATGTAGAGCATTGTCTGGACTCAGTCCTTGCACTTGATCTCCGTAGTAATCGCCATTCAGAAAGTGAGGCTGAGAAACAAAAACTGGAGCACCGCTCTGACACGCACTAATATTCAACACACCTGAAAATAAATTTGTGCAGATGTCAATCTAAAAATTGATAAAAAATTATTAATATAAAATAAATCAACATTTAATAAAAATGACCATAAGATTTATGTTTACTCCTTATTTATTTGACACTGTTGGATTTTTATTCATTACCAATTAAAATATATGAATATAAATAAATAAAGATTCAATAAAAATAATAGTGTTAATATTACCTATTTATTGCACATTAATACATTTTCACCCTTTTTCCAGTTCGCCATAGACCATCTTAGTCTGTTGACATTTTCTCTGAGGATCGCTTGTTGAGTCCGTCATTTGAAATTGAAAGCAGTTTTTACAAGGGGGCACCACTCTGCTCTCAACCACGATTTCAGCGGTGGCCAAGCCTTTAGTCTTCCCAGACTGTGTACAAGGCAGCACATATGATCAGCGAGGGAAAACTTTATTGAAATAATCTGTCATGGCCGGGAATTGAACCCGGGTTACAGGGAGAGCAGACAGTGAGATTCATCCATTCTCCCACTGAGCTATCGTGAATGACTAAACATTATTTTCACCATTATTGCCCTCAGAGCCTCAGACCTCAGAGCCAAGTGTTGACCTCTCTGTGACTCCAATATATAGATGCTGGCAATAAATAGCAACACAGAGTTTGTTTTGACAGGTTAATATTGGAAAAGAAATATTTGATTTTTGACAGCTGTACCAGGAAGAAAAATTTCCACCCTAATCCCAGCATACATGATGTGTACAAACAGCCCCATTGTGTCTTCGCACCATTTCAAGTTGTGCAGGGCATTCCAAGGGAGAAAAGATCAGCAGGTTACTAATTTATTTTAATTCATGTCATTTTCTTTGGGCTTTTTTATGGGCTATAGTTTTTCGAGTTATCAATACTCATTTTTGTAAATAGTCAAAGTCGCTATCGCAACAGGAAGTGCAGAATTGAGTCTCTTTAAAAAGGAGAATACAACTCCCAAAGTGCGTCAACCAATAACTGTGGTATTATAAACCATTTAAGCAGTACTGACCAGCATGAGGACAAGACTTCCCGACACAGTAGCAGGCATTATCCTGATTTCCCGGAGGATAGGCAAATAGGGAACTCGGAGGAGTAAATCGGTAAAGTGGTACGTCTTCTAACAGTAAAGTATGGTCGTACTCCACAGTGATTGACCTGCAAACAGTTCGAGTTATCAGTAAACACCAAGCAAGGATAGATAGATAGGATGATTAAAATTATGTCTTTTGGATACTGAAGCCGAGTGGAGGTAGAGTTCAAATTTAGATAAGATTAGATTGGTTGACTCCGGGTCCAGAAGGTGGCTCTATTTTTTAGCTTTGGGTATATAGAGTACATGTCAAGGTCAACAGGTGCAATCACCAAAGGCAAACTGACCAAGAGCTATAGCGCAGCTTTTCAGAAATATACAGTAAAACAAACTAATGAGTTGATTCAGATTCTCATTGCTTATACTTAAAATCAGTTCATCACGAGTCTCCACCTTTGAATTCAACTGGATGCAGATTCGGTGTTCATTTGTGAATCAGAATTGACACGATTCTTCAAATCAATTTGTACACCTCTGCAGCTTGTAGAACTCTTTCATAAATCAAAACACTCCTTAGGAATTTCGTTCGAGCTTATAACACTGAGAGCACAACTCCACATTCATCTAGCTTCACAATCGAGGCTGGAGAAGAACCACAAACGTATTGACTACAGACTAACCTGCACAGATCTGATGAGAAGAGAGACAAATGGTCGGATTTACTAACGAATGGATGATACATCGTTCCGTCCGTACCATTTATCATATTACAATATTCTGTCTTCCAGTAATGGATATGACTACAAAGCAACAGAGACAGGTATATTTTAAATATTCCTGAGCCTGAGGTTTGTTGGAGCGATAGGAGCAGGTGAGGAGAGCATTCTCATGGTAGGCACTCAGCACCAGGACTTGAACACCGGATCTTCAGCTCTTGAGCCGAGCGCTCTAATCATTAAGCGATCCATCCATGTTTCTGTGTATTTATTGTTCGGATAAAAGAGGTATTCCCCTTGAACGAACTGAGGCTTTTCCAATAGATACGACAGACATTTTACCACAGAGTTATCCTTCCCTCTTTTGTGAGGGTAACTCTATGTTTTTATACATTCATCCATCCTACACTTTATCTATCATCATTCTGTTTAGGCTTTATACACCTATGTGAACGGTAATAATAAATTCAGCACTTACATAACCTTTCTTTTACAAGCATATCTTTTTTTGTATGGGATTCCGTTTATATGCTTTTAGTGTCAAGCGTTACCATGTATGATTGAGCCCAGACCTTTTGCAGAGCTCACTTGCTACAGCTGATTATACACCGGCAATATTCTCTGCATCACTCCTTGACCTCCGATTGATGATGAGGTATATTGCCACATATTGCTACTAGGGATGGCACTGAGACGGTTTTCTGTTGTCTTCCTCAGGTTGCTGGTCGGGGGTCTGTCGAGTTAGCCATTTTATTTCACATTCCCAGGCGAAACCCAGCTACTTTTCGAGAGAATGGAGACAGATCTTTGACAACAATGAAGTGCTTGACCCTTATCCGGTGGTTGGTACCTTGACTATTTATACTGCAGTGATCTGAACCTACGCTTGCAGATTGGCGAGAGAGAGTCTTGCTAAAGGCTCATATCAAGGAAAAACCTTACCAGCACTGGGAAACGAATTTACAACCCTTTGATTGTTATTCCGTGCTTCTACCGACTGAGCTTCCCTTGGCCCCTGATCTTCAACTACTAACTACAGATTACTTACTCATCCCCATTCCATGAATGTATCTCCATCATTTTATCCAGACTTCCTTGGCCATTGTACACATTATACACCCCATCATCTGAATTATTTTTCTGAAATGAACCGGAATATTTGTTTCCACACAGTAACAAAATAGATGGTTGGCTAGGTGGCCTAATAGGTGTACCCACTCCACTGCCTCTAAACATTTTGTCGCCCCAGTCTTGGTTCATCTGCTGGGGCTTTCCCCATAGAGATAAAAGGTAGTTTTTTCAGTATAGGACAGTGATTACCTGAATAAAATAAGACTATAAAAGCTAACAACAATGATTGAAACCGCTTCCAAAGAGCTCACAAATGTAAAAAGTCTCATAAACATACATGTTAGATTGTGACCATTTTCCCAAAACTAACACTGACTGTCCTGTTTTTCTGCAACTAGACATCATACATCTGAAACCTTTGCTTAGATGTTGCGCGCTCACACTGTGGCTTGCTTACCTTATAGAAAAAGCCAAAGTAGCCATCATTGAAAGGTGGAGGAAGAGAGATATTGAGGGGCTTCAGTAAGTTTACAATACTCGTCATAACCTCATCTTTGTAACCTGCACCATAAAAGTCATGAGTATGAATTAACTGTCTACCATCGGGTATGGATTGATGGAAACATTCATTTAGACTAGCGCCAAAGTACATTTCTACTGGTGACAGTTAATTGGGAGCAAATTGAAATCTTGTGCAAAGTATAAGAAGCGAGTCTGAGTAGTCAGAGAAAATGAAGTTGTCATACAACAGTCATACTAACCGATGGAGCCCTTTGTTACATCAATGCAGTAATATTTACCAGTTACTGATCTAAAGGCTAATTTGAATTTGTTATTTTTGAACTTTGGATTTAGTAGAATGTAGCATAGACTATTAATAGCTCTAAATAGCCATTTCTCAAGACTAACCGCTCAGCTTGTAGTGCTTCCTTCGCACTGAGTCAGAAGATAACTAGTAGAGTGAAACTGCGTGACCCTGACCAGAGTCGACTTCCACCCAAGGTTTGTTGCTTCACTAGGAGCCCCACTATTGTCTCCAAGACAGATGGAAGCTATTATTGTAACAGCCTCTGATATTCGAGATAATTCAGTTTTATCATTTTTTACTCCTCACAGCTTTGGTAAAGCTGACAAGTTAGATCGTTGGCTTTTCACCAGTTACGGCTTAGCATGGAGCTTCACGAGCGAGTCCATTTTAATGCTCTCACCTCATAATGAGGCTTGTTTTTGTTTTAAGCCACGATAAAAATGAGGACTTCATACTCACAACGGGAGCCAGCCATGATCAGGATTTGAAACCATGTTCAGCCGGTCATGCGCTACCCGAAACCTATTCTGCTAGCCCCAGATACTTCAGTTGATATCATTCGACAGTTCCATTTTGCCTTACCCCAGAGGATGTCGTAGACAGAAATATTCCTGAAAATGATGTCATCCTTGTTGAAGATTGTCTCCAGAAGTCCATTCAGGATGAACTCAGCAGCTGGCGAGCCAGACAGCATTGAGATAACGGACTAGAATATACAAAAAGTCATCAGTCATGAGCATGAAGACTTTTGATTCATAGGGTAATAATTACGACCCTACAGTGTCCTAGACAACTGAGATAGGTCTTCCTCAGTAGCTCCTCATATGTGAATTTTTCACCTTAAAACACCCTTTGAGTATATTTTCTGAGGAGGCAACATGAGCCCCTCCTTTTCCAGGAGTTACAACAGAATAACCAAAGTAAGCTAGATGACTTCCCAGAACAGAGCGGAAGTGTGTATGTGTCACAATGGATGGTCGGTCGCATATTTACAGACAAAGGAACCAACCACTAGATCTTACCATTCTCCGTGTCCAGTAAAGTATGTCTGAAGTAATCAATCATTCAAACTTAATGGTAGACGAATGACCAAGACTACTCTAGTAGGCATACTGGACTGTGCCACTAAGGTACAAATAAGGTGGGTACAACACACAACTCACTTACTGCACTCATCTGAAAGCACAGTATGGGATACATGAACAGAGCTTCTCAGTGACATAGGCTACCAATTCGGCGTACATGAGCGTCCTTACATACACAGTCAAAAAGTGGCCCAAATGTCATTGAGTTGTCATCTCTTGATTGGAACAGATGCTTGTTTCACAAAACGAGATGAACTGTTTGGATTAGCTTATAATGACTAGAGACCGTCAAAGAGAAAAACGTTCATTGCCGACCAATGAGAAAACATCTTGAAGGTTTCGTGCAGACAGATAAAGTACATCACAGAGCCAGCATGGCTGTAAAGGGCTGTGAGAGATGAAAAAGAGAAAAATACTACATGATTAAGCTATGGAATGACCAATCCGCCAATCATACTTATCATAAATCACAAATCATTATACTTACATAAACAGGAACATTCAGTGTAATGAATGTATCATTTTCGCTGCCCACACTTGCTGATCTGTTGAACACCATAGTGCGAGGCTCAATATAAGTTATAGTGTTATTACTAAGAAATGTCACATTCTTCTTCACCTTGAACTCACTACAATGAACATGGCAACATAGATTCAAATTCGAGAATCGAAAGAAGTGCATGCGGTTCTCCTGAATCTTGCTATTGATCTCAAGACTTATCTTCAACAATTTCATAAACTATTACAAGACCCTCGATTGTCTAGCATGATAAATGTTATCGTTCATTGATAACTTTGACACCCTCGATTATCCAACCCGCTAGATTCATATTCAGGATAATCATTAACTTTTCAGAGTATGTGCATTGATAACACAGTAGTAAAGGAGACTTTCTCACAACTAACCATTCCTACTAAACGCGTAGTTCTTCATCATGTGGTCCAGGGAGATTCTCTCAGATTTGAAGGGGCTGGGCCATGACTCGATGGCTTCGAGCCATCCTCCCCAGAATAAAATTCTATTGTCTGTACAGAGTATATATTGTATCTTTGGTCCGGGCAGGAGTAACTAGCTTTGGGAACTTTAACTGGTGATATACATTTAGCTGTAGCTTTTTTGGGAGGTCAGAGGCCGAATTTCCTTCCCCAGGGCACGAGCACCCGTGAATCACTATTTACACGACAGGTTGTCATAAACAAGTATGCTGACATCAGGGAGATAATGCTATTTACTCATGGGTTTGGACTAGTTTCTGACCCTGCTTGGTAGACTGATCCATAGAATTATCTTATATCACAGGAAGTTATATGGACCGAACATTCAGGAAAGGCCTAACATTGCTACGAATAAACTATGCAGTGCATCAAAGTCTCACACAAAAAACGATACTCACTTATAAACATACGGACCCATTTGCTTGAGAATAGGCTTCTGCCCTTGAGAGACTTCTAGGGGATTTTGAAGGTCAAATAAGTAGAAGCTTATCTGCATGCTGACACTGTCCCGTGGATCCTCCCAGGTGGAAAGTGTCGATGAGGAATTTGTCATTGGCAGTATCTGAACAGAAAAACAAACCCTGTGATTTCCAGCATTACCTCGCCAGCGAAACAGAAAATCAACGAGTTCAGTTCATACTCTGTCTGATGCAGACAGGCCTATTGACAGGCAGGTGTTTGTGAGTGACACCGTAGCTGGGAGCATGTATAATACTGGAACCGATTCACTTATGACTCCGTCAGCGAATAACTAAGCAAGTGGTGATCAGTTGAACTCACACTCAAACTCACAGAGACTATCACTGAGGAACAAATGAGTGGCGGTCGTTTTATCTGACTGAGTGGCCACATCATTGATTGTACTCAGTAACTCATTCACGGGTTAGTAACTGCGAGTTACTCAATCGGAGTGAGTGCGACCAGTGTCATAAAGGATGTCACTGGTGTGACCGAGTCAGTGACTCACTGACTAGGTGTGACTGTGAGTGAGTGTGACCCGCGACTGTGATTGCGAACTCACCTTTTGTAATTCAGTATGCAAAACACTGTTGAATATCGGTATTATAGCAATACCAAGGGCTAGTATAACAGCGCCAACCGATAACAATACCACTATTGGAACTACAGACACGAACGCCATATTAGCCTAAATCTTGAACTGGTTAGATTTGCACACGGAATTTTCGATGTGTTTTCTGTTTTATAAACTGTCACACGGTCTTGTTATTCAGCCCGGTACTAATGCATTCCATTATGTACTACTTTTTGATCAGAACGAGCGGCCCCCTATCCTGCATTACTGCACGTCATGTGATCCGAACAACGTAGAGCCCAGCTCCGCGAAGGGCTATAATGGGCACCGAGTATGGGGACAACTCTATAGTCAAATTGGTAACAAAATGACTGGGTTTTTCAGCGCATGTCAAAGGTGAGGCAAGAAAAGCTTTGCCTGAACCATCCTGATGCCACTCTATCATTAACTAAATCAATTAACCTAAGAATCGTGGCTTAGCGTTTTACCAGTATCATGAATAGTAGTTAAATCACCTTGCACTTAATTTGTATGAAATGAACAGCCAAATCAAGCTTTACCCAAAATATATAGGCATAAAAATGTGTGCAAAACACGCGCAAAAACATGCTTTAATTGAGTTGTATTCTGTATAAATCTGTTTTATTCCTATTTCAGGTAATTAAACACAATGTAGAATCTAGAGAGCTATCCATATTTACAGTTTATTACAGTTATGATATTTGCATCATTTGTTTGCCAGTTTGGCTGCTTTCCTAGCGAGATATCGCTCTTTCGCGCTCATCACAGCTTCTGCGTCATTTCTCTTAGCATATTTATCAACTTCCACAGCCGGTGCAGATCTACAATGTATATTACCATGGTTATAGAAGCGTTTCATGGTATGACCATGTACTTTACCCCTTGAATGCCCTGGCGGAGGATAACTCAATCTACATTCGACGCCGTATGGAGTCACACAATTTACTAGCCGCACAAATATATGCGAAGAGTTCCGCCGACGAACATTCGCGTATAAACCTAGCATATGGTTATGATCACGTGATCACATGATCACATACGGATACTGAGAAATATTTACGCCTGGCAAACTTCACTGTCATTGCCTAGTTCAGACATCAAATACTCACGGAGTGACACCGGCCTCCGCCTTCTCCGGTGATCTCGATTGAGACCTTTGCTTCGTAGAGCGATCTTCTAAAAACAAAGCAATATAGCTGGGCTCACATGAGAATTATATTGAAACAAGAGAACCACTCCAATTATCCTCTTGCTGGTCATTTCACGGACATATTACGCAAATAACATTATGGATCACTAAAGCATATTGATTATGAAATTACAGAGGTTTATGTTAGGTCCCCGAGCGCTGATTGGCACCAACCACTCGCTGGTGGTGCTCTTCCACCTAGCACCTGTCATCTACCGACTGATTGCCTTACTGAGTTACTGATGAATGTCAACCACTAGTGACTAGTTTATGCTGCCACCCACAAAAAAAAACCGCCGATGCTCATGATAATCTGTGACTGTCTTCCAAGGGAGTAAAGATCGGCTAATTAACAGTAATTCAATTTTGTTTTCTTAATCTGGGCCATAGTTATTCAAGTTACGAATATTCTTAATGGGAAAGGGCATTGTCACTATCGCTCCAACAAATGTGGAGTTGCATCCCTTTCAGAAGGAGAATACAACTCCGGAATAATAGTGTATACGCTACCTTTGGATTGTTGGCGTTTTTTGTGTTCCCGTGAGCGTGACCTCCGACGACGATCGTCCTCTGTACGCCTTTTGTCTTGTGACTTTGACCGGCGCCTTTTTCTATCGTCAGATCGACTACGGGATCGATGACGTGAGCCTGATCCTCGTCGATGTCTCGAGGAGGAATTATCGTCTTTGTTCTTAGAATCTTTTTTCCTTAATTTTAAATCTGATTCCCTTTTCACTTCTCGAGATATTTCTTCATCTGATTCAGAATGTTGACGTCGATAGGATCTATGTACGAAAAATGGAAATGTTGAGGGGAGCGCTCTTTCCAAACATATATTTTCTTTCGACTTCGGCCTTAGTTATTCGAGTTACCGATATCCATTGTTTTAATAAGTTATACACGTGGTTGCTCTGGCTGCAATACAATCTCTTGGCAGGGATTGGATGGCTGGTGGAATTTACCTCTGGGCATTGCTACGCTCATGGATGCTGGGTACCAGCTTCAAACTGGCCATTGAATTGCAAGAGCCACAGGACTACGAATTACTGACTACTGGAGTTGCTTCCGATTCCATTTCTACTTGTTGAGTCATAAAAGACATCTGCTCTTGCTGATTATTGAGGAATAAACCATTATCATCATCAACAAAAATAATAAAGTTACGTCCCTTTAACTAGGGTAGTACAACTCTGAAAATGCCTAGACCGTAGACCGTCTTGTAACCCCTCTGAGTATAGCAGCAGAGTTGGTTCACCTGGCTCTAAAGTATGATGACATCGCAAATTTTTGGCTTATCAGGATCAGAGTGTCTCAAACCCTACTGAGTCAAATAACAGTGCCAGTGAGTGCAGCAAAAGTGCCCTTAAATCCATGATGGCAAAATTGGCACCCCTCTGAAAAACGTTTAAAAAAGGGCGCGTTAGACCAGAGTTAAGACTACATCAAACCCGGTGAATTCATAGGTCTGTGCTATCGTTTTCGACCCCATTTCACCCTCATAATTCGATTCCAGTAGTCAGAAGGTTGACAAAGCTTAAGAAGTTGGGCTTGGGCTACCCATCACGCAGGCGCACAAATGTAATAATGTAGACCCGCTGTGATGTATTTTGTGACAATTTATATCACGTGGGAAAATTTAAACTGAATGAAATTTCATTTGAGAACGCAACATTTAACCGTATTTTTTACTACATCGCCTGCTCAGTATGAACTTCTATTGAAATCAGGTAGGTCTTGAGAGACGCTGATTCTGATGAGCCAAAAAAAAATTTGCCTTGTCATCCATACTATAAGCACATTATACCTGTTCTTTTTAGTTTCAGATTTTTTATCACTAGCTGGGAATTTTTGGGGTTCATTCTTTATCACTGGAGTCTCGCCCGTAGTATCTGGAGTGTCCTTCTTGGGTTCTGTAGTTGAACCTAAAGTCTGGTTATAAAGACCTCGGTAAAAACTGTTCATGTCGGCCTGTTTGGTTACATCCATCATAGCTAAAACAGAACAATTATCAAAATTATATAGGTCTATGGCTATCAACTTTAGATGCTCCTGCAAATACCTATTGAGGTAATACCAATCTATATCCCATCAAATAAATGTGAATTCAGATCCATAATATGATAAATAACACCCAATCAAAGTTACTTTTAAGTACACGCGGGGCGTGCATACAAGCATGCGCACACGCACGCGCGCACACAATAAGATTTTCAAATAGACATTTTAGACTCTCAATTACAAATCAACCAGATCCAGTCCCTTTTGGGTTTCATCTAAAGAGCAAGATTTGATCCCAAGGTGTCATATAAGGAGAGAGAGGGGCCTTAACATCGGTGAATTAGCATCCCGATAAAGGTATCCACTCAATACTGGAGAGCGGATGAATAGCAACTTGAAAATGGGAAGGAGTTTATAAACTTGTTCAAGTATGCCCTAGGCCAACTGACATGCTACTGAGAAGCGATAGTTGGGAGTCAGTTAACCAAGCTATATTATAATAATGGCGAGTGCTATAGGGCAGCACAATCTCAGGATCAACTACCAGTCATTGTGATGCCACCATTGTGAGATCATCATTGTGAGGTCATCATTATGGTTTCACCATTGTGATGTCACCATTGTGCGATTACCATTTTGAGGTCATCATTGCGATATCATTGAAGAACAAGAAGTGGCCTTGGGGCCAGTCAGCTAAAGGACACTGTCTTTTCTACAGAGAGAACTCTCCTCATGAGAGAGACATGTTCTGATGAATTCCTATTTATCACTCACACTCTAACTTCTCTCTTCGCTGCTCCTCCTCTTCCAGTTTAGCCATCTCTGCCATTTTCTTTTTGTAAGCAGACGTCACAAACTTTTCTTTATCATTAAACTCATCTCCCTCTGCTTCCCGCTCCTGCAAACATAATCTGGGAATTGTTAGCTAGAAAGCTTCGGAACTCAAACTAACGATCTGCCTAATCGCATGCCTTTAGCCCTCAGATATTTGCCCAAATCCTGTACCAAACATACGAATGAGTGATCTTTACTTGCAGTGAGGAAAAAGAATATAAAGTTGCATAAAACCCAAATCAGAAAGAATTCTGGAATCAATTTACAGGATAGACTAAAGCTCATTGGTCAGTACAGTTGTAATGTAAAATACTCGCTCACAGGTTGTAAGATCACTCGCTCTCCCACATTCATTTTCTCATATGACATTTCCACCGCTATAGAGAAAGCTACCAGGTTAGATACTTGTTTTGTCACCAGTAAAATCTTGACACGGAGCACCCATAGAGGATCGGTATCAATGCTCCGTTTCATAGTGAAGCTTGTTTTTAACAATGATTAATGTGAGGAGCTCACAGTCACAAAGACCCATGCCAAAATTTGAACTCTAGTTCTCAAGGTTGCGACCCCAACGCTTTGTCGCAATCTTGCTCTTCATGCAAAGAGGTGGCCGTCTTCAAACCTACCTTCTGTACTTTCTTCTCTTCTCTTCGTTCGTGTTCCTTTTTTCGCTTCTCTGATGCTTTCAGCAGTCCTGTTATATATCGTGACTACAAACACAACCCCATATATGATTCGTTTGTTTACATATACACTAGATCAGGGCTGCTGAACCTTCTCAGGACTGGGACCACTTTCGAAAAATGGGCTAATAACTGGAGCCACTTACAAACCGTGTCTTGGCGGAATCAATTGCTGCGTGGTTTAACGCAATCTATTTTTTAATGTTGAAGTGTTAGTATACTGAAAAACATGGTCTCACATTGTACCCTTGATCTCATTTCTTGGAAGATCTTGCCCAAAACCTGCTGCCTGATAAGGTATGACCCAATACGATGGTGGGCGGAGCTAAGCAAATTCGGTTGCATTCGCCCCCATCCGTATCTATATCGTTGACTCACTATATAGGCTTATATGATCTAAACAAAAGTTAAAGTTTTTGCTGTTTTAGAAATTTGTTCGAAAATACTCAATGTACAATGTATTCATGGTATGAGTCATCTTTTGTGAATTTTTGACAAGAATACAAAATATGAAAAAGTAATTTGGAGTCAGCATGGCCGCCGATTGATTATGCTTAGCAAGGCACCGGGTATAACCATTGTTCACCTTTAGCAAGGGCTATTACTTACAAACTGTTATTGGTATGTATGACCAAGAAACCGAGTAACAAGTACCCACAGGAATCTCATCGCCCTAGCGATCAGGCATCATGAATGTCTGCCCGCAAGTGTACAAAAAACAACTCTTCGACCGGAGAGTACAAAGAGTTTGACTCGCGCCCGCTGTGTTTTTACCAACTGTCTAAGGTGAATCCGACGCAAACTCTTATACACTTTAATGTGCACACATCGTGTTACAAACTCTGTAAAAAAATAACGGGAAAAAAATTTTTGGAGGATTTTACAGCACTTCACAATACTCCCAAATGGTTTAGCTCCGGAACCACAGGTTTGGGAGCTTCGCACTCAGTGAACCAAAGATTTTTTTTCCAACACTACAAAGAGCAATGTGTTTTAGCATTCTTCTCCGGCAGTGCACACATTTATGATCTAGACCAGTATGGTTTTAAATTTAAATAAAAAATCTGCATGAGTGAAGCATGATCCTTTTGAAATAAAAAAAATCAAAGACTCCAACAGTTGCATCTATTATTTTTATTTATAGTCGCTATTGTTAGTTATGTAAATTATTATTACAACCAACTTAACGAAATATTTCAAGTGTACCTAAACTAAAGGCAGCCAAACGAGTTTTTAGTTTTTTTCTCAGGTCATGCCGCATTTATGATCCGCGTTTTCTATACACAACCACTAAACCTAACAAATATCCAGCCAAAGAATCTAAATAGCTTGGCTATATTACTTGCTCTAGATTACTGACAGCTAGTATAGTAGTATAGCCCGTACCAGCTTTATTTTGGACAAATCCAGCTCCCGTTGTTCTGATTTTTCAGTAGTAAGGTAATATTTGACAGTTTCCATGCATAGAGTTTAAAAAGCTTCTTCTTCCCACTCTTTACTGAGCATGGGGGTTATCTGGCAAGGAAGATAACAGCTGGGAACGAGGGAAGTTTATAGTGGAAGTTAGCCTGCCCGGGTCAACTCACACTCTACCAGGGCACCCGCTGATTCAGTATGAAGCACCAGCTACAAGACTGAACGGATGGTGCTGAGAGGTTGGGGGTCCGTCAACCTAAGTTTTGTTTACACTTCACCATGCATAGAGTTATCCTCCTTATAACTCTACGTTTCCATGTGCTAAAATGTGGCAGCAACCAGAAGGAAGCTGTCATTTTGATATTGAGTACACATTGGGCACATATGACCACTTCAATA
>Ga0224511_10000366_pt1 | contig 20651 bp, 27 predicted proteins | sample SF_May12_sed_USG_2_FD_169988 | JGI IMG/M metagenome (GOLD analysis project Ga0224511, IMG submission 169988) | Sediment microbial communities from San Francisco Bay, California, United States - SF_May12_sed_USGS_8_1 | ecosystem: Environmental > Aquatic > Marine > Sediment | place: USA...
ACGTCAGGACTTAGCTGCTATAGAGCAGACAGGCATCAACGCGCAAACACAACGTGAAACCGCTGGATTGCGAGCAGCTACCGATATAGAAACTGCTAATATCAACGCTCAGTCACGCATTTTAGCTGCCGAACGCGCCGCAGGCCGTGGCGGAAAAGGAGCCGAGCCGAGCCTTGATGAAGCTATTAATTCATTCCAGCAGTCTGAATTAAACCGGCTGCCTCTTGTTGATGGCGAACCCGACGTGGCTGGCGCTAACCGCTCAGTGCGAGGTGCGCAAACTGCTATCGCTAACCGGGTGCAGGAACTTAGAAGCCAGGGGCGTAATGGAGAAGCAGACCGGCTCAACGAACGAGGCATCGCCGCACTTACTGTGCAGGATCGTAATGATATCGCGGTTGGGCAGCGACTTCGTAAGAAGTTCATTGATTTCAGCCCGAGTTTTTTCTCGCAGTTGTTTTTTGACCCTAAAGTGGGGGATGTATCAGACGACCCGTTAGACTTCTTGCCTGTTAATTTTAACGAATCTGAAGGACGGATTGTTTTTGCTGGCGGGCAAGAAATTGATGCGAACCAAATCCCAATTGAATTATTACGTGACATTCAAGGCAAGTTACCAAATAGGAGTTAATAATGGCAGGACTGCGTGACAGAGTTACAAATGCGCAAGATGATCCTTTACGTTCCCCGATAGGGCAACCACAGGCACCAACACGGTTGCGTAGCGAGACAGTGCAGCCGCAAGCAGTTGACCGTGAAGTGCTTCGTGGCGGTTCTTCATTTACTCGTGGCCTTCGTTCTGGAACAACTCGTGCGGGGGCTGCTTTTGATTCCCTTAATGCAAGAATTGCAGAAACTGTCGGAGATGACGAAAAAGCAGCTTTGCTACGCGAAAAAAGCGCTGAAGCACAAGAATTAGCAGACCGCCAAGCTCCGAGAATAAGGAAGGTTGAAGATATTCGTTTTCGTGATGGTGAAGGCGGGCTTGACATAAAACGCGGCCTCCGTGATGTAGGTTCATTCACCGCAGGTTTGGCAGGATCAAGTATTGCGCAAACACCTCCTGCAATTGTTGGTGGTATAGGCGGAGCACTTGTAGCTGGCCCCCCCGGGGCAGTTGCTGGCGCAGCAGCAGGATTAGCACCAGGTTTTATAGGGGAGAGTATTCAAAGCACTGAAGAAGACCCCGTTGCATCTGAAAAGTCATTGTTGGAACGTAATGTTGCTGATATTGTTACTGGTAGCGCGCAAGCTGCTTTGGCAGTCGCTGCCCCTGCAGTAACTGGTTCTAAGTTCGTTGCTAAAAAAGGCGGGGACATATTACTTGACCAAGTTCAAGAAACCACAGGCCGTATTATCGCAAAGAATGTAGCTGGGACAGCTTTTGTTGAAGGAGCTACTGAACTCGGCGAGACCGAACTCGAGTTACTCAAGTTAGATATACTAAACCCAGATAGAGACCGAACCGGCGATGAGAGCCAACGGTTGAACGCGGTCGTTGGTGGGTTCTTGTTGGGTGCTTCTTTCGGGCCCATAGGTGCGGTTGGGGATCTACGTGCGCGCGGGTCTACGACTTCGGGCCCTGGTTCTAGCGAAGGCGCTGACGCTGGTGCGGAAGGCGGCGACATTCCACCGCGCCCGAACCCTTTTACTGGGCTTAGGGATCGTATCAACGCAGCTCGGGATTTAGATGGAGCCCCTACTATCGATCAGTTCGAGGCAGCTACTACTCCTGAGCAACAACAAGAAGTGCTTAGGCGGTTCGAGCGTGCGCAAGAAAACACTTCTGCGCGGCAGGTAGACGCTGGTTTATCTATCCTCGAGCAGGTTAAAACCCGTATAGCGAAAGCTAGAAGGCTTAATGCTGAAACGCCGCATGTGTCCGCAACTATTTCTGCGTTATTCCCTACATTGAATGAAGCTAATCCAGGTGTTTTTAAGCAAGACGGTACGGTTAGGGACCAACGAATTTTAGAACGTACTGCTGTGAACATTCTAGGGCTGGTTGATGAAGCCCGTAGAACCGGGCAGTTGAGCGACAGTAAGATTTTGGCTGCACAATCAATACTAGGTGATAATTTTATTAGCGCGCTCCGTAAGGTTGATTTAGTTGCACCAAGTGATACTCCTGGCGGGCGAAGCAACTTAAGTAAAGTTTTGCTTCGGGCAGCTAAAGTCCAAAAAAACGCTGGCTCCATAGAAAAACTATTAATAGAAAATGCTGTCGACCAAGACTTTGTTAATGGGTTAACTCGGGCAGAAGTTAGTTTTGTTGCTAACGAACTAGCCAAGACCGTTGGGGAATTGCGTGGCTTGGCAGCGTCAGAAACTGATGCTCAAGGGAAACCTCTAAACGCTAAAGACCAAAAAGAAGTTTTTGATAGTTTGGTAGCGGCTGCATTGGAGGCAGACTTTGGTGAGAACGCGAAGTTCATTGCTGATGAGGTAGCTAAGCAAATAAATAAGTTATCGGGGGAGAGTAGAGTCGAAGCAGAACCGGACGCTAAACCAGAAGAGGACAAAACAAACACCGTTGTTGTCGGCAAGGGAAGCGCAGGAAAGCCCGGATTCGTCGGCCTTACGCTCGACGATCCAAGTACGAAGCTCCAGCTCGAACGCATAGCTCGCCGTGACTTTGTACGTACTGGCGGCGCCGAAGGACAGACCGAAGACCAATTCGTTGCTGAGCGCTTAGCTGATCCCAACTTTGTAGAAGGGCGACTACAATCGGCCAGAGAAGCTATCGCTGAGGCGAGCGCGGAACGTGCTGTCGAAATAAGTAAACAACTACGGGAGCAAGGGCTTGATTCTGAAGCGGTGGGTTTTGTTATAGACACTACAGCGGATGACCCGTTAACTCTTTCACCGGATGAACTCCAAGAAGTTCGTGGCGGTATTATTGATCCTGAAACAGGCAAACGCAAGGTCCAAAGTAAGGAGAAGGATACGCGCCGCGTAGAAGTCGACGGCAATGTGTTTGATGCCACTCGTCTTACGAAACTATTTAGGAAGAAGTTTGCAGGGCAATTTGCGCAAGAAGAAACTGCTGGGGCAAATAGGGATTTACGCTTATTCAAAGAAGGTTTGGCGGCTCTCATTGCACAAAGCAAAGAGGGCGAGGTTAATGTTGATTTTGATGGAGTGGTTCTCGATGGAAAAAACACACTTGCGGCGCTCGCAAAGTCAGAGAAGAACTTACTGGCTGCAAGCGAACGAAAAACGAATGCGCCAATTCGAGAGCAACTCGCTCTGCTCGACGAGAAGATCACTGCCCTCGAAGCCAAAAAGCGCACCCCGGAAACAGATTCTCAGATTCGAATCTTAAACGAACGTAAAAATGCTCTGAAAAAGGGGCGCGAGGACTTCAAACAGCTCTTAATTGAAGCAACTTCGGACGCAGAATTATTGAAAATAGCGAAAACCGTCGAGGACACGCGAGAAGCGCGTTTTAAGCGGCTCAAAGAGTCTGCGCAGGGCAGAACATTAAAAAGAAAAGATTTCGTCGAGGCGGGCATCGTAGCAGCCGAGGATTTCGCTGCTCTGGTAGAAAATGAGATTGATTCTCGAAAAGGGTTCACACAAGAAGCGTCGACTAAAAAAACGGGCGTGAAAGCTGGCCCAGCTACTGCTCGGCCTCCTTCTCGCGGTTTTGCCGACACAGAACAACGTTTTTTAGAAACAGGGCAGGAAGAAGCTGACCCGTTCGGAAATGTCTTGCAGCAATTTGGAAGAGTGCAACAGTTGTTTGTGGATAACGCTGGTTTGCCGCTGACAAAACCTTTCACTAAACAAGCACAACCGCTTGTTGTAAGGCTGAGTAGTTTACGTAATTCATTAATGAACCTCCAAGGTGTAAAAGCTAACACCGATGTCCGCCCGCAATTGAAAGTAGCTGCGAAGATACTTAAAGCAATGCGTCGGATTGACTCAATGAACGCTGTAACACAAGCGAGGCTTGTTCCTATCCTACGTAAAGGCGCGTCGATTGACGAAATGAATAAACTGCTGGATCAGGCGCTGAGTTCTAAGGAGGTTAAAGCAATCGACCCAGTTAAAGAGTTTGTTGCTGATCTTCGCAGCCCAACACGTTTTTTAGTCGACCGCGTACTTGATCGTATCGCTGTCACTACTGCGGATGGTGCGTTGAACATGGTGCGTACAGTCGAAGCACTAAGCGCGGTGAAGAAACCATCACGTGGGCAGAGCGAAGTACTCCGGGCTATGAACGACCGGTTGCACGAGCTTATGGAGGAGTCTCCAAACTTACGAGCCACATTGTCAATCCCACCACAGGCGCATGAAAAAACGGATGTTGTCGCAGGAAGTACGCAACCAGTTGATGTAGCGCCCACACCAAAAAAAGGGGCGGCTAAAGAGAAGCAGCTAAAACTGCGGTTTAGTCGTGAACGAATCAATGAAACTACAGGGGAAACAACTGAAGCACAACGTGAAGATGTACGGAAGTGGCTTGAAAGCGTAGTGCCATGGGTAAGTGTTGTTTTTGACAAAGAGATGGATTTTTCTGGAGAGTTCATTGGTGGGAACGATGCGGCGAAGTCAGTTATTAAAATATCGGCGTTCGCCAAAAATCCAAGCAGTGTTGGTTTTCATGAAGCTGCGCATGAGTTTTTCCGTATGATGGCTGATCCTAAGAATATGGGGTCGGAAGGCAAGAAGATTATACAGACATTACAAAAAGCGGCGAATTCTCCGCTCATACTAAACCGTATGCGGAAGCTGTTAGACGGGCAAAAACAAGCGTTAAAACAACTTGAAAACAATCCAGAAGAACGCATCGCTTATATGATGCAGTTTCATAGGACGGGACAGTTAGAGATTGGGCCGAAAACCACTAGCATTTTTGCGAAAGTATTTAACTTCATTGCTAATATCTTCGGCGTGTGGAGCACACAAAAACGTGCTGTGCACATTATGAACTTCTTTCAAGAGGGGGAGTTTAAGCAGTTTGTGGATACAAAAGCGAAGGTAACCGACAGAAACGCCGTTTATAATACGCTAATGAAACAGGGCACGAACCCAAGAATCGATACTCTCATCGGTCTCGCTAAACCTTTTGTGGACGCAGGCGAAGCAATTTTCGGAGCATCAACAAACCGACTACGTGGCACTGGGATTGTTGTGTTTGATCAGTTAATGGATAAGCTATATCGCCCTTCTACTGCTTCCGGTCGAGATCGGGGGTTTGTTCAGGCGAAACGAGTGCAATCTGACAACTTCAAAGCAAAATTAATGAACCCATTAATGCGGTTCTCGCAAAAAGAGATCCAGAGCGCTTTTGAAAAACACCAACGAGGAATTTCCGACAAAAGCACAAAAGCGTTGTCCAAAGCCGACCGAACGATCATCCGCGAGCTAAACAAATGGTTCAAGGACGTCCGCACTCAGATACAAGGCGTAGGGATAGATGTTGGCAATCGCGCGGTACGTAGTAATTACACACCTTGGATTCTAGATATTTCTAAAGTGACGAAAAACCAAGATGCCTTCGTGGAAATGCTATCGCAAGAAAAATACCGTGATGCTTGGGTTAAGCAGTTTGGTGATAAGTTCACGCCAGAGATGATGATGAGTCGGGTTATTGCGGATGATGGAAATGTTGATTCCTCTGTCGACACCATCCAATCACCAAGCGCGCCATTCATACAACCGCGTCAGATGTCTTTTATTGACGATGCTGATATGGCGCCGTTCTTAGAATCTAATGCGTTCCGAGTCCTGACTATCTATGCTGACCAGGCTGCGAATCAAATACAATGGGCTAAGAGGTTCGGCGGGAAAGATAAAAACGGGGTCTTTAATGTAAACCAAAAAATAACGGATTCCATTGAAGAAGCTAAGGACCAAGGCGCAACTCCAGAACAATTAAGGTTATTGAACAATATCATTGATACAGTAAACGGGCGTTCAGGGAGTACTATCGCGCCTGAGTGGAGAGCGCTATTCGAGAACACGACCATTTTACAGAACTTGGCTATCATGCCTTTGGGTATTTTTGCTCAGGTTGGGGATCCTATAATCATGTTAGCTCGTGGCGCTACGATAAGTGATGCTGCGAAAGCGTACATACGCAGTATTAGAGACATTCCTCGCATTTTTACCAACAAAGGCCCAGTCAATGATGAGGCGTACAAGTTAGCTGAGGACATGAACACTATCACAAACATATCTCTTGTTCAGGCCATTAGCAGGACAGGCGCTGGAATGAGCGGGTTCAATTCAGCCAATCCTTTGTTAAGAAAAGCCAATGATTGGTTGTTCCGGGCTAACTTAATGGAGCAGTTCACAATTAGTATGCGCGTGGCGGCAACAGAAGCTGCTGTGTCCTTTATCACACGTCATGCGAGTCTAGGTGCAGATGCAAATAAACGTTTTTTATCTGAGTTAGGGCTACAGCAAAGTGATGTAATTCTTGCAGGAGTTAAACGCAACAGACCATTATTGACTTCTGAAGATTTTATGTTGCATGCGGGTATGGATAGGGTGAACGCTGAAATAGCATCTAGAAAGATGATAGGGGCTGTAAATGCGTTTGTAGAAACTGCTGTTATACGACCTTCGCCGGGTAATTTACCGGTTTGGTCGTCAGACCCTCGCTTTTTGTTGTTTTCTCACTTAAAAAAATTCGTGTTAGCGTTCAACGAAGTTACATTGAAACGTATTGGAAGGGAAATCGATGCTGGTAATTATGTACCCGCGGTGTCTATGATATCTATCGTTCCTGTGATGATGGCTGGCGATATCTTGAAAGAAATGTTACTGAATGAGGGCAACCCAAAAGACCGTGATGTTTGGGACAGAGTGGTTAGGGCGTGGCAACGTGGCGGGTTGTTTGGTAACTGGCAATATGCGGATGATTTCGTTGACCAAATACGACGTGGAAATTCTGGGGTCGACGTGCTTGGGCCTGCTTTCGAGACTGTAACTGATTTGATTCGTGCGGCTTTTGGCCCGCAGGAGTTTACTACTGCTGTTGCTAACCAGTTACCGTTCCAGCAATTGACGGGGAGTAGGAGTTTTGAGGGTATAATCCGTTAGTTTTTAGTGGTTTGTACACCTCATTTATTTTAGTTGGGTGCATTATCTTTTATGTCTCATTTGTTTATTCTGAGTGCATTTTAAAGCCTGGCTCACTATGCTTCGTTTATTTTTAGTCGGGTGTATTATCGCTCATGTCTCGTTTAGTTTAGCAGGGTGGATATTTTCTATTGGCTCGTTTGTCTCTTCTGAGTGCATTTTTAAAGCCTGGCTCACTTCCTCGTGTTAGATGTCTTGTTGTCTTTGATTCATTTTATCCATCTGGGTGTCTTCCTTGTTATGTTTCGATAACTTACCTTGGGTGCATTCTTTTATTTTGTCTCGTTACTCATTTTTGTGTGTGCTTGAACATGTTGACTCGCTTACAGTCATTGAATGTATTTCGGCTTATGCCTTTATTGGTGTTGACTCATTTATTACGTTTGGATGTATTCTGGTTTACGTCTTTATTGGTGTCGGCTCGCTATATAATTATGGGTGCCTGGTTTCCGTTGTCTCATTTGTTTATGATGGGTATCTTAGTGTTAATGATCTACTAGCCACTAGTGAGTGTATATTTTCTTCGGCTCAATAACTTTCCTACGGGTATATTTTTAATTGTCTATCTACTGTGCTTAATGCCTAGTTTGGCTTCTGCGTATTCTGGCTCTACCACCAATCCTTCAAGGGTACGCCAATTCGCATACAAGTCAATTAAAAAACGTTTAACCATGTACCGCATTGCCATATTGTGACGGTGCATAGGTGTTTTTTCTTTGTGCGTAGGGTGATTACTCAATCTATTTTTATAGTTGTTGTAAACATCTGCATATGGTGACTTGGAGCGTAAAAAAGAAGTGCCTAATACAGCTAACAGCTTAGACTTTAGAAAGGGTTTAAATGTAATGCTCTTTTTTGTTTGCTCTTCCTTGTTTGCATCAATATAGGTTACATCAACTAGATGTTCTTTGCGTTTACTACGCCCGGAGCCGTCAGGAGCTACATCTAGTCCTGCATAAGCATGCAAGCTTGATGGGTAACGAGCTTTGTGGATGTCTATTTCGCTGATTATGACGCCAGCCATAGCAGGGCCACAACCTTTTACGTTTTTTAGATAATCAGTCCATAGCGGGAAAGCTTCAAGGAGTTCCCCCAAGCGATAAAACTGAGAATTTTCTTGTGCCAGCAACGCCATGTGTTGGTCGATCATTACCAATTCTGTGTATGTACGAAGTACTTCGTCAGGAATAAATTTCTTAGGAAGGGGGATTGTTCTTCGTGCAGTTACACCTTCGGTGATATTTTTGTAGTTGTCGGTAAGAACCTTGAGCACCTTCAGTGCTTCTCTGTCGTTTTTTGATTCTTCTTCTGATGGTTTAAAACCTAAGCGTTCTTTAAAGTATGCTACCAACCGATTGCCAGATTCAATTCGAAGTTTCTGTAATGCATAAATAGACCGGACAATAATTCTAATTTCTGTGCTGTCTGGAGCTTTATTTATCCCTGTTACTGTTATTGTGCTCATTCTTTCTTCTCCGTTAGTAAGTTCCAATTGATTGCCCCGTTCTTATTACTGGGCGGCGACAAGTGTCCCAAACTTGAGTGCCGTATTTTGCCGTTGCATAAGCAATAGCTAACCCTTCCCCATGATCTACATCATCGGCAAAGCCAGTCCAAAACACAACTCTGCCGTCCTCCATAACCAATAACCATTTTTGTTTATATGGTTTCATAAATAACACCTTTCTATTAAGTGTTGGCGGCCAGAGATGAACCTGGCTTAAGTAAAGCGTTGGTCAAAAAGTAGAGTGACTGTTTTGGGCAGTCGGCCATTATTTCTCTTCTTAGTTTTCCTGATCCCACATCTTAACCATTTCCTTCAGCTTAATTTCTACTGTTTCGTTCATCGCATCTATATCTACAACTACTTCTGTTGAGTAGAAAGGCCATAATCCTGTTTTTATTTTCTTTAGAAAAGGTTCAATTAAAAACACACCTTTATTATTGCCGTACTTGAATCTTACTACCCAGGGATGCGCGATCGTATCTCTTAAGTGAATTGCATATATTCTATTTTCGTAATCAGGGCAGACTAATAAATCTGTTATCCCGTACTTATCATAAATTCTTCGTTCGTTTGCTTTTTCATAACAATCTGTTCCCGTTACCATGAACCCTCTTTGCGTTAAGTGTTGGTGGGTAAGGTTGAAATATTAATGCCGGTTACTTATCCGGCTCGCACTCAGTACAATCGAGAATTTACTTCGTGCGAAGGTTTTACCGCAGGAGAGATTATTTCTTAGTAGTGTCTTTTTTACTAGAAAGCGGCGCTGCTGAAATGCTTCGAGTGCGAGCAGGCGCTTGCTTGCCAGCCACTTTGTAAACATTTGCGGTGAATTCTTTACACAATTGTGCTAGAGCCGCAGGTTCTAGGTTTTTCAAAGGAATGGAGGAGTCAACATCCGTTTCCAAACCTGTAACGCTTACAGTGTTGGGGACATCGAAAGGTTTAAAATTTAACTTAACGTTCAATTGCATGTTGTAAATCCTTTTAGTTAATATACATGTGTGTAAGATACACTGTTTCAATAACAACAACAGATAATAATAAATAGCACCTGGTGGTTATTGTTCTTTTACGCTTTATTACAGCGTCTATTTTCGAGCGCAGTTTATGTATTGTAATTTGTCGCTCAGCACTGAGAGCATGAATTTTTTTGATAGTTGCGGCATCCCTTTTCACGCGCTGCTCTAATAAAAAAACAAGATGCTGCGTAGCTGCGTCATCCATAGCATTTAGCTGCTCGGGTTTAGTAACGATGTCAGTAAACACAAACTTCCCACTACCAATAGGCATTACCGAGTTCGTAGCCATAATAGCCTGTATTAACTCTGTGTCTAGGTCAGTGAAATGCTCTTTCAACCAAGCTTTAAGTTCTTCGCGTGTAAATTCTCTTGCGCCTTTTTCTTTCGAAAATTCAATTAATAAACGACGTAGCAATCCTTTGTTTTGTGTATATGCCGGGGTAGTTGCACGGCCTTTATTTTTTTGCGCGTCGGTTTTTCTCTGCATCATAATCCTTCCTTGAAAAAATCTTATTGAATAACTTTGGTTTTTTTGAAAGCTGCGAAAGCTGCGATTTAACCCCTATAAATAAACTATACGTCGATAACAAGTCTACGGATGCTTTTTTCACTATCCCTAGTCGAGGCGGGATTAACAAAATTAATCTGTCAAGGCTGTGCTCGATAATCCGTATATGCTTTGCGATCTCTGTAATTTCATCGGGCGTTAGTGACCCCATCTTGTTACGTTTTTGGACTTCAAATTTATGTTCGGCGTTGGTTTTTCTTTCTTGTTTTTCCACGGTTATTTTTCCAGTCGGGATTTTCACTATAAAGTGTCATTATCATAGCTACTATGATTAACAATTTATGAAGTACTTTTATCCAGTAGAGTATCATGTACAGTTACCCGCCTTTTTATATAAGTTGCTAGCTCTTTTCTAGTTAGCATTTGTTCTGCGAAGGTTTTTCTTGTCACCCCCTGAATCCATTCATGAGGCCGCTCAAAAACAACCCCACCTTCTTTGCAGCCGGTAATAATAATAATGTTTCGCCCTTCAGTATAGCGATTTGTGCACCACTCAAGTTGTAATTTAGAAAGGCCGGGGATGATCATTGTAGTGCCCCGCTTAGGCAGTACTATAAATTTATACTCAACCCATAAGTCATCCGCGTTACCGCTATACCAGTCGTCCGCAACACCCCCCACGAAACCATTATTATTTTTCATGTGGTATGGATTATTCTCCGTCATATACTTGTGAATTGAGTCGCGGAACACATTTTCTGGTTTTTTAGCCATTGTTTTTGTTTGTAGCCAAGACTACAGCATAATATTATCTAGAGTGCTTTCTAGCTCTAGAAGCGAATAATCTATATTATCTAGTTCACTATTTAGCGCATTGAATAGCGGGCAATTATCATCATTAGGATCAGTTATTGTAGCGGGTTCATAGTTTGGGCGGGGGCTGCGGTCACATCGGATTACAGGGTTTAATATATCATTAGCCCGCTCAGAAATTATACTCACTCGTTCGCGAAGCATTGTTACGCGTTTAACAATTGCGAGCGGGTGAGCAGCTTGGGCCGGGGCCTCTTCCAACCTTCTAGCCCTTTCCATGTTGTTATTATTCATAATCTGGTTCCTTTTTAAGAATTTCTTGCACCCCAGCTAATTTTGCTTCGATGACACCTATTAATTCGTCATCAACTGGGGCAGGGTCGACAAATCGTACTGAAGCGTAGTCGCTTTTTTCATCAAAAACGAAAGTAGTAATGATACCGCGCGGCGGACGTTGAAATTTACGCCCGCAAGCTGCGATGTACCCGTCAAATGCTCGAGTTCCCGTAGGGGAGATTTTCAGTAAATACACTGGTGTGGAAGAATCTGCATCTGGGGGTAATATAGCTAATAATCGTGTGTTCTGGCAGGCTTTGCCATTTTCTTTGCTGCGCCATTGGTTTGCCCAACAAGCGTCGCAGCCTTCACTAGACTGCATTTCAGGACTGTTTTTAGAAGGATGCATCCCAATACTGTCTTCTGAAATAGCAAAACAAGATGGTGGGTTTACCTCACCGCGTTTAAATGCTTTCGGGTAATAAAAATTTGCGGACACAAAATCAACAATAATACCCTGAAAGGATTCAACTTCGTTCCCGTCGGGCATTACAAATGTTTTGCTCTGAGAAATTGTAACTCGACTGCCTGTAGGAGCCTGTAGACGTTTTGCTAATTTAGCTACGTCTTCTTCATAATTTTTCTTAACCTCTGGCAGCTCGACTCTTGCCGGTTTTACGATGTTGGTGCTTTCTTGTCCTTTCTTTTCCATGTACATTCCTTTATTTTAGTTTGAAACTTTACCTAGATTTAACTTGCGTCTAAAGTGTAGTTTAACGCCCGGGACGCTCTCCTCTTCTCCTGAAGTATGAATGATTTCTTTTACCGCAGCATCGGCAACTCTACGTTGCAGTAGATGAAACTGACTGGTTCGTGCTATAAATTTATAAAATAGCTCCCAGTCGTTTACGATTGGGTATTCAGAATTGCTGATAGATGCCGATGCCATTTTTCCAGCGCTTTTTGTAACATCACCATTATCCATCATATTAAAAATAATTTCAGTAAGTTTAGCTTCTTCCGCTTTTATACGGTCTATCTCTTTCTGTAGTTCCAAACGCGCTGTTCTTTGTTGGTAGAGGGCATCAATTGTTTTACCTAGTGTTTTTGTGCTTGCATGGTGGGGCATTATTACTCCTTTATTAAAAATAATACGCGCAGTTAACAAATAATAGCGCGCATAATGCAAAAAACTCTCCAATCACGAAAGCAAATGCTACGTGTAATCGAGCTTTATATGTATCACGTTGTAAAAGCACGCGTAAGTTTTGATCCATTAATACTTCATTATTATCAACTATTTCATCGATCATTGCATTTCGTTTTCTATTGGGTTTTTTCTTACCGACTCGTCTTTTATTTAGTAGCGTCACTAGAATCTCCTATTGAAAGCACTGAGCTATTTTATAATCCATGTCTAGTGGCAGCCCATCCATCCACGCAGGAGCAACTCGCATCTTGTCTTCCATGTTTTTTAGCGCACCTTCTACGTGCTCATCTTTAACTATGTTAATAATTTCATCGTGTACCATGTGGTAAACGGGAAATTCTTTATTGATTTCGATCATTTGAAGCCCAATAATAATACGCGCTAAACATTGTACAATGTTCTCGGTCATCGTTCCGCCCCATAAATAACGAGGGGCGCCGTACGAGTAAAATATTTTGTCGTTATCTTCAGAAATATGCAGTCCTGGGTAGTTCATGCTTAGTCCGTTAGGCATCCATAGCGTGTCTTTTTCATAGGTAACAATACCGCGAGCTAAAGTACCTGTTTGGTCGCCTCTAGCCATTTTAAATATAGCACGATCGCATGCAGCCCAAAAGTCTACAATGGGTTTGTTTGTTCTTCTAAATGCCTGAATAACGCGTTGCGCCTCCACAAAAGGGATATCTAAAGGCGGGCCTTGTATGCCTAAAGCTAAAGTAGTTTGGAATTTTAAAGCCCCCATACCAAAACCAGCACCAAGTACTGTACTTTTGCCAACAAAACGTTGAGTCTCGCTGACTTCAGACACCGGTACATTATAAATTTCGGAAGCTTTGTGTTCATAGACACCTTCTCCGTTAGCAAATAAATCTACTAGTTCTTGATGGCTAGCAATCCAAGCAATTATTCGCGCTTCGATTTGTTTGCTATCGCCAGCTAATATTTTATATCCTTCTGGGGCAATTAATGAATTACGCAATTCAGTGTTTCCACGAGATGGTAAATTTGTCAGGTTCATTGAATTAGTGCCGCCCCAACGGAATGTATTAGCAGCACAATAATTCAACCCTACAGGAAGCGTTTTCCCGCCCTCTCCCGCGTTTATTAAGCGTTGAGCACGTGATTCATTGATTGTGCTTTTTACAGCGATGCGTGCTCTGGTTAAACGAGCTACTTGGGCATTTTCATGTTCTAGTAGATCATTATATTCTGGGTCGCTACGTGCAAAAGCAAAAATCATTTGGTCTCTATTTGATGGCGATGGCTTCATTGGCACCTTTACACCTTGCTCGCGCAATAAAGAAGCGAACTGCCCGGGGGAACTTAATACTTCTTTAGTTATGCCCGGTCCGCATGCTGCCATAAGATTCTCTTTTTCAGCTATTTCGAAATCACGGGCTGCTGTCGCTTTATCTATATCTACCTTGAATAGATTATCTGTGAACATCCGAATTGTCATGTCGATTAATTGAAGTTCAGCTTCTGGATAAACATCTAGCTGAATTTTCATTATTTCTGCGGTTAAATCAACGTCCTTTGCACAATATAGACATAACTCGGTGAGTAGTTCAGGGGGTAGATCGTGAATTCCTTTGGTTTTTACTAGAGACCCTGCTATTTTTCCACCGAGTCCGTAGAATCGAGCAACATCTTCTAATTTCGCCCTAATGACATTGTTATGCAATCCGCGAGTCATGCTCATAGTATCGATGTAAAAATGCGGGACAATATTGAATATTTCTTTCATGATAAAAGCGTCGAAAGCGCAATTATGGGCTGCGAAAGCATATTTCTCCCAATCAATTGCATGCAACGCTCGTGAAATATCTTCACCGGCATATGTTTTAGTGCCGTGCTCTCCAATTTTTATACCGACACAATGTGCTTTGAACTGAGGGTCTCGGATATATTCCGAAGTGTTCATTTTAGATAGTGTGTAGGTTGTTGAATAGAAGGTTTCAAAATCTACTACAACTATCTCTGAGAGCTTAGGTTTTTTCATTTATTCGATTAGTTCACTTATAGTCAGTTTTTTCTGCCTGTGGTTTATAGTTAGTTTTTTCTGCTCGCGATTTATATTTATATTTATAAATTTAGCTAAATTAAGATCCCAGACTTGAAGTTGATCTTTAGGTAGTAATCCCCGTAGTTCTGCTTTTGCTTTTACTATACTTATTTCGTGAGCGCGCGCATATTCTTTTATTTCTTTGTCGGTTGCTTTTAAACTGTAGTGTACTATCCTTAAAGTCATGATTTTTGTCTTTAGTTATTTCCTAGCTTTCCAGCCAAGTGCCATCATATCACCAAGTACCTTACTTACAGGTAAATTCTTTGTGCGGTCGATTGTTGCCGGGGAGTATTTAACCATCTCGGGCATTGCTTCTTCAAATTGTTTTACTGTTGTGAATGAAGATAATAACCCTTCAAGCTCTTTTCTTAATTCGTACCGTTCATCTCGTTGCTTGTCGAATTTAGCATTGAGAACCTTAATTTTTTCGAGGGTGCGGGCAGTAGGTTTATATTCTGCGTTAAATACATAACAACCAGTGTTGCCCACATATGTGGTCGCTAAAAATGCTTTATACTCAGGGTGCGCCGCCAGTAATTTTTTAATTGGTTCCGGTAGAGCCTCCATAGCTTCTTTATCGACTATTTTTCTCATTTCTTCTCTATAATCAACTTTAGGGATGTCGCCCATGACTCCTTTAATTATAGCTTCTCTAATAACACCTGTTATTCTCATTCTTTAATCTCCTTAGTAGCACGCACTATTGCGTTCTTTAGTTGTGGGATTGTATTGCACATGCAGAGAACTTCAACTCTCCCATTAATTCCTACTTTTTCATCGTTTTTTGGTTTTCGCGACCATACTAAAAGCCAACCATTCTCAGTTACTGACATTTGCAGTTTTACATCAATATGTATTGAATTACTCATTTAAGTGAACCCCTCATCAAATATTTCATCAATTAACCGTGCGATATAGGTGCTATCCACGAGTTCGTTTTCTTCGTCCTTTATCGCAGCAAAAAGTTCGAATAAATAAAGCATGTCTACGCCAGTGAGTTGTTCTTTGACCACGTTCATATTAGTGAGGTCAAGCTCGTTGATCTGCCACATAATTTTCAACTGCTGGCCAGCAGATATACGCCAGCCACGTTGTAGAAATTTCTTTGCCCGGAATATGCTAGCGATTGGGTATAAACTGCCTTGATAAATTAAGGTGCGGCTTAATAGGCACTCCATAGCTTCGGCAGGAAGTTCTAAATGTTTTTTAGCATGATCCCAGTAACACGTAGCATGAACGAAATCATAGTTGTTGTGTATTTCGCTCGGCTCTCCGCAAAAGCGAGTGATTATTTGTATTTTATCGGTAAGCGTTATTGCATTAGGTGAAAAGAAGACGGGGCGGTACTTCTTTTTCGCTTCGGATTCTGTTTCTTTTTTTTCAGTAACAACTACGCCATTACCCATGACATCAATAGTCACCCTATCGTCTAATTTCGTAACTGCTAACAGGCTTTTTTGTTGTGCTGCGTAATATGAAGCGACTTTATATGCTGTTTGCGTATTACGAAAATACAAATCAAAATCGTTTACGGGTTCCCCTAATAACATTGATGCGATGGATCCGCCGGTGATAATTACGTCAGCTTCAATATCTTTTACTAATTGCTCGTCAGTAATTGTTTTCAACCAGGAATTAATCTTTTCGGTTAGTTCTTTTTTAATCCCGCTTCGTTTTCGTCCGTATTTAATATCCATAGTAATTTCTTGAATTGTTGTTTATATAACTCTTTTTACGCGATTATATGTGTAATGTAGAACGGCAAATCCTAATGCAAAACCAGTAATATCTGCTAAGGTGCCAGGTTCTGAACGCGCAAAAAGAACCCATAGAATTAACCACGCGGATATTTGTGTTGCTTTATCCGAGCGGAAAAAAATATAAATAAGAGGCATTGTAATGCTCAAAGACAATAAATTATGAATTGTTAGTTCTGCGATATTACTGTTTTCTATTAAAAATTCGACCATATTTATCCTGTATTGTTTATTTAAAACCCATGTGTTTTTTTCCTTTCTTCATACATGTGTTTTTTAGCGTAGTAATCACATGTTAAATTAGCTCTTAATCGTCTCGTATTTCCTTTGTTGTGCCCTTTTATATGACGTACACGTAGTTTTATTTGTAAGTTGTGAAGTAAAAGACGAATACGTTCTGCTACATATTTATTTTCGTCAGAAGCTTTTTTGTTATTCTTGTTCAATAAAACATAAATAGCTTCTTCTGAATCTGAATGTATAAGTAATTGATCTCGTTTACGTAGACCTCCTTGGCGCTTTAGTTCTAATAAACCAAGAAAAATAGCTTGGAGCTCGGCGTGTCCTGGGTTATTACTAGGGCCATCAATTGACCCTCCTCCTTGGGTGAGCCCACGTCCGCTAGTTGCCCAGTAACCAAACCCCGATGTCTTTGTTTCTTGGCAGAAGCTGGCATCGGTAATAAGTGTTACTTTCATTTGTTTTTTGTTTTTAAATATTCTAAAAGATCAAACATTTTATTGTTTAGATAAAGTGTATTGTTAGCTACTGCTTCGTCTAAAGTTCCTAGCCCTGCGATCGTAATTGTTTCTGTTTTTTGGGTTTGCCCTAAACGATATATTCTTTTCAGTCCTTGGATGTAAAAACCAGCTCTCAGTGGAGGGGACGCAAAAATTGTTGTTGTTGCTTTTGTAAGAGTAAGCCCGTGTGCTGCTTTTTGTGGATTGGCGAGAATTACTTTATACCACCCGTTTTGAAATTCCTTAACTGTTTCGTTTATTTCGGCGGGGTTTCCTTTAATGACTGCATAAGAAATTTTTCTGCTTTTAAATATGCGTTCTAATTCGACGCGTTGGTGCTGCCAATTGAATAAAACTACTGCATTTTTTCTTGCTGCAACAAGGTCAGCTATTAGTTCATAACGATCGTTATCAATAAGAACATAATCGCCTTCGCCAGCTTCAATTTCTTTTTCAGTTGTAGCTCTTGAATATACTGCGCCTGAAGCAATTTGTAATAATTTACCATAGCGCACTGCTCCATTTATTGCGCGCACTGTAGGGGCATTCTGAAGTTCGATCATGCTTTGTTTTTCAAATTCCTCATAAATTTGCATGTGTTTTTCAGATAATTTAAAATTGATTATATATTTGTGATTCGGCGGAATATCTGTACATTCTTCAAACTTATGTCGGATTGTAATATCGTTAATTAGAGATGCAACTGTCGATTCAATGCCAGGTAAATCAACCCATTTTACATGGTTAGGTTTTGGCCCAATCTGTTTTGGTATGCAGGTTGCAGCACGAAATCCGTAGTATGTAGCGCCTAATCTGACGCCATCATCAATAATCATTAGTTGATTCCAAATATCTAAAATTCCATTTTCTGTTGGCGTTCCTGATAATATTCGACGGACTGAAAAGTATTTAGTTATTTTTCTAAGCGCTTTACTTCGCGCAGAAGTATGGTGTTTATAGGCAGTGGATTCATCAATGATTAATGTATCAAACCGTTCAAAAAAAGCAGCTTTTTGTTTTGCTAGCCAAACAGTAGCGTCGATGTTTGTAATATAAACATCTGCCACTTGGTTAAACGCTGTTGTTCTGTTTTTTGCGAACGCCGTAGACGTTAATAGCCAGGGGGCAAACTGTTTAAACTCAGACTCCCATACAGATACGAGTAATGTTTTGGGGGCAAGAACTAGTGCGCATTTACCACCACGCAGTTTATAATTTGAATAGGCTATAACGTGTACGGCGGTTTTACCAGTTCCGGGGTCAGAAAAGTCGCAAATTCTCGGAGCGGCGTCTAGTGTTGTAACGCTTTCTTTTTGATGCGCGTAAAGTTTCATTTCTAATGTAACTCTCCTTCTGTGGGCGTTTCTATTATAAAAGCGGCGCCGTCTTTAATCCCCTTAATGTTTTTATGCACGCTTTCAGAATCAATAGAAATTTCAATCCATATTTTATGTGGTACAACGCTTGTATCTATTTTTTTACAAGTAATAGATGTGGGCGGGAGCCCAGAAGCACAAAGAATCAAAGTTGTTGCTGGATTTATTTTGAATGGATCTTCTTCTTGGATCGAACAAGTACCTTCAATTACTATAGGTTCTTTGTTACCATTACTCATTTCTTTCTCCGTGCGTGAAATTTTTGTTGTTGTTGGGGGTCAACTACACCAACCTCACAATCACCAGTTCCGTTTTTATTATATGGGCAGTACCGGCAAGTCCAGAGTGTTGGGTTAGGTGGAAAGACTGTAGTTGATGTTATTTGCTGTCCTTTTTTTAGCCATTCAGCTTGGTTTCGAAGTGCATTATCCCTGGTTATGGTTTTTGAGGTTTTGTCGTTTTGGTCACAATACCATAATTCAACAACTACTTCTTCTAATGCTAAGTTGCGAGCAAATGCGCCCCCAGCGTAAAGATTTATTTGTCGTGCGTGTTTTATTTCGTTGCCGCTTTTTCTTCCTGTTTTTAAATCAATTATTGTTATCGCTTCAGGCACGTGCTGGACTGTAATGTCTGCTTTCATTAGCAGCCACGCACCTTTATATTCACGAGGTAAGAAGTTTTCGTCGAACCCCCATTCACCTTCAACGGTTACTGTTGCGGCGTTTGGGTCTGGGTTTACATATATATCTCGCAGTGCTTTTAATTCTTCAGCAAAACAATCTAATTCAGGTGTTAGTGTTTCAACGGCATGAGTGATATAATCCTCGCATGCTTTATGTATTCTAGATCCTCGATCATTAGCGTGTTCTGTTTTTCCAGGGGGCAATGGTCGTTCTGGTTCAGGAATTCGGTCGATAAATTTGAGTTTAGCATGGCGTTTGCATTGTTCGAAAACTTGCAGCCTTGAAAAACTCCAAGATTTAATTCTTTTCTTCGTCGTCATGAAGTTCTTTAGTTGTAAAATGATAAATATTTTTTATGGTGCAGGTGGTCATGTTTCTGTCCCAGCATACATTCTCAGAAGAGGTGTCTTGAAGAAAATTATAAACTGAAAGTCGCCACCAAAATAAAATCCCCGCACGCATTTTTTGTTCATGGTCGTAGAGTAATGTTTTCTTTACACGCTCCCATCGCTTTTCTAGTTCGTTTAAATCTATTCTTTTTTTTGGTTGTAGTGTCTTCATGGGGCTTTGTGGATTTTTCGTGGTTTCGTTGCAGAAGATCTACCGAATAATGTTACAGCTTTTAAAATGAGCCAATTAACGAAATCAAACATACCATTTTGTTTATTGATGTCGTATAACATTTTGTCGAATTCAGCACGAATTTTTTCATGTGTCGCATCTTCTAATAGTAGTCCAAGTTGGGAATCCATGATTCTAACTGGCACGTCGTTAAACATATCATGCGCTAATAATTCATAGCCTGCGTCATGGATAAAAGCACCCGGCATGAAGCTCTTTATGTCAATGGTAGGTCCACTTGGACCATCGCTAGAATATCTTGGCAATACAATAAGTAGCCCTTCTCTTGTAAGAATAACATTACCACGAGCTATTTCGTGCTTTGGGCGAAGGCGTGTTTGAGCCCATAAAGTTTCACGTAGCCGGTATTTATAGCCACTAAGAAAAAATACACTTTCTGACATTTTAATTTTACTTCTCATTTAATACTCCGTAATGGTCATTACCCCCAAGTTAAATCTTCAGGGTTTGTAGCTTGTACAGTTCTGCTTTTTGAGTATAGAACAAAAACACTATTATTGCCTAATCTTATAATACTTCCTTGTTCGCAATCGGGATGGCCTGCATTTCCGTTTGCGTGGCTCGGCACATAAGTTACAGGGGCTAAATAGTGTTTGTCTAGATTAACATCTGTGTTTTTAATTTTCATTTTAATATTTCAAGAAGTATAAAAATAAGAAGGCTTGAAAATAACATTCCTAATAAAAAGAACCCGATATTTGTCAAGCGTTCGTTACAAATTGTGTTCGCAGCGGATGCGCTCATTCTACAAGGGCTACGTTCATAGAGCTTATACATGCAAGATAAATCAAGAAAGGGGTCAACGGAGCAGGGTAGTGAATCCGCATAATCTTTAAAGATTGGATCTATTTTATACAAGCGGGAAATAATTTCTCTTTTTGTCCGGCCGCAATAATATGCAATTTTATTTATGCATACACCTTTTTGAATGCTTTTTTTAATGAACTCATCTTC
>Ga0224511_10000367_pt1 | contig 20596 bp, 14 predicted proteins | sample SF_May12_sed_USG_2_FD_169988 | JGI IMG/M metagenome (GOLD analysis project Ga0224511, IMG submission 169988) | Sediment microbial communities from San Francisco Bay, California, United States - SF_May12_sed_USGS_8_1 | ecosystem: Environmental > Aquatic > Marine > Sediment | place: USA...
GGAAAATTCAAGGGCCATAATTCAGAAGTGCCTGGGGGTGATTTGGCAGGTTATAGAATTTGGATGGATGGATGGATGGATGGATGGATGGATGGATGGATGGATGGATGGATGGATGGATGGATGGATGGCTGGATGGATGGATGGATGGATGGATGGATGGATGGACGGACGGACGGACGGACGGACGGACAGACGGACGGACGGACGGACGGACGGACGGACGGACGGGAAATAACAATCATACAACAACTTAGAAGCAACGATAACCATGGAATGCTTCAAATACCATGGATTACGTAATAAAGTGCAAGCACTTATTACGATTGCGGTCCTTATAAAAAAAAATATTACAAAAAAAGATGTACATAATTATATTACTAGTATGCCTACCAACATATTCGATGAAATTTGATAAAGACCGGGTGAAAACTCTTTGACTAAGAGAGCGGAAACCCTAATTTTGGACAATTCAATGGTCATATTTTACGAGTGCCTGTGGATTTGGCAGGTTATAGAACTTGGTTAAGATATTATGCCCACAAACATATTAACAGTGTTTGATGAAGACCGGATGAAAACTCTTTGACTAAGAGAGCGGAAACCCTAATTTTGGACAATTCAAGGGCCATTATTCAGGTGTGCCTAGGGGGATTGGCTGGATAGAGAATTTAGTAGAGATATTATGCACACCAATATATTCACCAAGTTTGATGAAGACCGGATGAAAACGCTTTGACATAGCGTAAACCCTAATTTTTGACAATTCAAGGGCCAAAATTCAGGGGTGCATGGGGGATTTGTCTGGTTATAGAACTTGGTCGAGATATTATGCACACCAACATATTTACCAAGTTTAATAAAGAGCCGAGGAAAACTCTTTTTTCATCATTTATTGTTGTTTAAAGTGGGTTTTTTTGTTATGTACACTACACCAACAAACATAAAGGAAGCTTTTTAAAATAATAATTAAAAGCATCTAGTATACTTGATTGTTGATACATTTTCATCATCAAATGCTTACTAAAAATCGAGGAAACCTTGCTACCTACATTGCGGGATATATGACCACTTTTTCATTTTTGAGAATACTTTTATAAAACTTCACATAATTACGTATATATCAATACGAGATGATTGTTTAAAATATAGACTTTGAGACGTATCAATGCACTTACTACATAGTTATTGGCCCTGATTTACCGAAAAATAGCTTTTTGGATTTGTGTTATGTCTATCTCCGAAGCTATGACTGCTAGAGCTGTGAAACTTTCTATAAAACATGTAGGCATGTGATCTCGTACACCTGGATGTTTTGATGCATACTTGAAATTGAATTACATAGTAATCGGCCCTGAATTATCGAAAAATAACCTTTTTTAGACTTGTGTCGCGTCCATTTCCAAAACGTTTACTGCGTGTGCTGTGAAACTATCTGTGATCATATGTGTGGTATGTAAACTTGTGCATCTGGGTATTTGTATGGACATTAAATATGGGACTAATATTGTGATTTGAAGAATGATATTTTTCGGGTGTATGCTGAAATGTTACAGAGACTCTTTATATTCTGTTTATTATTTATTCTATTTTTTATTAACATATCAGAAACAAATAGGACATTTGTAACCGAAGTGGCACTTCAGAACGTTAATATTGTTTGTATCTTATCTTTACGAAGTCACATTAAGAAATCTAAAACAACAATTTATAACTATAACTTGTTAAATTTTGTTAAATGAAACATAGATATATCGAACATCACAATATATTACTAAGAAAACTTTCGTTTTACATATTTCTATTTCCTGAAGTAAAAAATAATTAAAAATTGTAAACTTACGGTCAAAGCAGGAGTGAGTAAATGTCCAAAATGCGGAATTGCCGATGTCGTCAATATTTATATCGCAGTCAGAAGAAAGGCATTCGCCATTCCTAAAGTAAGCAGAAAACACTTCAGACTCCTGAATCAAGGCCGCACAACTCTCACTCGGCATCACGACAGGCTGTGTGTACTGGCACTTGTAGACCAGGCTGTTCCAGTTAAATTTACAGTTTCGGCAGTATTGAGGGTACACGGTGTTACAGGCACGTTGGCAGGTCGGCCGCTGTCCGCTCCATACAAGACTTGATAGACATTCGCGACTCGTGTCACCAGACACATAGTCATAGCCCGGCCAGCATGTGTAGGTTGCTGTACTGCCCACCGTGACACCAGTAGTGGTTACCGTGTACCCATAGCCGTTCTGCTCCGAGGCACATTCTGCAGTACAAAATCGCACATTTCGATACTTAGGCCATTGTTGTTCCCGCTTAAACAATATAGTGAGCGTTGTTGTAGTGTAGTGAAGATTGCATTGTGTGCACAACTTGAAATTTAAAATAATTATATGTTCAGGTCTGAAACAAACATTTGTAACAGTTTGTGATCCCATGAGTTCATTATTTGTGGCTTATCCCCGTAGTCTAATGTTCGGTCCCCATTATGTTGTCGGATGACATTTGCTCACTCGACAAGAAATTACCCTAATTAGGAAAGGATCTCGATGTTCATGGCAATGCTCAACTACTTGGCAAATATATTAAACCACAATTTTAAATGATTACTAAATACAGACCTACACTTCCATGACAGACCCGTTCCATTACAATGCTATTGTTTAGGAAACTTGAAGTCGTTGTGGCCAACGTCAATGAATCATAAAGTTTGCATGATTTGTCAGGCATGTGATAAGCGAAAAGTTGGCAATTCTCGCGATCTAGGCATAAAGACAAACAAGATGGCGCAATGTTGTCTATCAGAGTGTATGTGGCGTCGGCTGCTGTGTCAATCTGCTTATCCCAATACATCTTGAGGGAAAATGTTAGGCAACCTATAACATTTTAAAGTAAATGTTTAGTACCTGAGACATATGCATTGCATAATATATATTTCGAAAGCATAACATATTTGACAAGTGTTAATGTTAGCTCCACGGTAACAAAACCAGATTAATGGCTAGTCTCGTACGGTTTGGCAATACAATGTTTCAAACCACATACTTTGAAATAAACTGTGCAAATATATTTTACTTAACCCAGTCAATCAACTAACTTTCGGTGCATGTACTTCTTGCCGCCCAGCCGCCGGTGAAGGTCCGGCTGTCTAAATATCCAGTAGAGTACATCTCCATACATTGGGAGCTGAAATATTCCCGGCACGTTCCTTGCTGGTCAAATCCTACTAGAGGCATGTCTCCAACTCTTTCAAAACATTTCTCAGCTGTTGACGGGGAAAAAACGTCCTCAACACACGCCTGTTTGGTGATTGTACCACAGTTCAAACACAGTTGCCTATTTGAACAGTCGCTAGCCACGGCGGTTCTTACTATAATTGTACAATAGAAAACAGTTAATTATTTCGCTAAGGTGGTTGAGCAATTATAGTTAATAAAAAAGACTAAATGTTTATTGAATATAAATTATACCAGAAGATCATATACCTATTCGACAGTCTCACAATATGTATATACACAAATTGCAGTTGGAAAAAAACCCATAATAATACATTATAACAGAAATACAATAGATCACAATAATAAGTCAGTGTCGTGTATACTAAGTACCGGAACGTATTTCAAAAGCATAATTAATAAAGCATTATTAGAATTGAAAGAATTGGTAAATTTAAACATACCTTTCATCAGTTTAATACTAGGTCTTTGCCAATAATATGATTGTATGAATTTGTGTCGAAGATTTATAATTTTATATATAAACTACAGTCTCAAAAAATGATATGCATCTTTTAAAGTTGTACAGAAATGGAAAATTGTCAAAAAACCTAATCTACTAGTTTGTGATGACATACGTTAATGAGACAAACTAATGCTGATACACAAAGGTTTAGATGTTTTTATACAAGAAGTCTGTAATACAAGTCACCGGTGCATTCAAAAGTGTAGAAGGCAGTCCCATTCCAAGGGGTCATTGTAAAGTTAACAAGTCCATCAGTTAGATAAATCATGCAGTAGACTCCGTTGCTAAATCTCTCTATTGCCACATAGTGACAGTTTTCGTGGTCAAAACACGTCCGAAAACAGTCGGCTTTATCCATTGTGTAGAGTGAAATGTTTCCTAGCAGAGTAGGCTTCTCATTATTTATCTTAGACGTGGTCACATAACGGCAACCTACAATAAAAATAAAAACGTTAAACATTATATACAAACAACCAACTATTACAAGATGCCATAAAACACGCTTTCTTTTACAATGTTAACAATTAATATAAAAACGTTGTTATCGTTTGATATTGGCACAAACTAAGTCTCCACCGAGTTGAAACGTCCCGTGAATTACCCATAATTTCGACAATACTCGACTGTTTTCAAACGATTTGGACTACTACATTTTTTGCATTGACAATACCGATTTCAAATATCTACTTTTGAGTAGTAATTTGTGAAGTGGTTTGTCGCTTTAAATAAAACCGATGCTGCTATTTTCCCCATGCAGACTATGCTTCCTGAGGACTTTACCCCTTTCCTTAGAGTAATTCATTTTACTACGTCTGATATTGAGTGCTTTCTATTGTGGCGGCTGTAAAATGTCGCCCCATACTACATCATTGGGTAGTTGTATTCCCTCGGGATTATTGTGTGGTGTAAATATTTGCACTCAAATTCCGCTCATTCGCTAGAGGGCGACATTGGCATCTCTTATTACTAGTGATGAACAGTTTCAATGAAACCGAAGCTGTTTTTTCCCTAAGTAAGCTATGCTTCCTAGGGATTTCTCTTTGCTCAGATTGATTACTGGGAAAGCCCGGTATCTTCTATTTTGTAGTTCTGTAACATAGACAAGATAAATGCTACACCACTGACGCCCACTAGCACATTTTCGAAAAACTATTTTTAACCAAATTAACAATCAATTTATGATCCCAGATGGCAATACAACTATAATTACACAATGATGTAGTAAGAAGCGACATTTTAAAACCGCCATACAATTGACATATCGACAGCCCGCCCTCCTGTCCTGGTCTTCATGATTTACGCATCGCAGGTCCGGATACTTATTATAATATGAAAGCTATATCGCTCCATATTAATATTACTGACCAACTATCGGACTAGCTGATGGTGATAGGATAGCGATTTGCATAGGCATGAGTGACAAGTGAATACAATAGAAGGCCCGACAAAGCGGGTCCGTCAAGACGCCATTTTGGGCGGGCTGTCGATAGGTCAATAGCAATGCCAATCCAATGCGAGTTGCGTCGCCTAATTTATCTCATGATTATTCAAACGCATCGAAATTCAACCCCCAAATAGATGATTTTAGAGGCATCTTTCAACAGTCGATTACGCTGTTATAACGTAAGAAAAGTCTTAATTTATTTCCTGTGCGCATCAGCAAAGGTCAAAGTGCATCCCAGAATTTCATAAACACGATGGTTTTGCCAATAAATTTCGTGGTTTAAAATTGTAGGTGAGTATACTTTGTCGATCACACTAATGTTTGTGATGTTTGGTGGTAGTGTAACCTGTATCAAATATAAATGTGATGTCAATTTACACATATTGACGTATTCCATCCGTTAACTAACAGTAAACATCAATCTGAACTCCTGAATTGTAAATTAATATTGGGTTAGTAGATTTAACATACTAACACACAGTCCTGCGTTATAGGTGTGATAGCCATAAGAATACAATGGTTTTGTTTTGGCCGCAACAACTCGGGTTCAGTACCACATTTTGCTGAATATTTTTCTCGATTTGTTTTCTTTGTTGTCATTTTGTGTCAATTGTTCTTGACGCGTTTGAAACTTATGAAACATCATTGAAACACAAGCAATTAAAAATATAAACAATCAGTTAAAGTTGTAAACGTAACAATGTAAGCATAATTGATTTGTTATAGTTTCATCGTTAAACATAAACCCTTTTAAGTGTAATCTAACATACACGATACACGACAACGGATATAAATATAAAAATGTGTTGTTTTTATATTTCAAATATTCCATTTTGGGGTTATCAATTCTTTGGATCGCATATTAAGTGTTTTCTAATGTGTTGTTGCCCAGAACTAATCAGGTTTGGTACAATTTGCAACGTAATATAAATTGAAGAAATGTTCAAAGTAAGTTGCTGTAAACAATGTAGAGATGTCAAGTTTAAGGGCACCATGACAAAATGAACTGTATACAAACACACACACACAGAACAACACAAAACGCGTAGAATACCAAGACGCAACAGACACAGACACAAATTATTTTGTGTTTTTCGGATTTTACTTGTTGTATTTTATATTTATTGATAATTTCTTAAATAATTTTTCCAAGTAAATGTTGAGTTACCGCCTTTGTAAAATTATGTAAGATTTTGAAAAATGGTTTATTAGGCATTTTTCCATGAAAACTTGACCTTTTGATTATTTTTATTTGAATTTTTCGGGTGTTGGGGGTAACGTGTTTGAAAGGCTATATAACTTTATCAAAAATAAAAATTTCATACCGGAGTAAAGTTTTATATTCAATTTAAGGATCATATTTAAGATTTCTTAAAATGGAAATGTAAAACATTACTTGGGCTTGGCAAAGCTACACACAAACACTAAACACTTGTGGTGCGTTTCTTTCAGATAGGGGCTTATAATTAGATAAACTAGGGATATGTATAGAGGATAGACGTCTACGAAACGCTTCATTGAGCTTCGTTAACAACTATATGGTGTAACTTTCCTAGGTTAGGGGCTATTTTTAAGTGCGCAAAGAAACCCGCTAGCTAGCTTTGCTAGGTAGATTCTACGTAGCGGCTAGCTTTCCTACGAAAAAGAAACGCACCGCCGTTGTAATAAGGTAAATCGTATTGATAACTTACTGCTATGGCAGGAATGTGTGAACGCCCAACTCCCAGTAGATCCTGCCTCGACGATGTTTAATGCACAGTTCGAGATTCGACAATAGTTCCAAGAGTAGTAAACCGAAAACACTCCTGCCTCCCGTGTACGCTCTGCGCATGATTGACTAAGAGCGTTAGTTGGATTGCTGTATGTGCACATGTCCACTAGACTGTTAGGTTGGAACCGGCAACCGTTACACATTAGTGGATAGATGGGGCTGCAATCGCGTTGGCATGTAGGCCGCCGTCCGCTCCAGACGTGGCTGGAGAGACACGTGCGACTAGTGTCACCAGCAGTACGAGAGAAGCCAGGACGACACGTATACTCGGTTATGCTGCCAACAAGGGCGCCGTTCGTTGTCACTGTGTAACCGTAACTATCCACCTCCTGCTTACACTCTGCAAGATGAATTAAAACACATGTTGTATGAGATGTATTACAGGCATGCATGTTTTTTATGTTTGTTCGGTCGTTTGATTTGTACGTCGTCGTTTGAAACTGATTAGGTTATAACATGGTGGTCAGTCTACTAACCAGAGTTTCTGGGTTCACCAGTTCAAGCCCCAATCGGTTGACCGCTTCCTCACATGAGCCAACTTAGATAGATAACTGAATTAGACCAAACACCTTATCTAGTTGGCCACCCCAGTTGGAATTGACTGCAATTCCGGACCACAATTTCGGTTCTGAGTATATTGTATTTTTATTTTAGTTTAGTTGGTGTCTGCAATTTGACACCCCGTGTACATTGCATTTCATTTGCACGTTAATTGGTGTATGGTATTTAGTATATTGTTTTATTGTTCACGCTTAAAAAGTATCTAGGTTTTGAAGAAAACAACTACACATTGTTTTCATGTTAAGCATTGATATGAAAGATATGTCGTGAAACTACAAACCTGAGAAGCAGTTTCGTAGAAAAATAACACCACCGGTAGCTTCATATTTGGTTGTTTGAGCAGACAGAGAATCATAAAGCTTGCAAGTGTTGGTCTGCTGTTGGTAGGTAAACAGCTGGCAGGTTGATCGGTTTAGAAACAAACCCATGCATTGTTGCAGACTTTCCACAGTGGTGTCTGTGACATTTGCCACCGCCGTCAGTTGCTTGTTGTCAAAGCGGTTAAGTGTAAATGTAAGACACGCTGTAAAAAAGTACAAGAAGTTTTGTTATTTTAAATATAAACATAATGTTGATTTTTTATCTAATCTCGTATGGCTTACTGTATCAATTAAAAACACAAAAACAACAAAATGATTATAAGCGAATGGCTATTGTGTTTTACATTACATTTACAATATAATAGCTTTATAATGTTAAACAAACTGATTAAATACTTAATGTTTAATTAAACTGATGAAAGGTAAACAGTTCTATTACAATCGCAGGCATGTGAAAAAAGTTTGTCCTCCAGGTAGTGAGTAGGCTGCTGCTACATTTTGTACGTAGAAACTACGTCACCTTACGTTAAAACAAGTTGTACGGCGGTTGATAAACAATAAACCGGATTCGTATCAACTTCGATTTAACATCTGCGATTGCACATTTCTGATAAAACACATTATGATATCTTATATTTATTCTTTCACGCGATCCGTGATAAAACACAGGACCTCCAGCTAATAAAAAGAACTTTTAACCACGATTCTAACACGATCATGTTTTTCTCTATATAAACCGTGCTTAAATACTCAATAAAACACGGTTGTGTGCAAACCGAACTATTTACGCTCTTCCGATTTTCTCCCCAAAATCAATGTCCAATATTTCAATATAATAGGGATTTTGCGCATGGTAATATTTTTAAAACAACATGTTTAAAAATACAACCATGCTTTGATAATTTATATTTCGTAGAGATGGTTTAATACCACCAGTCGTGACAAGTAAATCGATATAAAATGAGTAAATAAACCATTTAATTCTGTAATATTGACACTTAGAGTACGGTTTAACTGTATTTGAACACTTCATATCCACTAACGTTAAGATGTTTAGAACATCATATCGGCATTGCACCATATTCTTCTCTTAAAACACCGAAGAACGTCCCGAGAATCTGTCAAAACACCTGCATCATGTTTATTTCCAATAGAAGTAAAATAACGTCACAGTGCAACGCATACCATTAGAAATTGCAAACTTGTTTTTATTTGCGATGGTTGTGATCCTTTTAGAACGGGAAACTATTTTTAGAACAAGTATTTTGATTAAACTGAACTTAGAGAGAGTAAAATCTAAAAAAACAATTAAAGTCGATGTCATATATTGAGAAATCCGAAATTTATTTGAGGAGGAAATAAGAATAGCCAAACATCGGCTGAAGTTGCAAGAATACGTTCGTTTCCGAAAGAGAGTTCTTTCTTTTTTCTATTTTGGTTGGAAATAAAGGAACGTGTTAGAATAGAAATAGATTTTGGTTTAGCGTGCTCTATTGTCAGTTAGAGCACGGTTGTGAGTTTACGGCCTTTGTGCTAAAATAAGTACGCGACTGAACTCGCAACCGTGGTCTAACTGATGATAGAGCACGCTAAACCAAAATCTGTTTCCTAAATCAAATAGGGTCTTTGTCAGTGGGCGGTGTTTGTATTTTTTTAATAACAGTAGATTGAAAAAATATGACGTTGATTTTTTCTTAACCACATATTACTACAATTAAACTGATGAAAGGAAAGCCCTTGGAATACAAGGCTTGCATGGAAAAATAGCAGCCTCGGTTTTATTGAAGCTGTTCATCAGTGGTAATGAAAGATGCCACACCACTGACGTCCCCTAGCGCATGAGCAGAACTCTATTTTTTAATGTTAACAACCATACAAGCAATGATCCCCGAGGACCAGAAAAATATAACTACACAATACACATTTAATATAAATGGAAGAGATGTTCAAAGAAACAATGTTGTAAACAATATGGACAAGTCAAGTTTATGGGCACCATGACAAAATGGCCCGTACAAAAACACACAGAACATCACAAACACGGAGTATACAAAGACAAATCAATGATAATTTTAAGATTTCAATAAAAACTTAGTAAAACTACTTTTATTTCCGAAACATTAATTTTAGGTTGCGTGCTAACCTGTTTAAAATGTTGAACTCAACGGTCCGATATTTGGTGTAAGTTTGTACAATGCCGTACCAATTTGGGCGTGAACTTTAAATAAATATGCGAAAAGGGGACAGTCCTAGGAAAGCATAGCGTGCATTGGGATAAATTAGCCTCGGTTTTATAGACGCTGTTCATCAATGGTAATGACCTATATTATATTACGGGGCGACAATTTACAGCCGCAACACAAGCACTAAACGCCAGTAAGTAAGTTCAATTAATGTTAGAAAAAGGGAAGTCATCATGTAGCATAGCCTGCCTTGCATGCATTGGGAACATAGCAGAAAACAGAAACAGAAATGTCTGTTGTACTCACTGGTTGCACATGTGGGAGTAGCTACCCAACTGTTGTAAACGGTATTCATTTCCACACAGTTAATGCTGACATACGCCTTGCACTTTCCATGCTGATTAAAGCTTACAAGCGCCACAGCTCCAACTTTTGCAAGACATTGCTCGGCCGTGGATGATTCTGTGACGTTCGCGATGCATTCTGGACTGTCTGTAGTGAGGCAGTTGAGACACACCCGCTGGTTCGTGCACGAACTCACCTTGTCCACAGTCACTGGTAAAACATGTTAAGATTATATCTTATTTTACTAATGTGAAGGGAAACTTACACAAAAATATATTTTCTTGAATTAATACATTCGTATTCTAACTCATGAAACAATATTGCAGTAAATTTGTAAGAACGCTTTAATTGAATAAAGATGAAATCAAACCGTGCATAAACTCATCAACGCACATTTGTAACTTAACTACATATATTCACACTTGGCAAAGGAAGTTCTTTATTAATCTTATAATATTTTAACACAATCTACATGAAACTGTTAAACAAGAATTCGATTTTACGTGATCTATACTCTGTAATATCAAAGTTCGTTTTACAATTGCGTACAATTTAATAGTATTGATAAATGTTTTGTAATGTTTACTGCAACATTGTTATTTCGTCACCATATGTTGTATTTGTGATTCTGTCTCTTGTTTTATTTGAATATTTTGTTTTTGAATGAATGAGGTATTTGGCCTTCGTGCTCAAATAACTACGTGAATGAAGTCGCAACCATGGTCTAAAGCAAAACAGACTACGTAATATCAAATTCTGGTTTCTAATTCTATTATGATCAGTACTTTTCTTGTTATATACAAATAAGAAACTAAACTGTTCTATAATACCCCCTCAAAACGCATGAACTATTTACTTGTTTCCCACTTACTCACCACACGGTATTGTTACATGTTTCGGGCTTTTATGAAAGTATACTGTGCTAAATTGTTATGAAGTGTTGTTATTTTATTCAATATTTTCATGTTCTTTTAAAAGCCTTTTAAATATATACATGAGTCTGTAAACATCTAAACCTGTAAACGAAAGATAACATCACGTTGCAAAGTATGTCATATTTAATTGCAAACGCTTCATTTTTTCTTTATTATTATTATATTTTGAGACCATCTTTTGTTCACGAAACACAATATACATGATGTAGTAAGCGTTACTGTAAGCATGCATTATTTTTGGCAGTTGAAGTAAAAGTTGAGATACTTTTTATAATAATATTCTTTATTATCTTTAATTAGTAAAGTCACCAGGTCCGTCAAGTGGATACCTCCTGTGGTTTTTATTACAAAACCAATAACATTTTAAGCATTTGCCATGTGAAGACGATGTTTAAGTAGAAGAACAATATGTTCTGGAATTAAAGCATAAACATGCATTGTTGTTTTGTAATCACAAGGAGTTTTGGCTTTATTTTTTTCATAAAAATAATAATGTTTGTAAACTCCGGTTCATACGTCTCATTGTGTGTCAATAGATTCTATATGCAAATGATATAAATCCTACAAAAGTTCGAAGAATAGATACGTTATACGGTTACAAGCACATAGTAAATAAGTAGAATGGTAAACAGAGCTGAGATTCATCGACTTATCATAATTGTTTTTATATGACCGTCGTAATATATAAAATGATACCCACATTTTAAAATTAAATTATAAACTTTGCAATAATTTTTTAATATCTCAAAATATAAGAATATTTACTTACGTAGAACAAGAACCACATTAAGCCACATTGCAACACCTCTCCTTAATATTTATTAGGAATTACATTTTCATGTAGTTTGAATTGGCTGATAGACTTGCCCGACAATAGTTTGTCAAGAAATAAACTTTTAAGACTAACCTTGTAAAATGATGACGTGCTTGATTGCTCAATAGTTCTTAATTAAACAAAATGTAGGGTGTCTTATATTATTAATTTAAATTGGTATTCTTGACCAAACATTGTCCCTGGCCAGACATTGTCAACGACTGAATGAAACAGGTTTACACATCAAAATATATCTATAAACAATGTTTAAACAACTTGTAAGATATATTAAGTCGATACGTTCTAGTCGTCTTAAGTTTTAACTGACAAAAGCGTCTTGCTGTTTGATTTAATTCTGGGAAGGTACCCCGGCAGGATAGATAAAAAGAAGTCTCCAGACCGTCTTTGAAAGATATGTCATGTTAACGCCTTTCTCAAATGGTCGATCATGTTTAATTAGCATTATGTAAATACACAAATTACAATAGGACGATAACGAATGCTTTCCAATGCTAGACACGATACAAATTGAAAATATTTTCAGTCGGGGTTAACGCTTTTATGCTATTTTTACAAAACGCTTTTACTACCGGCGCCTTAATTATTTTGTATGTGGTCACCACAGAACCAAACTGCATCAAGCTCACCATCACAAGTGAGATAGTAGTTTACAAGAAGAAACAAGAAGCACCGACCTGCGACGCAAACACCACGTTTTCAACGACTCTCAGGTTTTATCATATTATCCCTTTGTCATAAATACACACGACATGAACGGTCTCTGGACAAGACATGAAGTGAAGTGCATTGTTACGAGATGTCGCAGATTTCTTTAAGTCACGCCGAGAGGACATCGTCAACATTTCCCAAAGCGGCTTAAATCACATTGCGGTATTTGTAGATATACGTTATACTGCTAGAGGCATTCCCTGACATTGGCGGAGTTGTCTCCTCTGTCCTTAGTGGAGTGATCTCCCATGATACGGGCAGAGTGGTCTTTGTAGATCTAGCCAATCACCCAGTATCAGTCGATGGGGCGCTTGGCACGTAACCCAAGGGTCAGAGTTTTGAGCCACACAGGGTGCGACCTACTTACTTCTTGGTAATTAATACTAGACACTAAGAACTGGTAACCCTAATAACGGTGGTTACTGACTGACCATCTCGATGAACCTAGTCAGTGTTGAAAAAAGATCAATCAATCAATCAATCAATCAATCAATCAATCAATCAATCAATCAATCAATCAATCAATCAATCAATCAATCAATCAATCAATCAATCAATCAATCAATCAATCAGTTTTTTCGATTCCTTTCAACGCCAGATTAGTGTTTTAAGACTTTATTATGGTGACCTCTTGATTTGAAAAATAAAACGTAAAAGTGTTGTCTTTATTGTGTAAATTACTCAAACACAACAACAACAACAACAACAACAACAACAACAACAACAACAACAACAACAACAACAACAACAACAACACTACATTATTTTGACATACAGCGGTGATAAACGTACATATAAAAATTATTACTAAACGACAAGTTTACACTTATAATTTTCAATGCTTTAAATTAGGTGAATTTTAATCAAATGTGTTTTCGTTTAGGGAAAAGGTTTACATGGTGGTTCTTATACAACACACTTTTATCCAAAACAAATGTTTGAACTATAAGATAATAGCAGAATATTTTACTGGCGGCATGCCAAGATTTATAATGAATACTATAAAGTGTAAAGTAAATCATGTACTAGGAAAAAATACATTTATAGTCCAAAATCAGGGAACCCCAAATGATTATGCACAGTAAATAGTACAAAAATAACAATGTCATAACAGATAAGCATTTTAAAAGCGTAAAATACACTAAATGACAATATGAACAACCCATTAATAATTATAACACATTTAAAGATACATTGACCAAAGCATCGCTTGATCTCGTTGTACTGACAGAAATCACAAGCGTCAGTTGAAAGTCTCGGATATGAACATAAACTACCAACAACACATCGTAAACCAAACACACCAATAACACCCGAACATTGTGCATTCAAAATGATAAAGCTGCAATTATCGTCTATTAAAACTAAGCGTGACGTTTTATCGCTGTTCATGAGAAACTAAATTTAATAACGAATACAGTTAATATGTTTGTGCCAAACAAGTAGGTTAAAACAGTGCCAGTCCGTAACAATAACTGTTATTTTCTGGGATACGGGACTACACGCAAGGTTAGTTCCCTTCAACAACTGAGATACTAGATGTTTGACTTTTAAGTTTTATGTATACTCGCTGAATAAACAAATGCGATATTCACGTTATATATGATCAACCTACTCACGGATATATTGATAGTGTACAGTAGTTACACGAGTTCTAACAGATTTATAATGAAAACGTCCATAAACATCCGGGCATCCGTTCATAATTAATTAACATGAAGTCAGGGTCCCTAATCTCTAAAACACTTTTTATGTAAAGTTTTATTATAATGTTTATGTTAAAAAGTTTTAATTACTATCCAAATACATGTTCCCTAATTACACAATCATTTTGTACTAATAATACTATGTAAGTATGTTGATTCATTGATCTGTATCACTACGCATTACGCGAGAACGAAGATACTACCTTAATGTCCCTTTTATTGTATACCTCTTTTAATAACTTTAGTAACTTAATAGTCTTAAACTTGACCTGTCTACATCGTTAACAACATTTTTCCTTCAAACCTCTCGTTGATTTATATATACAATTCCAATTTTACAATCTTAAGCAGCTTATTTTAACAAGACCTTAGTCGCCGTTCTACCAAAAATTATCGGCACAAATTATGTCACAACGCACTAGTGCTTTTTTCACGTGTTGAAATTTTGATATGAAACTTGAATCCATTACACACGACAAAGGAATGATTAGCAATAAGTAGTGGTTAGGAGTTATATTTTTTGCAGATTCATGCATTATTTTAATTAGATACAGAACTAAGAGGTACAAATCATTGATCAAGGAACAAATGTATTGCGCACGAATATTCATTTAAAAAACGTGTTTAAAGTTGAAAGTTTTTAACTCAAAATTGTAAAAAATATGTTTTATTACTTCTTTTTAACAGTTTTTAACCTGCCTTTATACAGCATGTCATAATTGCCTGTCACAACCCCCTTGAGATGTTTTAAAAAGATAGGGACATCTGTCAGAAAGACAACACTTAATACCGACACAATGATGACGACGCCGACCAAGCCCACCACGGTCGAGGAGGTGCGAAGATCGGGACGGCATATGAGCTTAGCACGGTTATTCGCCGTGTTATTGGCCTGGATCGACGTCTCTTGAACCAAGTAATCGAGGATCTGAGATTCCGTTTTGTTTACGAACCATGTCGCTTTGTGGCAGATACAAGGCATGATGTAGATCCGTGTTGCCTTAGAAGCCTTCGACTTGGGTTTTTCTGACGTTTTTGCGGGATTTGTCACAGTAGGGGTTGACGAATTCGGGGTAGAGGGTAAACCATATGTTGAAGTAAATTTTGAAGTTGGAATTGTCGATAAAGACGTCGATTGTGGTGTGGTTGTGGCCGTTGTCCGTGTACTTGTCTGCGTCGTTGATGTTGCTGCTGGTATGGCTGTGGTCGTTGATGTTGTCGTCGTGGCAGAATTCAATGTTAGTGTTGTTGTAGCCGTACTTTGTGTCGTCGGTGTGGTCATTGTTGGTGATGTTGTAGCCACTTTTTGTAGCGCTATGGTAATTGTTGGTGTTGTTGTAGCTGTCGTTTGCGTAGCTGTGGTCGTTGTTGGTGATATTGTAGCAATTGTTAGTGTCGCTATGGTTATTGTTGGTGTTGTTGAAGCTGTCGTTTGCATCGTTGTGGTCTGTGTTGGTGATATTGTAGCAATTGTTGGTGTCGCTATGGTTATTGTTGGTGTTGTTGTAGCTGTCATTTGCGTCGCGGTGGTCCTTGTTGGTGATATTGTAGCCATTGTTTGCGTTGAAAAGGTTGTTAGTGAGGTGGTCGAAACTGAAAGTATTATGCTATATATTCTCATATTGTATAGCTGATATATAAATATTTATATTAATATTTCATCCATAATAATTACTTTATAGAAACACTATACAATATACAGGAAAATGTCAACAATACACACAGTTATTTTAAATAACATTGTTATAATAAAAGTATGCAAAATAAAATGAATAATGAAAATGTTCTGAATACATTTTTTTGTTGATATGATTTGTTGATATGTTTCAAATGTTAACAATTATTATAAATATATTATCATAAAAATATTTTCAAATCGATTTGCGAGAATACTGTGCCCCTTCCGCAATAAGTTTAAATCAACGAAATAACATATGCAAATTTTTATACTAAACAAAAAAGAATTCAATCACTCTTACATTTCTCCCGCATGTTGTTGTATTAAACACTGCGAAAGCTTCACAGACAGTATATTTCGCATTTGCTACAGTATCCAGATGAATTTGAATGTTTAAGGGCTTGCAATCCAGGGCATATAAAACAAGGGGTTTTCGTATCATCTTCAGATTTAAGATGATTATTACACCTGTATCTTTTTGACCAGAACTGTTTACTTTATACTTTTTTGCCATACTTAAGCAGTTATTCTTACTCATATAAATATGAAAAACTGCCAAATATAATTGTCCATGGATGTTTAAATATTACAGAAAAACTACTTTGGTACAAAAAGTGTGACCCGCATATTCGGTTTTGACCCGTTACGTTGAAAGAGTTAAATGGCTTGACTTTAGTTGATACGTTAAGTTGTCCTGAGAGGTTCTGAGGTAACGAGTCAGACTGGGGTTCGAGACATCCCGAGTTCGATTCCCGACTCTGACAATGGTTTTTATTTTTGCTTTTAGTTTTTTGTTGTTGTTGGGTCTTACTTTTTTGTAAAACAAACTCACATTATTAGTCATGAAATTTCGAAATTCCTTTTGCAATATTAATTCATTTAATATACTTTACATTCTGCAACATTTGTGATCGATTATAAGGGTATCAAGATATATACTTAGCATCTTAAATTTTGACATGTGGAAAAAAAATAGTTCAAAGTGTATATTTAACAACATCTCTAATATGTCTGTATCGAAAACCCCAAGCCCTTCGATAATGGACTCCGCAGTAATTTAAACATAAAATAGAAATATGACAAATGTATAATAATTCAACATACACACCTAACACTGTGTGTAATGCAAATTAAGAATTCATTGAGAATAAACCCAGGCCCAGCTAATTTGCACACGAGTACAATTTTGTTTTGCCCTTAAACTTGACATGTCTACTTTGTTTAAAACATTCTTGCTTTGAAGATCTGTTTAATTTATATTATCGTATAAGGCGCTGGACCGAGCAAATACAAGTTTTATTGATGTAGCGCACCCACTCTAATTTGCACTGTTTATTTGATCACTAGGAATGTGATTGTTATTATTATAACACAAACCACAATGCAGCCACGATTACGTTCAATTTAGTTTGTGATTTCTCTTTTACCTCTGTAAAAATGATTTTATCTGCTTCAACAGATTTCCAAATGATTTTCTGTCGTTTTTGACAAATATGTTGGCTTATTCCATGCACAATCACAAATTATTACTAATTCGTGTTATTAGGATAAAAAGGTTAAACAAGTAACAACATCCTGTTTGGGTTCATGATTCTGTTATTATTAATAGGTAAATTTTATTAAAGTACCTACATCACAATTAGCTTTATTGTACTGGTAGAAATAGATTTGACTTTGCTTCAACTGCTCATTATGACATAGAATAAATAGATACCCGAGTATGGTAAATGAGTAACAATATTGACCTCTTGTTCTCATTAGGGGTTTTCATGTTATGAGCCTGAAGCGTTATCAATGCATCCACTAATATTTAAGGGTTAACTCAGGTTTGTGATTTAATTGTTTAGTAAATGGGATAACTCTTTGTTAAAATGTATGATAAGTAAATCTGCAAAACAGAATTCCTGTCAACACGAGGCAATGCTAAACGATAGTAAACCTGCAACACAGGAAGGCTGTGTGTGTGACCAGGTACCCGTGACCTCACATATCCTGGTTACTGTGTGGGACAACTGGTATCCCGCATCACAAGTGTACGTTGCTGTGGCGTTGTACGTACTGGGTCCCTCTATACCGTCCACCACCGCCACGATACCGTTCGTTATATTGGGCAACACTCCACATTCTGTTATTGAATATTTGTTACATAAATTATGTACGTATGCAACAAGTCAAATAACCATTTTATTATGTATGCTCTGTTAAACATTCTTCAAATATTTGCACATGTTATTAACATATGATTACCCAATTCAATAATGTTAGTACGCAGAAGTACCTATAACGTTGCAGGTCGGTACACCGGGATTCCATGTCCCAGTCGAGTTGCAGACGACAGTGTGACCTCCGGTCAGATTGTATCCCGGCTCACACTCGATACGCGCCTCTTGCTGGTAGGTGGTTCCAGCTACATACGACACCAGACTATGTGCAATAACCGGAACAAGACCGCAGTCAACTGGCATACATATTGGAAATGAACCATTCCAGCCAAACTCTTGACACTGAACAGTGTTAGAGCCAGTTAATGTGAACCCATCATGACATTCAAATGCAACACAATCACCCATCACGAACATTTCCTTGTCTGGATTTATAATACTGCCTGTACTGTTTAAGGGTCGTTCACATTCAACCAAAGTGCAGTTCGGCACCGTCCCCGCCCACGTTCGATCAACGAGACATCCAAGATCAGTGGGTGTCGTCGGTGTGTAACCAGGGAGACACGTGTAGGTTGCAACTGTTCCAATTGCCGGCTCTGGTTCGCTGTATGACAGCTCGGCGAATGTCACATTCGGTAGATGAGGGCACGCTTTAAACAGTCAGTTATATATGTGAATTATGTTGTTACAATTTCGGTAAAATTGTTTTGCAGAAAGATTTACATTCATGTAGTAATTTGTTTAAATTTAATATTTAAAGGAAAGCTTTACAATACAAAAGTATGCTTTACCTATACAGTCAAACGTATATACGCGATCATATAAACTACTTATCAAAGTTAAATTTGCAATTCCAACATTAAGGTAGATTTTGCAACGCCAATAAGGGTAATCCAATGTTTCCAGTGCTACAACATAGCAATGTTCGTGCTCCAAGCAGGCCCGGAAACATTCCGAAAACTCTAGGGTGATAAATGATATGTTCTCTAGTTCAGATATCGTCGACGAACCAGTCATGGTCATCGAAACTGTCCGGCAGTCTGAAAAAAATAGGCATGATAGGTCGCTTTAACGCTGTTTGAATACAACTTATCTTACATAATACTGATAAATAGACACAGGACTACTTCACACTGTTTATAAGAAATACTTATATCACACGAAAAGCTAAAATGACAAATGAACAGCATTCCTGTGTAGTTTATATAATGATAGCAGAAAGGTGTAAACGTGAGAAAAGAATTAATTTCGTTTTATGCATTTTTGCTTATTTAATTAATAGATAAAACATAGCTAAATGTATTAAGCTTGCATTATATTTTAGGTTGCACGGATGTTTAACAGAAGGTACTCGATCGTTGAGTATTAAGCTGCGCAGTTGTAAAAGATCATTACGATACATCTCCGGCAAGTTACAGACCAATCAAAAGCATTTTATCTTGTCGTATGCATGTAATAGCAACTGCGGGCCACTTAACACGAGATGGCAGATGTTTTAGCTGGAATTTTAACATTTTGAAATTATTAAGACATTTTATGTTGATGTTCGTGACTACTGGTGAAGTGCCTAACCTCGGACAGTGCCTAAATCTCGGACACTTTAATTATACCAAGGTTTAATTGAAACCTTTATGACAACCTATTTATTTAATAAGTTGAGACCTATTTAGCATACACTGAAATATTCAAAGTGATTGCTCAAATGAAAGTGTGTTTCTGTAAGCTTTGAATCATCTGTGTCAGATTACACATCTCGTTCACATCGGGAGCATGTAGCTCAATAGGATTTGACAACGTTACAATTGTCTTATCTGTTCAGTAAGCATGCTCAAGTTAAAATTAAAACAAATTGCCTTCATCAATTTAGATTAAGGATGTGTATACTTCAATTTTAAACAAAAATAATTAAAACTAGAACTATCGCTGTAAGCGATTCATACCTCCACCATTGTGCATTATAAAGCGGAAGCAAGAGTAAGATGTGTTGTGGAAAAACATGGGCTCTGCACATCCCCTAGTTGAGGTGAATGTGTCATTCAAGTTTGAAGAAAATCCCTCCATTAGTAAAGGAGTTATAGAGCGGACACGACATAATGTGTTATAGTTGTTTGTTAATATATTTGACCTTTAATTGTGACCTTGACCTTGAGCTGATAGTTGACCTTCAATTGTGACCTTGACCTTGAACTGACACATGGGCAACTGAGCCA
>Ga0224511_10000368_pt1 | contig 20594 bp, 16 predicted proteins | sample SF_May12_sed_USG_2_FD_169988 | JGI IMG/M metagenome (GOLD analysis project Ga0224511, IMG submission 169988) | Sediment microbial communities from San Francisco Bay, California, United States - SF_May12_sed_USGS_8_1 | ecosystem: Environmental > Aquatic > Marine > Sediment | place: USA...
TTGACTTTAAAATAAAAATGCTTGTTGTAGGCTGTAGAATCATATTGTGACTGGTTTTATTGACAGGATAATACTTTTTATGTGTAATCAAAACATCATTATTTATTTAAATATAATATATTTAATTTAAATACCAACCAAAATGTAGTTAACAGTATGTTTATAAACACAAAAGTACCAAATATCATTATTTTTAACATGTTTTATATAAATTTTATGAATTATAGGATCCGGATCCGAAATTCTGCAAGAAACCTCATTTGGATTCGGATCCGGATCCGAATTTTTTTTTGGATTCGTTACAGCCCTAGTGTTAAGGCTTCCAGAATTAATAAAAACACTTTTGTTAACATTTTTGTGATAAAATGTAATTCTATTGTTATGTTATTCTCCATATTTTCAAGTGCAAAGACTTTGTAGGTTTGATTTTCTATGTTCTGTACTACTTTTATCCTATTCAGCGATATTTATCAGACATATGATCGTGTAAACTTCTACCACGTTCAGCCACATTCTTCAGTCACATTATCGTGTACACTTCTATGCTATTCTGTGATATTTATTAGACACACAACCGTGAACTCACTCTCGGGGTTGTACTGCACCAGCATGGTGAGGTTGTTGCCACACTGCTGCAGCACCCGCGCCGCCAGGTCATACGTCGCATTGCGCATGTTGATGGCACAGATCTACAGGCAACACAGGTCATCGGTGAAATAAGAGGGTGGTTTCTTCATAAAGTAAAACATCAATACTCTAATCGAAACAAATCGAAACATAGTTTTTATGAAACAACAATAAAATAACACTAAAAAGACACATCCAAGGATACCTCAAGTAAAAGAAAAACTATATTTCTCTATGTATATCTCATTAATAGATTTTACACACAGAACGCTTAGCCTGATGATTTAATAAGATTAATAATTAAAATAATTATAAATAAGTTGCTACACTGTGATGGAAAGGAAGTTACAGGTACGACGATTGTTTGGTCGTCTGACTGGCAAATCAAATACTGACAGAACATTTGAAATGATGTCCGATACTCCAACTAATGTGAGAAAGCATGCAACATCAAACGATCCATGTGCACGTTGCTAGTGATACACAGACGATTTAATATTTTGATTGGTTCAAATGACATTGTGGGTTATGATTTTACGTAATTTCTCGCCTTTTGTGGGGCCAATCGACATTTTGGGCTGTCCGACAAACAGGTAGTCAATATGTAAATAATATGCTGCTATCTTGGTCTAATACCCACCTCGAGTAGCTGGTCACCGATGACCAGCCCCGCCTGGGCTGCCAGACTGTTCTCGTTGACAGACGACACGAAGATTCCTCCACTGGGTCCCATCTCAATCTGGAAGCCAACCAGCTTCGACGTCTTCTCTATACTGATCCGACGCATGTCCCCGGGGTTCGGTCTGAAACAAGATTACATCACGGGTGAAAAGATGTACTTTACTTACTGATTGAAAAAAGAAGGACACTTAGAACTTTTAAAATACAAGACATCGTTAGCAGGAACTTTAAAGGAGACCTCAATCCTTATGTAAGGGCTTTAATTTGGAACAGCCTTTTCTTATTTTCCTAATAATTTGCCACTGAAGGCAGAAATCATTTATGCCAAATATCACTAATTTTTAGAACAAAATTATATCTTAAACATCTAAAAAGTCTAAGCAATGTACTGCCAAATATATAAATGTTAGCAAGTTGCATAAATGCAGGAATGTTTGGGTTGACAGTAGGGCACCCATACTTGTTCCTATGGTGAGCCATGTCTGTGTGAGGCGAGGTGGAGGGAAGCATCTTGGTGATGCTGATGTCAAACGGCGAACAAGGGCTGTCGGTGTCCGACACTACAACAACATGAGCATGTGTCAAGCACACAGTCAAACATGGTCATACAGATATGCTGTCCTGCTTCTTACATAAAAAACATTTTTACCAATAGACACTTTACATGCACTTCGTTGAATAACTTTAAAAAGTACATAGCAAATATAAATATATCCTAAATAAACATCAAAGAATTTATGAAAGCTTAAGTTAGTGCAAAAAACTAAAACACTCATAATTATCACTATGACTTTGCCCATCACCTAACTAGGCCGGTCACTTAACTTGGCCGGTCACCTTATTAGGCTCATCACCAAACTAGGCACACATACCAATCTCCACAGAGCCGGATGTGTCGTTGGTCTTAATGGATGGAATGGAGGGAATGCGGACCCGGTCATCTCGTCTGGCCGGGTGGGAGGGGTACAGGTTGTCCACATAAGTGGGCGTGTAACGCTCGGACAACTGTCACACATATCATAGTATTATTACATACATATACTTACTTATATATGAGGATGCTAGTTTTCAGTACTTGTTTTAACTTCTTGTTGATTAACAAAAAGCACATTCAGGTAAATATTACATTACAATATATTAAGTCAACTAGCTGACTGCTTATGCAATATTAAAAGTTCTGTAGATATTAATTAGATAGACTTATTTAATTAAATGGTTCTTATGTAGACTAAATGTTTATAATGAGGGAAGTAACTCTTTAATTTTACTTTGAGATCTTATTATCTATTTAGAGTCATTTCCCTTGACAGAACTTATTAAGATGACTGTAGTCTTCTATTTCTTTTGTCTCTTTGTTATACCCGTTGCAATTGTTGAAAAACCGTCCTGAGTGTATAAAATAAAATGAATTACTCTTACCAGTGATGGACTAGGAGAGCTGAGTTCAGAGCTGGCATTATATGGTGGAGGGTACTCAGGGTCTGTATCTGGGAGAGGGGTTCGCGGGTACGGGGGCAATATGATCTTTGTCGACTGGTGGACATTGTCATGCTGCCTCGATATCACAGGCTGTGACGGCATTGGCAACGAACTGCTGCTGTAAACAACAAGAGAGGAAATTATGCATTATTCTTTATACATAATAAGATTACATGAAATTGTCTTATGCAACTTGGATCAACACCTAATGCAAAGTATAGTGGAGATTTATCCAGACAAGGTCACATATATAAATTGTTTTATTTTTTCTTTCGATTTACTAAAAGACTAAAATTGCAATAAGTAAGTAATAAGTAATCAAAGTAAGATCAGTAGTACCTGGTATTGTTGGAGCTGTGTGTAGGGTAAGGCCGGGCGAGTGGGGGATGGTCCACAAACTGCAGTGGCTTGCTGGGCTCCTGAGGCGAGTGAACCAGGTATGGCCCAGGGTGGTTGCTGGTTGGTGGGTAAAACACACTGGGTGAGGGAGCCCCACTGTGACCCCCTCGGTCATGGACGGGCACAGAGGTGGGGCGTCGACGCCCAGGGGTCCCCGAGCTGTTTGGGCGCAGATCGTACTGGTTGGTGGCCACCTGGGACTGAATGTGTGGCATGGCCCGTGGTGGCGACTTTGTGATGACCTTTGGGCGCTGGGCTGTGTGGAAGTGTGTTGTTGGGGTTGTGTGGTAGCCATGACCTAGTGGGCTGGTCTGGTCCAGTATCTCATGCTGGAAGGGGTGCCTCGAGTTCACTGGGGACTTGGTAAAGTAAGGACTAGAGCTTGCATTGCTGGGCTGGGGAGAGAGGGAGGGGGAGGGAGGGTGGGATGTGATGGTCGAGTCAGAATTCTGCGGCGTGTGGCGTACAGCAGTGAATGAAGAGTTGCCCCGCTGTGGTGGCAGGGGAGGTACACGTGCTGTCGGGATTCCAATCCCTTGGTCCTCAGAATGACATATCACAGAATCTATGGTTGGGCGTTTGTGGTGGTTTTTCTGGGGCTGTATCACAGTTCCATTGCCAGACGTCACAGTGGTTATGTTCCTCATCTTGGGCCATGTACCAGTGCCGGTCATCTCTGGGTCAAGCACCTCTGGCGCGTCTGACTTCTGGTTGCGGCCGCTACTGCGGCTGTTGTTGGAGAAGTTTGAGTCCCCCCGACGGTGGGTGGGAAAGGTGAAGTCTGCCAGGTCTTCATGGTCATCTATCATAGTCTGTGGACGGCTGAGTGTGAGGTTGGTCTTCTCCGAGTCCATTCTCTCTGTCGACTTGTTCCTCTGTCGAAAGAACGTATCCACAGTCTTAATAGCCTTGTCCAGAATGTGCACACTGTGTCTAGGCTTCTCATTGAGATCCTTGTCTGACGACTTTTTGTCCTTGCGTCTCCGTGTCACCCCAGGACTGTCTAAACTATCCGTCTGTGACCCGGAGTTCTTGATGTTCTTCATGCTTCCCTTGCTGCTTTCTGATGTTGAGTCCCAGCGTCTTGGCGGGGGAGGGTCGCGGGCGTCACGGGAGATGCCTGAGTCTGGCAGGGGGGAGGAGGTTGCTGAGGAGAGGGGCGTGGCTGGCCGCCACACGTCCAGTGTCAGCGTCTCCCCGGCACACTGGTACAACACCTGCAGCACGTCCGCCACTGACATACTCTCCACGCTTCCACCATTCACCTTTAATAGGAGAATATAATCATAAATAAATCATGCACTAGAAGTACCATTCTTTGTGTTATAGTTCCGTGTATTATAAATTTTTGTATAACTTTTAAAACAGCTTTTTGTAAAACAATAATTATACTGTCTAACCTCTGTAGAGCAACATCACGCGGCTACATAAATTTTGGTTGCTCTAGAGAGGTGTTGTTCCTCGGAGGTAATTTTCAATGGTCAATGTGTCGCGCGGGGGAAATATGTATGCCGGTCAACAGAGGTAGCCGCTCGTTAGAGGTGCCGCTCTAGGAGGTTAGACAGTATAGTGCTCTATTCCAAATTTTACTCAGTGTAAACACTTCATGACAGATATTGAAGAAGTCAACAACTATGAAATGTGGCTTTTAACACAACAGTTGCCTACTTAAACAGTCCCTTACACTGATGATTCTGTCCCCGACTGCAATAAGCCCCTCCTTGCCGCAGTAGGAGGAAGGGTTGACCCGTGACACGTACAGCCCAGACTCCAGCTGTATACCCAGGTCTGAAACAAACAACACCACAATCAACTAAATGTTGACCTGACCCTCTGAGGACATCTGTTAAATCCACAATTTTAAAACATTAACAAAACAGAATCTAAACAAGTTCCAGTTTTTAGTACAGAAATGTTTTTGTCCAAAAAAATGTTTATAAAAAGTTTAGAAGAATATCAGAGACTAAATTTTCGAGGGCTTGGTGAAAAACTACTGAATCTGCCTTTAGGTCATTACAATATTTATTGTAATGTATGAGAGTTTTCTAGAGGAGTGTCTCACCTTTGCCTGGAGGAATAGACAGCTGTATAGCATGCCAGGACCGTGACGGGGAAATCTTCCGACGCCGCATTATCTGCTGCAACATACAGACCCAAATGTTTAATAAGCATTCTGGAGTCTATTTTTTAACTTGGAAGTTTTTCTTCTTCACTTCTAAATTGTAGAAACTAAATCAAGGGCTTGGTGCAAAACTATAGTAACTACTTTATTTTATATAACAAGTAACAATAGTTTTGCACCAAAATGCTTCCACACTTAGTCTAGTCACCATTATTGGGTTATGTCCCTTCAATTAAACAAACTCAGATCCAAACATATGTATTCTAAACAGTTCCCATCATTTACATCGTAAAACTTTAATCTTTAGTCTTCCTTGAATTTCAAAATTTCTAAATGATGCATCTAACTGTACAACATGCAGTTACCATGGTGACGATGCCGGAGTGGTGGCGGAGGAGGTTACACGCCACTCTTCTCTCCACGTTGCCAACGTCCTTGTTGTTGATACGCAGCACCTGGTCGTTCACCCTGCACAGACAACGTGGGACACTGACAGTGATGGGCTTGTCTTTATATGTCAAATTCACACCCTCTTTTCATACAATTTGTCATTTAAGATACAATAAATGTTACCACAAATCATAAGGTTAGACATTATGTTTGTAGCCTATCTGTAAACACACTTTGTTGGTACATACACATTTGAACAGTAGTATTTAGCAAAGTAAGTGCAAAAATAGTATCTTTATCTATTTTCATCTACCGGTATTCTTCATCAAGACCTCTTGCCAACCATCTAAACATTATAGACATCATTACCAAACTGACTGCACTTACCTGAGTTTGCCGTCGGCGGGGCTGCCCTTGCTCACGTGGCTGATGAAGATGGAGGGGTCGTTGGGATACTGGGGCTCATCCTTCCCGCCCACCAGCTCCACCCCCACCTCCTCCTTCCCCAGCACCGCCTACAACACCAGGGGCAGATATTTATATGACATGTGTTGGAAGTAACAAAAAACAAAAACTAATCAACACAACATGTATTTTATTAAACCTATTGATGATAAACATTAGTTTAAAATGCATTCATTTTAAAAGAAGTCCTTTTATGTCACCTTAGTTTTCTATTTGTTTATATCATTGCTAGACAAAGTAGTGACATCATTTGATGACATTATAAGATTGGTTCCCTATTACTAAGTCTGATAATGGAGCTGGGCCCAGAAATCAGGAAAAGCTACTATTGATTGTTAATTTAATCTTTGCTCAAAAGTGAATTCTAAGGCTTAAATAATTTGATATTTATCTAATTGCAAATATAATTATATTAATTTATGCCTGATATACATGTGCACAACAGCAGTAGCTGCGTCTTCCTCCAATTGCATTTTGACATTATGTGACCAAACAGATGTTACTTACTTCAAATAACTATTACTAAAAAATTAGCACGAAGACGGGAGACACGAGCACGTACCAGTTCGACATCAATGGTCTCCATCTCAAACTCCTGCAGATCGGCGTCGATGGCCGAGTCCCGACTGTTGTTGTGGCCGACCGAGTGCAGGCCGGACTTCCGCGTCTCCTTCTCATTGGCATAATCAAACTTCTCCCTGGAATAAGTGTGTTGTACTTTGAGGTAACTATGTATGACGGAATTGGGAAGAAACGTTATTTCAGTTGATTTCATCAGAATTGATAGCTTTTTCCTTCTATAACAAGCCTTGATGTAAGCATCACAATTATTATTATTCAATATTGGAAATGGCATATTTTTTGTAGCAAATGTCCTTGTCACTTTCTCAGGACAAGATGAAAAGAAAACTGTTAGACCCATGAAATCAAAGGATGAAGAATTATTTTTAAGGATGCTTATCGGTGTTACTTTATGTGGGTGTCAACAGCAACATAACAATATAACTCATGATTTGTCTAAAACAAACACCCTACACTTGTCCTTTGCTTCACGCTCTGACATAACATGGGACAACTCTGACGTAACATGGAACAACTCAGAGGTAACATGGAACACCTCTGACATAACATGGAACAACTCTGATATAACATGGAACAGCTTGGATGTAACATGGACATAACATGGAACAACTCTGAGGTGACATGGAACAACTCTGACATAACATGGAACAACTCTGACATAACATGGAACAAATTGGATGTAACATGGAACAACTCTGAGGTAACATGGAACAACTCTGACATAACACGGAACAGCTCAGAAATTACCTGGAACACCCCTGACATAGCATGAAACAACTCTGACGTAACATGAAACAACTTTAAAGTTAAATGGAACAAAGTCACACCAGGACACCTCCACAGAAAAATAAAGCATGCAGATATGCAAGATAAAACATCATTATCAACTTTAAACTGATAATTTGTCAACTTACTCACTTTTCACCTAGAGTGGATATCTAGCCATCTGTGCAATACAATAGAGGGACATTTTCTGTATTTTTTGTCTATTTGAGTCCTCTCTATCAGATAAGTTTCGATGGCCATTATGTCTGGTTGTTCAAACACAGATAACAGTTAGTGGGAAGTAGTTGACACTTTACTCCATCCATTATCTGTCGAGAGGCCTCAATGACAAACAATACAGCAACATCACTCAAGAAGCTTCAACCCATCAAGAGATACAAGAGAGGGAAGCACTTTCCGCCAATATGGTCTACATGATATGCATCTAACATTTACCAGGCTCTTTGATCAGCTGTATGATAACATTAGGGCCACTTTCATAATGGCTTCTGGGCAATTGAAAACCCTGCAACTTCACTTTGTATGCAAATTAATAAAGAGCAGAGAGGACCAATGACATTAAGGTGTATGAGAAAGCTTAGACGTTCAATGACCGAGATACTTGAACAACCAAAACAAGATACTTAATTATAATATTACTGGGTAATGTATAGCTACCATTACATGAATCATTGTTCTGGTAGAATCCATTAATCTTTGCAACACTTGGCCTTCAATGTAAATGCCCAACAAAAGAAATTGATATAGAAAGCTTTTTGATTTTTTGTCATAAAAGATTGGCCACCCAAACAAAGTTCTATGCTTTACGTTTAAAAAAAGGATCAAAAAAATAAATTATGTTTCCCTTTTTTAACACAAAGCTTAAAGTATCTCAAAACAGTTTAACAGTTCCTAAAAGTTTCAGCCAACCCCTTTGCATGAGAAAAAGACTACGGGCATTTTTAAGAAAATTAATCTAAGAAAAAAAGGTAAAGTTCTAAGAAAGCACAGCCTGCATGGGGAAATAGCAGCCTTGATTTTATTGAAGCTGTTCATCAATGGTCATAAAGATGCCACACCAATGACGCCCATTAACAGTCATAAAGACATAAGAAGTGCCTGCTTGCTAACCTGACATCCTTGAGATTGCGTACGGCCTCCAGTCGTTGTTTCTTCGCCTCATCGTAGTCCGATAACGCCTGAGCCAGCTCGCTGACAGCGCGGTCCCGTTCCCGCCTCAAGTTGTCACACAGGGACCGAACGCTGTCACGCTCCTGCACAACCTTGTCGCGCTCACTCATGGCCCAGTCCCGCCGGTTCTTCGCTATGTCCACCTCGTGTAGGGACTCTGGAACAATGTGGGAACTTCAGAAATGGTGGTGAAGAGAAAAATGACTTGTTGCTCATTGCTATTTTCAACATTGTATCAAAAAGCAAAACTGAGAGCAATTTCAAGCAGTTAACATACTCTCATAAAAAATAAATATATTTCATCGAAGAAGAATGTTTTATCAAGGCAAAAATTATTAAGAAAGTCGTCACTTTAAGCCTTCTGTCGATGCGTTAATTGCTTACCCTGGTAAGGCTTTATGTTGCAATATGTTAACAAGTGCTTACACTGTGCTCAAATTGTGCTCACTGTGCGTACCTCTGAGTTCATGTTGGAGCTGTTCTATCTGCTTCTTGAGCTGCTCCGTCTCCCGGTTGAAGGCGTCCATCTTGTCCGCACTCTCCTTCTGAAACTACACATACAGCTGGGGTTAAAACAGTTGGCAGGCAAACACCTTGTGCACACAGAGGTTAAGAGTTCGCAATCACACACACACACACACACACGTAAGTGTATATATGTGGAAAAGTGTGTTTCAAAATTTTAATATAGAGATCAAGTTTATAATGGGAATAGTGGCGTAAATAAATTGTTTCTTATAAAGAAAATTATACATGTATGCAACTGTATGTTATTTAAACACTGAAACACTATCAGGTGCATATGTATATTTTGACCTATTTTACTTAGTAAAGGCTATAAAAAATAATAAGACCACATATTAATCCTAATTTACTGGTGAACTCAGAACACGCAGCATCCACAGTAAAGATGAAAGGTTTGACAACAAAGGCAGACAGACTGCGTATCTGTAGGTGCAAAGAGATTTGCGGTGTTGAGGAGCAATAATTGCAGCATCAGGCCTCACAATGATGGCTGGTGGAGGCATCACAATCACAGGCTGCACTTGCCACTCTACATTCGATTCAGTTAATGATAATCACAGCAGCCCATTATAAACTAATTATACCCACTGAAGCAGCAGGGAAGAACAGAAAGTGAAAAACACAGCGAACACAGGGATGAAAATAGCTTAACAACCCATTTCAAGAGACAAGAGAAAAACACACAAACACTAATCTCAACAGCTGTGTTTCCATGTTTTGCCTGTCTGGCCTACTTACTTAACTTGTTCTGGCTCCAATAAAGTTCTCACCGAATTTTACATTTAAGCAATCAAAATGACCTTGAGAAATTCACAAAAAATTTGATTTCCAAAGTACAACGGTCCTGTCTCATTCGTATTTACCATGAACCACAGTCAATGTAAGAGATAAGACTTCATATTTAAAGTAAATTAAAGTTGTAACGACAGACAAAAGGGAAATTCAATTATGTCATTTCATAAAATAATTAGTGTCTCACCTGTTCGCGCTCATATTTCTCGCGTAGAATCCTGTCCCTGTCCTGCATGGCTTCCTGGCGTTCCTTGCGCGCGATGTCCCGTTGCTGCAGCGACATCTCCACCTCCTTCTTGAACTCTTCACGCTGCTTCTCTATGGCACAGTGCTTCGTGAGCAGCTCGTTACACTTATCGTTCAACTCGTTCCGTTCCTTCACAGACTTGTCCCGATCCTGCAGGGCTGCTGAGATCTCGCGTTTTAGCGACTCCGCCGCGTCCTGGGCGGCTTTCTTGTCCTTCATCAGCGTGTCTATCTTGCTGACACTCAGTGCCAGCTTCTCGTTCAACTGTTCTATTTCCTTGTGAACCTGGTCTCGTTCCGACATAATCAGGTTGTACTCGCGTAACACAGCGTCTTTATCTTTCTGCACAACCTCCAGCTCCTTCTTGGCTCGTAACTGAGCCGCTAGAGCCTGGTTCATGTCCTTCATGATATCGTCCCTCTGTTGTGTGATCTTCTGTATTTTCTCGTTCATGTCATTGCGTTCGTGCAACACTTGGTCCCAGTTGCGAATAGCTGCTGTACACTGCTGCTTGAGTCCATTACGCTCCTGTATGGCAGCATCACGCTCACTACTTAACACTTGGTGCTGTTTCTTCAACTGAGCATTCTCCTCTAACAAAGTTTCATACTTACTTGCTAGCGAACTATGTTGTGTGACTAGGTCTGAATAGCGTTCCCGCAGAGAATCATAATCCACTTTAATCCGATCATACATGTCTAGAGCATTGAGCACTTCACTAGATCCACTCTTACTGAGGAAATCACGCTGGTGTTTCCGTAGTTCATCCATTTCACGTCTATCCTCCTCACGGAGTTTTCGTAAGTTTTTCAAATCTTGTTCTATGCGTTTATTCTCCGCTATTAAGTCATGGTTTTGACCACGGATAACCTCAGCGTCTTCCCTCGCCTGCTGCAGCTGGCTAAGGGTGGACATGTAGCTCTGGCGGTAGGAGTCTGACTCCTTGATAACAGCGTCGTACCGCTTCGTGTTGTCTGCCTGCTGCATCTTGAGTGCCTGCAGCTCCGTCATGGCCTGCTCACACTGCAGCTTCAGCCAGTCGTAGTCGCGGTGATGGTTGCCCAGACGACTCTCTCCGTTCACGCCGTGCTTGTACCGCCCGACATGGTGCTTGTGCTTGGCAATGTGCGTCGCTTCCACCAGGGAGTTCTCGAGGGACGAGCCAACGTCTTGAAAATCATCATACTCATATGACGGGATTTTTCTTGTGTATGAGGTCTTCAAATCCTGTAGCCGAGCGTCACCTACAACAAAGAATACAGGGTACAGTTTATATTTGAATATCTTCCAGATAGTCAGTCACCTTAACATCATTTAAGTTTAAAAAAGCAAACACAACACACACAACAGTTATTAACTTAAACGTCATTTTTTTAACAAATAAGAACCGAATTTTTTTTACTTTTATCCACTTCAATTTATAACTACAGTACACCTCATACTCTTGTTATACGAGAGTAACCATATTTTCAAACATACAACATACTGTTTCACAGATAAATTTAGCCTAAGAAATCATAATGTGTCATATGTAATACACCCAAATTTACCTTGACTTTATGAGCTTTCTAATTTCCATACATACTACTTCAATGGGAAAAAACTCATCTTATTATATGCTGTCATATCAATTTCAACAAAAAGCATTGAACATAAAACCATCATGCAATACATTTCATTATACCATGATTCTTTCATGTGAAAAAATATCTATAAATATTTTATAAGGTGATAAAATCTGCTCTATGGATCAAAACGGACAAAGCATAAAATATTTTAAGTCACTTTCCATTGATCTTTATGAAACAAGAACAAAAAAAAAATGATTTACAAGTACAAAGTCATAAAACAGCATGTAAAATACACATAATTCTTTGCTTTAGTTGTAATTCAAATGCCATGTTTGACACACTATCGATTCTATAACCTTACAGCACTACCAGGGGCATCAACAGTAGCAGCATTAGACTGTATTCTGATGTGGCTAGACAGGCCTTGCAAATAAAAGCCTTATTTCTGGTTAACACTTCAAAAATGTATAGGGTCTATAGGTAAGAATCATTTTACTAAAATAATTTTTATTATAAACTAGTACACTTGTGATAAGATGTATGCTGTATCAACCAAATCAGGTAGATGAATAAGTGTTATATATATATGGTCAAAATAACCAGAATTGGAGATCATTCTTTTGGCTAAATTGAAAAGAAATCTAGGGGAACGGGAGTAAAGATGTTGTTTTTTGCCAGAAACAATCCCTTTTATGCCTTAGGATAATTGTCCACTTTGTACTTCTTGAGCTAGGACATTTTTCACACAAGTTTCAAGTTAATACTTAATACAAAACAAAACCCCATTAGACAACACCCCATGATGCACTTTATGACAATGAGGTGATCAGACAAGATCAAACTCTTCAACAAACAACAATACAAACACACACAATCACTGGCAATCACTGAAAAAGCAAAAATTCACTCAAACCTATCTTAAAAGCAACAAGTAACTAGCACTACTTTCCCATTACCAAAGCCTAAGTCTACTGTCACATGATTGTTATATATGTTATAGCAATTGTGGACTAATATCTGGATATAATTGGTATTGTAACTGTCCTGTAACTTGCTGGCATACAAGGTTTTCCAGCAAAGGCAACAGGCATAATCACACAATTCATCTAGAACACATAGGACAAGAAGCACATGAATCCAGCACACAGAACTATCACCCTAACAAGCATCCATTGATGGATCCATAATCTTGACCATTAATTTGAATATCATGAATAAATCTTAAACCACAAACATTGACATGTGCCCTAAGGTTAGCAATCGTAAGCAACAACCTTGTGGTGAAATTCTTACTGTAGTCTATTGTAAAGATGAACAGATTACACGTATATAAGTTATGGTCATCGATGGATCTATGCATAGTAAAGCTCCAAGCCGACAGGCCAGTGGGTACTTACAGGCAGAGTATCCTCGGTAGTGCAGGCGACTACTCACAAAATCTACAACAACAGCAGCGGGTAACAACACTGGTATCACACAGAGAGAATGGTGCAACACTTGTAGTATAGTGAGGACGTAGGCAGAACAGCCTATAGATAAAGTATTATATCAAGCACTGCTTGCAATAGGAGTTTTTTATGCAGACGACAGCAGCTGTATCACAGTTGTGACAGTGAGTCTGATTAATAGCCGCACTACATTTGTAAAAATGTTTGTATGCCGGTATATCACAAACCACTAGTATTATCCAAGTTTCTATGTCATGTCTACATGAAGGAAGTACAGCGTATATCACACATTGCTTGCATTATGCAAGTTTCTATGTCACGTCTGCATCAGGTAAGTAATTTCCTGTAGTGACAGATGTATCACAACGCTTACATGAGAAGGAACTGTAGAGTTAGTCCTTCACATTAGAGCTGGTGTCACGGCTGCTTGGGGGGGGTGAGGAGAGACAGGGCAAGTCATGTACAGTTGGTGACACGCTGGAAAGTCGCGTGACTGAGGTGCAAACAGCTGAGACACATTGTGCCGAGTGGCTCGAGTATCGAGGTCAGGGTTTACAAAACGTAACTTTCCCATCCATCCACATCAGCCATCACCTGGAGTCGTTATACAGCAAACTAGACACTAGAGTAACTTGCAGCAGTTTACTAGCTTATAATGCAGGATCCCATTTCAATGGCAATAAAATGAACTTAAATCAGCTCTTAAACAACTCTGCACAGGTAGGTATTCCAAACTTCAACGTTAGGCAAATTGAATTTATCACTTAACATCCCAAACACTAAAACTCAGAACTTAGATACAAGAGAATAATGTTTTGTTGTTGCGAACAGTGCACTTGATTTTAACGTGGCAGCTATGTTTTGAAAATGAGATTCCATCAAACGCTGCCATACAGACAAAGAACAAAGTAAGTGATCTAGTACATCAGCGCCACCCGTAATCCATCCCAGAAGATTACAAAACCATCACTTAATCCGCTCCCGGACACAAAACCTGGCATATCATCCATTCTCAAACCTCAAAAAATAACATGGCTGCTGAAATCGTAATTTTGAAGCCTCTAAATTTAGATCCCCAAGCCTCTGAATTCGTACTAGCTCAACTTTCATATCAGAAATCCTCCGCCATACATCCAGTCAAGGCTCACAGTAGAAAAAGTAAACAAAGTGTTGGGAACTAGGACTGGTGTACAAGTGTATGCAGGTATGCTGTAAACACACTTATACTTGTAACGCAATAAATTTAACGAATTTCATGGGTCAGCAAAACGACAAATATTAGATGTTATTGAAATGTATCTTTTTCACAATAACGTTTCAACAAAGAAGATTCATCTAAAATAAGACTATCCACAGTTTGATCCAATCATCAGAGACCCACAAAATTTAAACTCCCACACATATTGCAGCATTTACAGCAATTTTCCTCACAGCTGATGAGCGAAGCCTACTACAGCTGATGAGCGCAGCCTACCAGCCAGGTGTGCTGCTCTGCTGCCAGGCCGCCATCCATCACAGACAACTGCCACAACAATGCCCTGCTTCTCTGCTGAACTGTGTAATTGTTTGTCTAGAAACTGTACTAATGACAACACATGTTTCTGTGTCAACTGCGCATGCACATTAGGAAAAGTACAGGCAAACTAGTTTATTATTATATTCTATGGAATTATACTCAAACCATTATATACCATAGAGCTATTATGTGCTGTAATAAATGCGTCTAGGCAGCACATTTTAAGGCAGAAGTTTCTTAATTAAGTTTCCAAAGTTATGTAATAAAACAAGAACTGATGTTTTATAGTTAAAGAAAACACAGCACACTCATTTAACAAAATGTTAGTTTAGAATTATACAGTTACAAGAAGTGAGTATGTCAGCCATTGTACAGGCTATACGAGATCTAGGTCAATCATTACTGTTGGTCTCCAGTGGCCTAATTACCTGTGGCATAAAGCACTGCCTACAGACTGATACCTGCTCTAGAATTGTCAGATTTCTTTGATACTACGGCATGGGGATATTTATGTTGATCATTGTTAATGATATTAATATCACCAATTGTATTTATGTTCTATATGTGTTACTTTTAGTTTCTTTTCAAAACTATAACCATATTTTTTGGTTTTGAATTGCAATATTTAATTTTGTTACCAGCATAATCTATAAGCTCCTGATCATCTGACAATGTGATAAGATTTCTAATGAAGATTACCAAGATGTGTAAAATGTTTACACATTATTATGTGACATTTTTAAGTTTTATACAATTGCCAAAACAGAAAATCATTGTCAGACTAAGTTAAATATCTACAACAATTAAATTGTGAAAATAAGGCCATAATTATGCAGGCTTACATTAAAGAAGTATGCAGTACGCAAAGGCGGAGGGGGATTTATAAGTGGTTTGCTTAATTGTTTCGAATAAAAATACCAACACCCCTCTCATAAAAAAAAGTTATGAGGATAAAACCAATAAAATTAAATACCTGTAATGCATTTAAACCGTATACCATCAATGTACATCCGTTTATGAATGAAACTGAGGGTCTCACATACAACCATTAACCATCAATAATCAGAGTGTGTCAATCCATTAACCACAGTCGATAGACACACACTGTCAGATGAACAGATGAATATCTACGCTCTAAATATGCGGGTAAACAAAAACATTTGACACAAAATACTCTAATGTTCAAGACCAACAATGCTCACAAGTAAATACAGCCATAAAGCCATAAAAGTCATTGAGGGTACCTATATACTGTAAAATCATTTTATTTCGTGGGCACCAAATTTCGTGGTTTGATGATGATGGACATTTTCGTGGACACTTGAATTCGTGGATTTTCAAATTAAACACACAACTATTAAATTAAATCCACCAACATTTCCTTGGGATCCCTAATTTGTGGACTGTCCTACCCACGAAATACACGGAAACACACGAAATAAATGGAAATACACGAAATTAAATGTCCAACAAATAAAAAAAAATTCGCAGTAGGAGAAAACAATGGCAGCTGATAGGCGGGTTGGAGGGGTAACACTAGAGGCTTGTGCTGGAGAGTCGTTATCATGGAGGTAAACTTGACTAAAGTGATACATGGGGAGATAGGTCAGGCTACGAGAGGGTAATTTAGATAGTCCCGGGCTCTGGCAAGTCACACAACTATATCCTTCTCAGGTCAGGCACCTGCATATTGTACAAAAATATTACAAAAACAACATTTATCAGTTAACAGTTTTGAAAAAAGATTCATATAATTTATAAGCTAAACACATTACAATTACAAAATTTTGTGCAAAAATCCAAAATAAAAAAAAGGACGCAATCCCCAGTTTTGGCACTGCCGACTATGTTTGCCTCTACATCAAATTTTGTAATACAGTATTGTCTGAAACTTGTTACCTAAATTAGAAGTCAAAAATGAAATGTAAATTGATCAAATACTGCCCTGGGTTCAACAGAAATAATATAATTAGTCTTTCAAGTTTTTGACTCCATGCTTTTCAAAAGCAAACAATACAATACAGTCTACCTTAGTTCAGAAAATCACAACCATATACAGACCCTTACAAAAGCAAACTGCAGAGACAATATAGGGCTTAGTTTTTTCTGGTCTAAGAAGAATCTCAAAATGACATAATTCTACAAACTAACTTTCATTTTGGAATCAGGCCAAAGCAATTTCAATGAAAAGCAACTCAAATAACTATAACTGCAGTGACTGCGGAGCAAGATAAACAGTATGTTGCCAGATTTCTTATGTCTTAAAAAATATAAAATCATTCGCATTGAAACTGAAAGACGTCAATGTAGATAACAGGGTTTCGTAAAATTGAATGTTTCAACAATCTAGCCGATAAATGAGTCAACGCAATTTTGCATTAACTCATAATTATACTTTTATTAGGAGTAAATATTTAATTACACCAAAGCCTTATTTTGCAATCTAGAATTACAGTTGACTAATACTGCATAAAATGTTACATCTGCTAATGATGGGAGAGATATGCTCCTTAATGACAAAATTGAAGGCCAGAGTATGTCAGAGCAACACATGATCCAAATGTCACGAAAGGGATATGATAAGGGGAGACAATTGATGCCTGTGCCGTGACAGGTCATGCTAGATAATCAAGGGAGATAATGCTGTCAAATGTCACAAACAACACATTTGTTTATATTTTGCAGAAATTGTAGCTTAGAGATGCTGTTTTTTATCACTTTTGACCCTGATTCGTCTTTCCAGTTTATGATCTCTATCATATTTTATGAGAATCAATTATCTTGACTCTTGTCACAGCAATCTTACATACACAGGCAACATTCAGGCCTTCAACATGCCGGGGCTGCTAGGCAGTGTTCTGCTCTCTGACATAACCAGCAAACTGTCCAAACATGGCCGCGCAGTGTTGTGGTTTGTTACTGCACCTCACTGCAGCCAGACTAAACATGGCTATCTCCCCTGTACAAACAATGACAGTAAGAAGAAAGTCGCAGTAAGATATCTTTGAGAGTTATTCAGTTTTACACTTTGCAATGTTCACGAAGTCGCCTGTCCATGTCGCATTACAAGGCTGTAATAAAGTAGCGACACCTCTAAGATTAATCATTCAGTATACTGTAATGTAGTATTTTATTCTGTTTAAAAAAATACTCTTTTGCATTTTTTCTTTCAACCTTGAAATGATCTGGACCTTTACCTTCTGTCACTTGCATGTATAATTCTGAGAACCAGCATAATATAAAATACAATAATGCACATACTTGCATCATCATGCCACATTTGGAAAAGTTAATTTATTATATGGCACCAAATTGGATTTCCAGGCTTGCAAAACAAGTCAGCAAAATAGCCAGATAAACTACTGACCGTAACAAACATCTAGGTTTAATTTCATTACATGTTTGTTAATTTTTAAAGGTCACCTAATACTGCTTCAACCTCCCTAATAATGTTGTCAAACCCCAGGAGTAATCCCATTTACTGACATTAAAGTCTTGAGCTGTCAACTTGACTCTTGAGAATCATGAAGCCGTTACAGCAGACAGCCAGAAGTGAGCCATGAGCCTGGAACTCAAAACCAGTCTCCGTGACAACTATCTCCCGGAGCACTCAACATGTTCACGGCCTGGTTGTGGAGCACTCAACACATAGCCAGCACTACACACCTCCCCTTCATCAGGTGTCAAACATCAAAGACTGGAAATCATACATCATTCAACATGATACCTTTCATCTTCCATAGAACACTTCTAACTAGAGGGAAATTGAATCAACAATTTTTTTAAAGTAATAACTAAAAAATATTTTTTCATAGAAAGCACCCCCATATCGCAGACAAGACAGATATGAAATTCCCATGTTAATATCGCATCAACAGAATGCCAGATGCCAGCATTATCTTGTTGATTTTTATGTACTCTACAGTAGCAAAGGCCTCATAAAGTTGCATTAACAAAGTACAGAGCTCCATTAATTTATGAAAAACATAATAACAATTGAAACAAAGTTGATTTTGTATATCAATAATTATTAAAAGCAAAGACAAAAACCTGATTTTCGATGCATGTTGCGAGACGGAAGAGTCTGTGAGTTTCTGCACGCCATGACTTAATCCAATAAAAGTTTCCTCATGTTTGAACAAAATGCATGTTCCTATCGGTTTTAACCAGCACACAATGTGACAACTGAAAAATGCTGCACACAAAAAACACCATGAAAACATCACAATCTGTCTACAGAATCACCGGCTTCCCTGCACATCCATGGCTGCAGTTATCTGATTGGTCAACAGTGGTGGCTGCAGCCATCTGATTGGTCCACTGTGAGAAGCTGGAGAGAAACCTGATCCAAACAATCCTCCAGCCCTGGAGTAACTAATGTGACAGTTTTTACTATGGTCACAACTTATGTCTCCCATATAACATTGTATAATGCATGTGTTTTGCAATCTCTCTCCATGACAACATCCCACTGGTCCTCCACTCCATATACTGTGAAATCATTTGTATTTGTTGGTCATTTAATTTTGTGTATTTTCTGGGTAAGGCAATCCACAAATTTAAGATCCCAACAAAGTATTTATGTAATATATTATGTTATTGTTTATTCGAACATCCACGAATTCAAGTGCACACAAACATGTCCATCATCTTTCCAACCTTGAATTTTCCTGCCCACAAAATTTTAAAAATGATTTTCACAGCCTGTATGTTACAGCAGAAAGAGAAGACCACTGGTCACTGATGTGTCCAGCAGACCAGCAGATAGGCCATGGTGCCAAAGCTGGCAATATTACTGCTCAGGTTGCAATGGATTTCTCAGAAAAAACAACAACTTGATTGCATTCATAAAACTGAAGATGTGTGACATCAAGACGAACAACAAACACCAACAGGAAATAATATATTATGCCACTTGAGCCCGGCACACTTACTGCAAACCTTTAACTTATTGACAGTTCATAAATGCTTACAAACTAATACAAAGCCAGCTAGAGAACCTTCTATCCGACACTAACACATGCCTATATGTATCTATTACATGCATGATATCCAAACATAAACTAAACATCACCTGTCTTCTCTCAAACTAGGGGGTTCAAATTATCTAGGAAACTTCTCAGAAGCCAAAAATAATCAAAAGTGCTCATCATAAAATTTCTAAGAATCCAAAAAATATGAAGCTATTCATGACAAGATTCTATCTTGGAAAGAACATATAAATATCATGCCATGTTTATCGATTTGATAGTTATCTTCTACAATCATTGATGATTCAAAACTTTTTAATTGTTTTGAAAGGCATAATATTTCAAACTTAAGGTTAAACAAATCCACATGGCAAGTTTATTTCAGTAAACATCATTTTTTCAAACATAAATAAATGTAGTCTTTGGAATTTGCAAGCTTTTCATATTGGTACTAAATTGAAGCCTTCCAAATGAACCTAAAACCTTGAGTACAAAATTAATGTACTGCTTTAAATTGTTGTTTTCCATTTTTTCTTCAACATATTGTTTTCGTTCCAAATTAATACCTTAATTAATATAATTTTTCATATGTATCTTATTATGCAGCATTTTTTCATACCATCATCCATTCAAAGCAAAGGCGTTCAGCAGTGTTTTACTTAAAGCTTTCTGTAGGACCATTAGGGGTATCCTAAAGAATAATCAAAGCGCTAAAAGCACTGATGTTTTTTTTCCGCTCAAGTAGTGAATGTATTAAGACATGAGGTTATAACAGTATATTTACACTGCTGTCTAGCTGAATAGCTGACACAGATCAAATGGAA
>Ga0224511_10000369_pt1 | contig 20547 bp, 9 predicted proteins | sample SF_May12_sed_USG_2_FD_169988 | JGI IMG/M metagenome (GOLD analysis project Ga0224511, IMG submission 169988) | Sediment microbial communities from San Francisco Bay, California, United States - SF_May12_sed_USGS_8_1 | ecosystem: Environmental > Aquatic > Marine > Sediment | place: USA...
CTCGGTTTTATTGAAGCTGTTCATCAGTGGTAATGAATGATGCCACACCACTGACGCCCCCTAGCGCATGAGCAGAACTCCATTTTCAAATGTAAACAACATACATGTACACTCCATGATCCCTGATATGTTTGTGCGATTTCCAAAACCACCAAGAAACAAGAATGTGACGCTTTCCTATTCGATCTTTCATGGAAAACTGCGGTAACCTGTAATCACGCAAATGGAAGCTGTTTGTGGGAATGGCGGTGTGTGATGTAGCGTTATTGTGTTCCGAACAGATTCGAGTAGGGGGTGAACAGAATCGACCAGACTACAACAATGGCAGGCTTTTATGAAAGCGTAAATGGCTATTTACTGCAACTGATTGAGTGGACGGTATTTAATGTGTAAAATCTCGTCGATGAAAGGGGAACTTTTGGAAATATACTGAAGATTTGATAAATATTATACAAAATATAGTATTTATATAAAAAATTAAAGTGCATGTGTGCAGCTTTAGAAACGGAGATACTTAAACAAAACGATTTTTATATATTTTTTTCGAATGTCTTATGATTTAAGATTTTTGCAATACTGTTGGTTCAGAAAGATCATCACAGATCATTGGTCGGCGCTGCCAAAAGCTGGAGTACATGCATAAATCTACTCAGTATCCTAAAAAAGTATTTTTAGACCTTTACACAGATAATATAGTTATTTGGTATACTTTATATTAGAATTGTATGAAACAAACATGACATTAAATTCACAATATCGCTGTAATAGTCAGTTTGACCCAAAATGTCAGACATTTTCTCAAATTCATGTATATAATGCTATAGTTTTCTTTAGTTTATATCATATTATATGGTACTGTAAAATATATTAGTTGAAATATATAATAAAACATAAAAATGGAAAATTCCAAAACACAAACAATCTTTTATTCTGTATGTCTGTTACGTCTTGTTGGGTTGCGTGTTTTGTGCTGCTCTAAATTGTTTACAACATTCTTTCTTTGAACATCTCTTCAATTTATATTGACAAATAATTACTTGTTATAGGGTAAAATAATCAGTTAAATCATGTTTCGTAACATGTAATTAAAGTCCGTGTTCTGGATAATTTGATTTACATCAAAGAAGTGGCAGCGTCTTCTTGTAAACGGAAAATATTTAATTAAAAAACGATTAAATTAGAATGTCTTCTTGAACGTATAATCTTTGAATTACAAAGTCAAAAGGTAACTGTCTAACTTTGCTAAAATGTCTGAAATAGTGTTGAAAAATTGTTTTAACTATTTATACCGTTATTTTTACGTATTACAGACACTGTTGGAGTCGGTCAACGGTTTTGTAATGATATGAATACGGTTTGGCGTGACCGGAATTTAATCTAAAGTGAAGCAACTTCATTTTGATCAATCGTGTCTTTATTGTCTTTCCATCTATGCAGAAATTTGCTGACTGTCTGTACACAGTGCTACTACAAAAGGTATTTAGCATTTTAATTTGGCCGCACTTTTTTCCATCTGGATGTCACGCAAAAAAGTCGGAAACATCGGAAAACATCGATACACAAACGAGAATATACGATAACGGCTCTCTTGGACGTCGGAAGCGTAACGTAACAACAGTTCATAACATCTGCAAATTTGATTGTTAAAGTCATTGATAGTTTTATTCAGTGTAAAAGTACGTGGCATTATAAATTAATCTTTTAGATGTTTTATAGGACCTGTAAATGAGCTCAACGTGAGTAACCGAATATTTGGATAAAGCGCTACACCAATCAAAGCTATATAACGGCCCCAGTCGTCAGAAAGTCGTTTGTCCCAGCATTAAGGCATCCTGTTAATGCCACTTAGTGTCATTAACATCTCGGATATCACACGCTGATATGCCATCAAACTATTTCCCAGAAGACAGTTTCAAAGAATTAGGGAACAAAATGAGCATTATAAGTTTTACACTTCAATTTTACGCCGTTGACGGTTTCAGCAGAACTCGTTATTGAAAATCGCATACTGTGCACTAAAATTAAGTTCAATAATACATCTTCCCTGTTATTAAGTCTATGGAGTTTGCTGACGGAAAGATATTTTATGTTTTATTTCGTTTTACCTGCCTTCAAATTAATAACTGTACATTTTGAGATTTTACTTTATTTTCCTTTCACGTGTGTTATTGTTTTATATAAACTTGGTATTATGGGTTTGGAGAAGACTCTATAAAGTTGGAAATGTTTGATAGCTATACGGACTGACCTTTTCTCATCTAGTGTGGTATTAAGGTGCATCTAAATATACTTTACTCCATATTAAATGACTAAATTACTCAGATGACTTCGGATGCTTTACAGAAATACATTATATACATTCCAGCAGCTCAATACAGTTAAATAGAAAATATTAGGACATCTTTTGTTCGAACGGTTGAATTATGCATTTTTAAACAGGAGTATTCATATGGTTTATCATAAAACACAAATTAACCAATCTGTCGTTTTTCCTGGGAACGTTTTTATATCGTCCGCCAGACGTGTCTCCATATGTCTCCAAGAATATCTTCAATGTTGACTTAAAAGGTTTCCGTGTACATTAAACGGAAATACTCATATAATCCCTTCCTGGACATTATTAAGAGTCGACGGAGTTCTGGAAAAGGTTTAGAAGAAATATTATGTGTGTTAACCATGTGGATACATGTTTGTAATTTAAAATACGTTTCATGTAGGTATCAAGAACTTGTGTTATACCGATCTTAATTAAATCATCTACTGGACTGTTCTCCTCTGAAGAAGTGACCCCGTAGTAAAGCTTCGTAACGTAAAACCACGTCATACCAGAGACGTTAGAAAACGTTAGACCAGACGCATTTCACCTGAAGACGTTGGAGAACGTCATACCGTAGACGTTGGAGAACGTCATACCGGATGCGTTAGAAAACGTCATTCTAGAGACGTTAGAGAACGTCATACCAGAGCCGTTAGATAACGTAATCAAAAAGACGTTAGAAAACGTCATATCAGAGACGTTGTATACATAAATAAGCATGATAATTTGTTCTTTTTTAGCACAGAAGATATACGATCAGGTATGGCGTTCCTCTTCATATAAATAGTAAACCCACTATTTACTAGGCTACTTTTTCAACGTACACAAAAATGTAAGGCAATGTTTACTTGTTATTCGGCATAACTCATGGTGTACATACACTGACAATAAAAAAGGTTGACTCGACTTGACTTGAGCATTCCAAAATTTTTAGTTGGCAGTTACATGACCACATTACGACGTCATTATTTCGATACGTCATCAACTATGACGTATCTCTTTGTTCTTATCTGGTCAGTTTGGTGTATACAGGGAATGCTTTAATGTGTGTTGTGGCTGGATATACATCTTGGTCCTCTTTTGCACATTGTGACAACAAGTAGAAACTGTCACAAACAAATTGGTTATTATTTTTTCGTCCAGAACTCGAAGGCACAAAATCTTTAAACCCTGCAAAATACAACAAATTAAATGTTTAACAAAATAATGTGTTTAAAAGTAAGCCATTCTAATTCTCATATAATGCGATAGCGGGTCCATTCATACGCCCCATCGACACTTCAATATCTGGCCGTGGACTTCCATTAGAAGAGAGTTCTTTATCACATTACTTATGTAAAGAAACTCCATCGGGAGCTATTTAAACGCTGTAATACGTTGTAAATTAGTTCCCTTGTAACCAATTTTTGAGAATTTTCCCGATATTTATGTGCCTACAGGGCAATGTGTTCAGGTCGTCTGTCGCGGTTGGCGCTAGCGGTGATTACAAAGTCTTTACCGGACACACGTTCATTGATAGCTTAACTTGGAGTTTTAAATGGGAGAATTAACATTTGTTTGACAAAGGTATGTTACATATTTTCAATCATTTTCATTTTAAAGTTTGGTTAAAGATATTATCTTTCAGCTTGCAAAATAGAGCCTAACTTGTTATCGCATGTAAATATCCATTTCATTTGCTTGTTGTTGTTGTTCTCTGTTGTTGTTTTCAACTACATGTGCAAACAGTCAAACAGCCAAACCACGCCGTTCGTAGATAGACAACATGTGGTCTTCGTTTTGAGTGTTTTAAATGTTTCTCTGTTACGGTTACGCCCGCGTGGGCGAGTGGAAATATCTTTTAACTTCATGTTAACGGATTGTTGTCACCTATAGCTAAAATGGACACTAAATATATACACCAATATGTTTATCGTCCGGATTTATAAATACCATATACATTTAAACCTAAGACATATCATTACATATTAAAGGGTTTACACAGTTATGTTTTAAAGCAAGATAATCGAATGTCTCATTTAATACCATATCTGGTATTTCATACGTTCATTTGTCCTTTTCAAGACTTCTATGGCTAACCATATGTTTCCATTCAACCAGAAACAGACAAATTTGGTTATATTTGAGACACTTAACGTAGAAACAATGTGTCTGAATGTAAAGAGTCTAAGACGCTTTGTTTATCTCCGTTAATGAGAGTGGCTTAAGGGCGATAGACTTTCTCGACTTATGTCATTAAGGGAGTTTGTCTTATGTCATATTGGGAGGTTGATAGACACTTATTATTTGGTAGAAGTTGTATCGATGCCGTTTATTGTATAAATGTCGCGTCAATCTGGTTTATTGGACATAAATTGGATGAGAGACAGTCCCTGTGTTTGGGGATTTAGTGTAGAGAATGAATATTGACTCTCTTATATATTGCTATCTACTTGCATTTGTTTCTTTATTGATAAGTGTTGGTTTTCATGCGTTAGCTTGTTTACGTTTGTTTTTTATCTTTACGGGCAACAGGTGTTTTTAAAAACAGATTTTTGATTCATAACGTTTAAAATACTGTTCCGTTCTTTAAAATCAAATACGAAAGTACACCAAAATCATTGTATAAATAATAAAACATGATGATTTTATCAGTATCTCAAGACATCAATATCACAGACTAATAGTTTGCGAGAAAGCCGCGCTATGGAGAAACAAATGTGAGGACTATTAAACATCATTATCATTAAATTGGAATTATTCTATAAATAAAGAAGCTTCCTGACATTAATTAAACAAGTGTTGTTTGTTATTGCCAACTCTTATTTATTTTACCGTCAACTGATATTACTAATCGATGGTTTATTCATTACCTTGATTAAAGTAGACAACATTTTACATCAATATTTCCTGGTACAACAGAACGTCACACTTACAACTGTTAAGCATTGTGTTTCGTTTAAATTAAAAGGGCGATTTATGCGCCCACCAGTATATTTATTATAATAATGATAAGCTTTTTAACCCCTCGTTTTCAACCTATTTCAAAACAAGGTTCATCCACTGTAGTTAGATGAAAAAATATTATTGTGATATTCTGATATTATCGCCTAACACATTCATTTTATGCTTGTTCATGAAGCATGGTATGTTAGAAATGTTATATAAAACACAACGTTGCAATTTATTGCATTTTAAGCAACGCGGTCCCTGACTCAATTGGTATTTGTTTTCGCCGCGGTTGTCTCTCTTTAGTCCAGCATCGTTCCTTTAAATTACAGGAACAATAACATTAGTGTTTTTTTTTCAAAAGAAATATTTAAAAAAAATCCAACAACTTAAGGAAACAACGTCATAACCATGGATGTAGTCATCTCAATATCGAAAATGCACGCAAAAATATAAAATGAGTCAGCTATAGGCAAATCTCCGTGTGTGGCACTTCGATGTTTGGTCAATGTGTTCTTTTTCTATTGCTTATTTTTTCAGTTATCAACGAAAATCTTTGCATCAAATGGGAAAGCTACGCATCGTAATAAGTGTATACTAAACTGTGAAACAAATTCAATATTTGTATTCTATAAAACACGATGTGACAACTGTCGTTTTAAATAAAGTTTCATCGTGTTGTAATAGTGTTAGAAATTCAACTACTTCAAGTTACTTGTATATTTTTGACTGAGGTAATTTAAGCTAAACCCTCATTTTGTCCTAAAGAAGTTTTATCTTCGTGAACTCTGAAACCTGATGGTTGCAGTTAATCCAGATTTGCCCATTACTTGCTTCGTCTGGTCCCGTTATATGTTTAGACGTCACGCTAGATTCCGTCTCAACGTTTGTTACTGTTATGCCAATTCATGTTGGTTTTCCAAATTACCCTTTTTATCAAATGTCAGTTTCTCAGCTCAGTGTTGGGTGATTTGAATCATAGCATTGAGGGGTCGTGGTTATAGGTAGTGATAGGTTCTGCAGTTTGAGACAACTGTGTGGATTCGTTTAGTTTGAAATTTGAAAATATTTCCTGAAGTTTGCCTACCTTTCAAAATTATGCTACAATATACGGAAAAGGTAGGTTATCAACTCATCATTTATAATTATTGAAAACCTGTTTGGATCCTATTTGGTATTTCACTTGTTTCAAGCAGTAACCCTTAACTAAGGATTGTGTGTCCGAAATTCATTAGTCAATGTTAATTTACTAACCCCGTGTGTCGGTGCATAGATCCATTGATGGCCATATTCGATATAATTTGGTTATCTTCAAGTTAACAAAAGATTGCAGAAATTGCATTGCACACTACCTTGCTAACAATAGAACACATGACAATGTTTGTTGCGAAATCTGTTGTATTTTAAAATAATGGTCAGGGTATTGAATCTTTAAAGACATGGGTACTTTGTGTCCTGTTATTTTATTTATTATCCATGACAAACAAGACAACTTCTCTTATATTGAAAACATACTTAATTAATCATAATGACATTTTCTTGCATACTAGAGTTTCATACAAAAACTACAAAGTGCTATTTCAGCAAAAATAAATCAGTGTTCATGCTGAGAAATATACAGCGGATATGCTGTAAATTATTGAATAATGCTTTACCCTGCAGAGTAAGCCCTCGGATTTGTATAATGTTACGTAAGTAAATAAAGATAAATATCATATAACATTGTAACATTTAAATTTAAAGAAGAAATGTGCATACAAATCATTTTTCATGTGTAGTTTCTTCAAAACAAAATACACCATATAGTCACGTATACACACTTCAGTGAAAAAATGTCGCTTTAGGCTTTGCAAATGTTTTGAAAAAAAATATTATTGAAATAATTTTGTTGAAGCGTTAAACTTATTCTTATGTGACAAGATTATCAAAATTACCCACTTATTAAAACATTTTGAAGATTATCGGTAGACTGACTGAAAATTCGATTTGTAATTCCCTTCATTTCCTAACTATGTAATATGAAGCTGTATTAATTTATCGAACTACATCGATATACTTCGTTATGCTTGGGTTCCCATGCTGTAACTCAAGCGAATACGTTTACGTTCGGGTCTGGTCAAATGGTAGGCGTCGTGCATGTGGTATATTTACGATGCACAGGAGAGTCTTTTGCCTGTGATGAAGTGTTTCTTTGATAAAAAAAACATTGTTTACTGTAAAATGAATGTTTGTGATAACGAGGAAAATAGAATCCCTTTTTGATTTAAACACTTCTAGTTAATATTTCAGAAAATAAAAAATGACAATATTCTGTAGTCACAAAACTTACCGTCTTTTCGCTTTGTATACAGGTTTTACATGTACGTGCTTATCTATTTCTCTCTCTGAGTCCTTAGTACTTTAGTAGAAGCATGGATACACAGTAAAACAACTTTCGCTTATATCACGTACACCACTATAGCACAAGTGTTGTGACCACTGCTCTTTGGTTGAAGTTGAGCAATTTTATTCTATAAAATATTTAATTATATACGAAACAAGCATTTATAATTAAACATGCCACTTATGCAACTGTGTTACCATAAATGTTTGATATTGTATGCATTGTATGCAATTAGGTTTAGTTGATGGAATACGGACAAGAAGGGATTTAACCCTCTATTCTATTTGCACGTAGTTTTAAGGGTATCGCGGGAGTACATTATTCCGAGGTGACTTTTGCTGTATTAACAGCACTGTGGCTACTAAATTCCGGCATCCGAGACTTGTCCCTTTCCAGGGATTTAGCATTTGGTACTTTGGGATCCCTTGTCAGGGTTATTTTCTACAATTTGAAACTGTTATACCACTGTTTGTGGTATAAGGCAATAACTTTATATACATAGTACTGATTACATTTGCCTGAACGGTGGATGCTATTTTTAACTCTTTCTCTGTTAAAAGTGCGATGACCCCCAAATGTGTTTTGTGTTTTATTACATATTATATATGATAACTTTCTAAATCTCCAATAACAGCATCATTACAAGACATCTTAATTACATTCTTAAATCTCTTGTATGCATACATTTGTACATTTCTATCAAAGGCTTTGTTTTCAGGCCCCATATATCTGAGCCATATAGCAATATGAAAGCAATCTTGCAGTCAAAAAGCTGAAAATGGTCTTAAAGGAGACATTAAATTGGTACAAAACATTGAGCACTATCGACAGTGCAGTTTTGGCTTTCATAGATACAGCCTCTGCCATTTTATGCAAACACAATTGACTTGTAAAACACACACCAACATAAGTAAATCCATTAACAACTTTTAATGTTTTTTTCTAATGGCATACATCCATATTTTACACCTAGCTCACACTCCACCTTTTTAAAAGGCAATCACGTTTGTTTTTAATATGTTAACACATAGCTTATTTTGGATATACAATCATACAGAATATTAATTTGCTTCTGAAGACCAACAACAGTATTAGATGTAAGGGTAATATCATCAGCAAACAGTAACATAAATAAGTGTAGTGTGTCTTTGCACTCATCTGGTATCTGTCATTATAATCCTGAAATTTAGCACACAACTCATTAATAAACACAACACACAAAATTAGGCTTAATTTACATCCTTGTCTTAAACCAACAATTGATAAAATTACTAGTCACTAATCAGTTAAGACATACGCTGTTGGTATACAAAGTATTATTTGTATCAAAATCTTAATTTAAGAAAACAATGGACAACTCCCGCGATACCTTTTAAGTAGTTTAAAATGTTAGAGTTGCTCTGTTTCATGCAAATACTCGATACTTAACACAGCATTTGTTTCTTCATAAAACACGAAAATTCGAGGTGCTAAAATAAATATATATAGTTTAACAGACGTGCTTTAAAATTGTATAAAATAAAGACAAAATATTTATACTATGATGGTGAAACAAAGTGAATTTACATGTAATGTGTTCCATGCCTTGTTATATGACAAAAAGACTTTCACTTACTTGTCTAGTCAGGAAATCATTTCTCAAGCAACTGGCAAAGTGCGAGGTATCATTTTATTGCATTGGTACATGCGTATTGAATTGAATATCCACGCGAACCTTAACAGATTAGACCGCCATGATATGACCTTATATGTGTCGAGAACATTGTAAAACGCAGCAGACAAACGATGTTAAAAAGAATGACGTTATCATAGTACCTATCGTCCCTGTACAATGTTCAGTTAGTATAACATACATATCTGTTAAGAATTATATCTTTTTCATCAATGTTATTAATTACGATACCTTTTAAAAAAAGTTTTTAATATGAATTTACATCATGTATCATGCAAACGAAATGTTATTACAAATAGTTACTTCTTGTGCAATAAGACGTGTACGATCTGCACAGGACATTATGGCTCAATAATATGGTATGAAGACAAATGACATAAAGAAGGCAAATAATGGTTTCTTTTATTTGCTGGCTGGCAAAATAAACCAAATGTGTGTATGTGCGATTTCCAAAACCACCAAGAAACAAGAATGTGACGCTTTCCTATTCGATCTCTCATGGACGACTGCGGTAACCAGTAATCACGCAAATGGAAGCTAGTTGTGGGAATGGCGGTATGTGATGTATCGTTATTGTGTTCCGAACAGACTCGAGTAGGGGGTGAACGGAATTGACCAAACTACAACAATGGCAGGCTGTTATGAAAGCGTAAATTACTATTTACTGCAACTGATTGAGTGGACGGTATTTAATGTGTACAATCTCGTCGATGAAGGGGAAATTTGGCAAATATACTGAAGAACGTAGCATTGATAAATATTTAACAAAATATAGTATTTATAAACAAAAAAATAAAGTGCGCGTGTGCGACTTTAGAAACGGAGATTCTTAAACAAAACAATTTATATATATTTTTACGAATGTCTTATGATTTAAGATTTTCTAAATACTGTTGGTTCAGAAATATCATCACAACATCATCGGTCGCTACTCAGTATTCTAAAAAAGTATTTTTAGACATTTACACAGAGGATATAGTTATTTGGTATACTTTAAATTGAAAATTGTATGAAACAAACATGACACTAAATTCACAATATCACTGTAATAGTTTTACCCAAAATGTCAGATGTTTTCTTATATATATTATGCTATAGTTTTCTATATAGTTTGTTTCATATTATATCAACGGCTTGGTACTGTAAACAATATGGAATTGTTTTTGGTTATTTCCCTTTTATCAGTTGAAATATATAATAAAACATAAAAATGGAAAAATCCAAAACACAAATAATAATTTATTCTGAATGTCTGTTACGTGTTTTGTGCTGTTCTATGTGTTCGTTTTGTACGGTCCAGTTTGTAATGGTGCCATTAAATTTGACCTATCTACATTGCTCACAACATTCTTCCTTTGAACATCTCTTCAATTAATATTGACAAATAATTAATTGTTATAAGGTAAAAGAATCAATTAAATCATGTTTCGTAACATGTAATTAAAGTAAGTGTTCTGGATAATTTGATTTACATCAAAGAAGTGACAGCGTCTTCTTGTAAACGGAAAGTATTTAATTAAAAAACGATTACATTGGAATGTCTTCTTGAACGTATAATCTTTAAATCACAAAGTCAAACGGTAACTGTATAACTTTGCTAAAATGTCTGAAATAGTGTTGAAAAAATGTTTTAACTATACCGTTATTTTTAAGCATTACAGACACTGTTGGAGTCGGTCAACGGTTTTGTAATGATATGAATACGGTTTGGCGTGACCGGAATTTAACTTCATTTTTATCAATCGTGTCTTGATTGTATTTCAATTTATGCAGAAATTTGCTGACTTCCTGCACAAAGCGCTACTACAAAAGGAATTAAGCATTTTAATTTGGCCGCACTTTTTCCATCTGGATGTCACACAAAAAAAGTCGGAAAACATCGATACGCAAACGAGCATTTACGATAACGGCTCTCTTGGACTCCGGAAGTGTGACGTAACAATAGTTCATAACATCTTCAAATGTTATTGTTTAAGTCATTGCTAGATTTATTCAGTGTAAAAGTACGTAGCAGTATAAATGGATCTTTAGATGTGTTATAGGACCTGTAAATGGGCTCTACGAGTAACCGAATATTAGGATAAAGCGCTACACCAATCAAAGCTATAACGGCCCCAGTCGTCAGAAAGTCGTTTGTCCCAGCATTAAGGCATCCTGTTCATGCCGCTTGGTGTCATTAACGTCTCGAATACCACGCGCTGGTATGACATCAAACTGTTCCCCAGAAGACAGTTTCAAAGAATTAGGAAAATAAATGAGCAGCATAAGTTTTACACTTCAATTTCACACCATAGACAGTTAAAGCAGAACTCGTTATTGAACATCACATACTGTGCACTAAAAATAACTTCAATAATATATCTTCCTTGTTAATTAATAAGTCTAAGGATTTTGCTGACGTAAATATATTTTATGTTTTTATTTAGTTTTTATGTTCCTTCAAATTAATAACTGTACATTTTGAGATTTTACTTTATTTTCCTTTCACGTGTGTTTATTGGCGTCCGCCAGACGTGTCTCCATATGTCTCCAAGTATATCTTTAATGTTGACTTAAAAGGTTTCCGTGTACATTAAACGGAAATACTCATATAATCCCTTCCTGGACATTATTAAAACTTTAAAAGTCGACGGAGTTCTGGAAAACGACCAGAAGAAATATCGTGTGTGTTAACTATGTTGATACATGTATGTAATTTAAAATATGTTTCATATAGGTATCAGGAACCGATCTTTATTAAATCATCTACTGAACTGTTCTCGTCTGAAGAGGTGACCCCGTAGTAAAGCTTAGTAACGTAAGACCACGTCATACCAAAGACGTTAGAAAACGTTAGACCAAACGCATTTCACCCGGAGACGTTGGAGAACGTCATACCGTAGACGTTGGAGAACGTCATACCAATGCGTTAGAGAACGTCATTCCAGAGACTGTAGAGAACGTCATACCAGAGCCGTTAGGGAAAGTAATCCAAAAGACGTTAGAAAACCTCATATCACAGAGGTTGTATACATAAATGAGCATGATAATTTGTTCTTTCTTAGCACAGAATATATACGATCAGGTATGGCGTTCCTCTTCATAAAAGAAATAAACCCACCATTCACTAGGCTACCATTTCAACGTAAGGCAATGTTTACTTGTTATTTGGCATAACTCATGTTGTACTTATACTAACAATAAACAAAGGTTTGCTTGACTTGACCTGAGCATTCCACAAATTCTAGTCTCAATATACAGGGGATGCTTTACTAATGTGTGTTGTGGCTGGGTATACATCGTCGTCTTCTTTTGCACAATGTGACAACCACTAAAAACTGTCACAAACACATTGATTAGGATTCTTTCGTACAAAACTCATAACTACAAAATCTTTTAATCCTACGAAATACAACAAATTTAATGTTTTACAAAGTAATGTGTTTAAAAGTAATCCCTTCCAAGTCTCATATAATGCGATAGCGGGTCCACTCACACGCCCCATTGCCGCTCTTGTCTCTTTCATGTCTGGCCGTGGACTTCCATTCTAAGAGAGTTCTTGATCACATTACTTATGTAAATACTCTCCATCGGGAGCTATTCAAATGCTGTAATAGGTTGTAAATTAGTTCCCTTGTAACCATTTTTTGAGAATTTTCCCGATATTTATGTGCCTACAGGGCAATGTGTTCAGGTCGTCTGTCGCGGTTGGCGCTAGCGGTGATTACAAAGTCTTTACCGGACACACGTTCATTGATAGCTTAACTTGGAGTTTTAAATGGGAGAATTAACATTTGTTTGACAAAGGTATGTTACATATTTTCAATCATTTTCATTTTAAAGTTTGGTTAAAGATATTATCTTTCAGCTTGCAAAATAGAGCCTAACTTGTTATCGCATGTAAATATCCATTTCATTTGCTTGTTGTTGTTGTTCTCTGTTGTTGTTTTCAACTACATGTGCAAACAGTCAAACAGCCAAACCACGCCGTTCGTAGATAGACAACATGTGGTCTTCGTTTTGAGTGTTTTAAATGTTTCTCTGTTACGGTTACGCCCGCGTGGGCGAGTGGAAATATCTTTTAACTTCATGTTAACGGATTGTTGTCACCTATAGCTAAAATGGACACTAAATATATACACCAATATGTTTATCGTCCGGATTTATAAATACCATATACATTTAAACCTAAGACATATCATTACATATTAAAGGGTTTACACAGTTATGTTTTAAAGCAAGATAATCGAATGTCTCATTTAATACCATATCTGGTATTTCATACGTTCATTTGTCCTTTTCAAGACTTCTATGGCTAACCATATGTTTCCATTCAACCAGAAACAGACAAATTTGGTTATATTTGAGACACTTAACGTAGAAACAATGTGTCTGAATGTAAAGAGTCTAAGACGCTTTGTTTATCTCCGTTAATGAGAGTGGCTTAAGGGCGATAGACTTTCTCGACTTATGTCATTAAGGGAGTTTGTCTTATGTCATATTGGGAGGTTGATAGACACTTATTATTTGGTAGAAGTTGTATCGATGCCGTTTATTGTATAAATGTCGCGTCAATCTGGTTTATTGGACATAAATTGGATGAGAGACAGTCCCTGTGTTTGGGGATTTAGTGTAGAGAATGAATATTGACTCTCTTATATATTGCTATCTACTTGCATTTGTTTCTTTATTGATAAGTGTTGGTTTTCATGCGTTAGCTTGTTTACGTTTGTTTTTTATCTTTACGGGCAACAGGTGTTTTTAAAAACAGATTTTTGATTCATAACGTTTAAAATACTGTTCCGTTCTTTAAAATCAAATACGAAAGTACACCAAAATCATTGTATAAATAATAAAACATGATGATTTTATCAGTATCTCAAGACATCAATATCACAGACTAATAGTTTGCGAGAAAGCCGCGCTATGGAGAAACAAATGTGAGGACTATTAAACATCATTATCATTAAATTGGAATTATTCTATAAATAAAGAAGCTTCCTGACATTAATTAAACAAGTGTTGTTTGTTATTGCCAACTCTTATTTATTTTACCGTCAACTGATATTACTAATCGATGGTTTATTCATTACCTTGATTAAAGTAGACAACATTTTACATCAATATTTCCTGGTACAACAGAACGTCACACTTACAACTGTTAAGCATTGTGTTTCGTTTAAATTAAAAGGGCGATTTATGCGCCCACCAGTATATTTATTATAATAATGATAAGCTTTTTAACCCCTCGTTTTCAACCTATTTCAAAACAAGGTTCATCCACTGTAGTTAGATGAAAAAATATTATTGTGATATTCTGATATTATCGCCTAACACATTCATTTTATGCTTGTTCATGAAGCATGGTATGTTAGAAATGTTATATAAAACACAACGTTGCAATTTATTGCATTTTAAGCAACGCGGTCCCTGACTCAATTGGTATTTGTTTTCGCCGCGGTTGTCTCTCTTTAGTCCAGCATCGTTCCTTTAAATTACAGGAACAATAACATTAGTGTTTTTTTTTCAAAAGAAATATTTAAAAAAAATCCAACAACTTAAGGAAACAACGTCATAACCATGGATGTAGTCATCTCAATATCGAAAATGCACGCAAAAATATAAAATGAGTCAGCTATAGGCAAATCTCCGTGTGTGGCACTTCGATGTTTGGTCAATGTGTTCTTTTTCTATTGCTTATTTTTTCAGTTATCAACGAAAATCTTTGCATCAAATGGGAAAGCTACGCATCGTAATAAGTGTATACTAAACTGTGAAACAAATTCAATATTTGTATTCTATAAAACACGATGTGACAACTGTCGTTTTAAATAAAGTTTCATCGTGTTGTAATAGTGTTAGAAATTCAACTACTTCAAGTTACTTGTATATTTTTGACTGAGGTAATTTAAGCTAAACCCTCATTTTGTCCTAAAGAAGTTTTATCTTCGTGAACTCTGAAACCTGATGGTTGCAGTTAATCCAGATTTGCCCATTACTTGCTTCGTCTGGTCCCGTTATATGTTTAGACGTCACGCTAGATTCCGTCTCAACGTTTGTTACTGTTATGCCAATTCATGTTGGTTTTCCAAATTACCCTTTTTATCAAATGTCAGTTTCTCAGCTCAGTGTTGGGTGATTTGAATCATAGCATTGAGGGGTCGTGGTTATAGGTAGTGATAGGTTCTGCAGTTTGAGACAACTGTGTGGATTCGTTTAGTTTGAAATTTGAAAATATTTCCTGAAGTTTGCCTACCTTTCAAAATTATGCTACAATATACGGAAAAGGTAGGTTATCAACTCATCATTTATAATTATTGAAAACCTGTTTGGATCCTATTTGGTATTTCACTTGTTTCAAGCAGTAACCCTTAACTAAGGATTGTGTGTCCGAAATTCATTAGTCAATGTTAATTTACTAACCCCGTGTGTCGGTGCATAGATCCATTGATGGCCATATTCGATATAATTTGGTTATCTTCAAGTTAACAAAAGATTGCAGAAATTGCATTGCACACTACCTTGCTAACAATAGAACACATGACAATGTTTGTTGCGAAATCTGTTGTATTTTAAAATAATGGTCAGGGTATTGAATCTTTAAAGACATGGGTACTTTGTGTCCTGTTATTTTATTTATTATCCATGACAAACAAGACAACTTCTCTTATATTGAAAACATACTTAATTAATCATAATGACATTTTCTTGCATACTAGAGTTTCATACAAAAACTACAAAGTGCTATTTCAGCAAAAATAAATCAGTGTTCATGCTGAGAAATATACAGCGGATATGCTGTAAATTATTGAATAATGCTTTACCCTGCAGAGTAAGCCCTCGGATTTGTATAATGTTACGTAAGTAAATAAAGATAAATATCATATAACATTGTAACATTTAAATTTAAAGAAGAAATGTGCATACAAATCATTTTTCATGTGTAGTTTCTTCAAAACAAAATACACCATATAGTCACGTATACACACTTCAGTGAAAAAATGTCGCTTTAGGCTTTGCAAATGTTTTGAAAAAAAATATTATTGAAATAATTTTGTTGAAGCGTTAAACTTATTCTTATGTGACAAGATTATCAAAATTACCCACTTATTAAAACATTTTGAAGATTATCGGTAGACTGACTGAAAATTCGATTTGTAATTCCCTTCATTTCCTAACTATGTAATATGAAGCTGTATTAATTTATCGAACTACATCGATATACTTCGTTATGCTTGGGTTCCCATGCTGTAACTCAAGCGAATACGTTTACGTTCGGGTCTGGTCAAATGGTAGGCGTCGTGCATGTGGTATATTTACGATGCACAGGAGAGTCTTTTGCCTGTGATGAAGTGTTTCTTTGATAAAAAAAACATTGTTTACTGTAAAATGAATGTTTGTGATAACGAGGAAAATAGAATCCCTTTTTGATTTAAACACTTCTAGTTAATATTTCAGAAAATAAAAAATGACAATATTCTGTAGTCACAAAACTTACCGTCTTTTCGCTTTGTATACAGGTTTTACATGTACGTGCTTATCTATTTCTCTCTCTGAGTCCTTAGTACTTTAGTAGAAGCATGGATACACAGTAAAACAACTTTCGCTTATATCACGTACACCACTATAGCACAAGTGTTGTGACCACTGCTCTTTGGTTGAAGTTGAGCAATTTTATTCTATAAAATATTTAATTATATACGAAACAAGCATTTATAATTAAACATGCCACTTATGCAACTGTGTTACCATAAATGTTTGATATTGTATGCATTGTATGCAATTAGGTTTAGTTGATGGAATACGGACAAGAAGGGATTTAACCCTCTATTCTATTTGCACGTAGTTTTAAGGGTATCGCGGGAGTACATTATTCCGAGGTGACTTTTGCTGTATTAACAGCACTGTGGCTACTAAATTCCGGCATCCGAGACTTGTCCCTTTCCAGGGATTTAGCATTTGGTACTTTGGGATCCCTTGTCAGGGTTATTTTCTACAATTTGAAACTGTTATACCACTGTTTGTGGTATAAGGCAATAACTTTATATACATAGTACTGATTACATTTGCCTGAACGGTGGATGCTATTTTTAACTCTTTCTCTGTTAAAAGTGCGATGACCCCCAAATGTGTTTTGTGTTTTATTACATATTATATATGATAACTTTCTAAATCTCCAATAACAGCATCATTACAAGACATCTTAATTACATTCTTAAATCTCTTGTATGCATACATTTGTACATTTCTATCAAAGGCTTTGTTTTCAGGCCCCATATATCTGAGCCATATAGCAATATGAAAGCAATCTTGCAGTCAAAAAGCTGAAAATGGTCTTAAAGGAGACATTAAATTGGTACAAAACATTGAGCACTATCGACAGTGCAGTTTTGGCTTTCATAGATACAGCCTCTGCCATTTTATGCAAACACAATTGACTTGTAAAACACACACCAACATAAGTAAATCCATTAACAACTTTTAATGTTTTTTTCTAATGGCATACATCCATATTTTACACCTAGCTCACACTCCACCTTTTTAAAAGGCAATCACGTTTGTTTTTAATATGTTAACACATAGCTTATTTTGGATATACAATCATACAGAATATTAATTTGCTTCTGAAGACCAACAACAGTATTAGATGTAAGGGTAATATCATCAGCAAACAGTAACATAAATAAGTGTAGTGTGTCTTTGCACTCATCTGGTATCTGTCATTATAATCCTGAAATTTAGCACACAACTCATTAATAAACACAACACACAAAATTAGGCTTAATTTACATCCTTGTCTTAAACCAACAATTGATAAAATTACTAGTCACTAATCAGTTAAGACATACGCTGTTGGTATACAAAGTATTATTTGTATCAAAATCTTAATTTAAGAAAACAATGGACAACTCCCGCGATACCTTTTAAGTAGTTTAAAATGTTAGAGTTGCTCTGTTTCATGCAAATACTCGATACTTAACACAGCATTTGTTTCTTCATAAAACACGAAAATTCGAGGTGCTAAAATAAATATATATAGTTTAACAGACGTGCTTTAAAATTGTATAAAATAAAGACAAAATATTTATACTATGATGGTGAAACAAAGTGAATTTACATGTAATGTGTTCCATGCCTTGTTATATGACAAAAAGACTTTCACTTACTTGTCTAGTCAGGAAATCATTTCTCAAGCAACTGGCAAAGTGCGAGGTATCATTTTATTGCATTGGTACATGCGTATTGAATTGAATATCCACGCGAACCTTAACAGATTAGACCGCCATGATATGACCTTATATGTGTCGAGAACATTGTAAAACGCAGCAGACAAACGATGTTAAAAAGAATGACGTTATCATAGTACCTATCGTCCCTGTACAATGTTCAGTTAGTATAACATACATATCTGTTAAGAATTATATCTTTTTCATCAATGTTATTAATTACGATACCTTTTAAAAAAAGTTTTTAATATGAATTTACATCATGTATCATGCAAACGAAATGTTATTACAAATAGTTACTTCTTGTGCAATAAGACGTGTACGATCTGCACAGGACATTATGGCTCAATAATATGGTATGAAGACAAATGACATAAAGAAGGCAAATAATGGTTTCTTTTATTTGCTGGCTGGCAAAATAAACCAAATGTGTGTATGTGCGATTTCCAAAACCACCAAGAAACAAGAATGTGACGCTTTCCTATTCGATCTCTCATGGACGACTGCGGTAACCAGTAATCACGCAAATGGAAGCTAGTTGTGGGAATGGCGGTATGTGATGTATCGTTATTGTGTTCCGAACAGACTCGAGTAGGGGGTGAACGGAATTGACCAAACTACAACAATGGCAGGCTGTTATGAAAGCGTAAATTACTATTTACTGCAACTGATTGAGTGGACGGTATTTAATGTGTACAATCTCGTCGATGAAGGGGAAATTTGGCAAATATACTGAAGAACGTAGCATTGATAAATATTTAACAAAATATAGTATTTATAAACAAAAAAATAAAGTGCGCGTGTGCGACTTTAGAAACGGAGATTCTTAAACAAAACAATTTATATATATTTTTACGAATGTCTTATGATTTAAGATTTTCTAAATACTGTTGGTTCAGAAATATCATCACAACATCATCGGTCGCTACTCAGTATTCTAAAAAAGTATTTTTAGACATTTACACAGAGGATATAGTTATTTGGTATACTTTAAATTGAAAATTGTATGAAACAAACATGACACTAAATTCACAATATCACTGTAATAGTTTTACCCAAAATGTCAGATGTTTTCTTATATATATTATGCTATAGTTTTCTATATAGTTTGTTTCATATTATATCAACGGCTTGGTACTGTAAACAATATGGAATTGTTTTTGGTTATTTCCCTTTTATCAGTTGAAATATATAATAAAACATAAAAATGGAAAAATCCAAAACACAAATAATAATTTATTCTGAATGTCTGTTACGTGTTTTGTGCTGTTCTATGTGTTCGTTTTGTACGGTCCAGTTTGTAATGGTGCCATTAAATTTGACCTATCTACATTGCTCACAACATTCTTCCTTTGAACATCTCTTCAATTAATATTGACAAATAATTAATTGTTATAAGGTAAAAGAATCAATTAAATCATGTTTCGTAACATGTAATTAAAGTAAGTGTTCTGGATAATTTGATTTACATCAAAGAAGTGACAGCGTCTTCTTGTAAACGGAAAGTATTTAATTAAAAAACGATTACATTGGAATGTCTTCTTGAACGTATAATCTTTAAATCACAAAGTCAAACGGTAACTGTATAACTTTGCTAAAATGTCTGAAATAGTGTTGAAAAAATGTTTTAACTATACCGTTATTTTTAAGCATTACAGACACTGTTGGAGTCGGTCAACGGTTTTGTAATGATATGAATACGGTTTGGCGTGACCGGAATTTAATCTAAAGTGAAGCAACTTCATTTTTATCAATGGTGTCTTGATGGTCTTTCAATCTATGCAGAAATTCGCTGACTGCCTGTACAAAGCGCTACTACAAAAGATATTTAGCATTTTAATTTGGCCTCACTTTTTCCATCTGGATGTCACGCAATAAAAAGTCGGAAAACATCGGAAAACATCGATACACAAACGAGCATTTACGATAACGGCTCTCTTGGACTCCGGAAGTGTGACGTAACAACAGTTCATAACATCTTCAAATGTTCTTGTTTAAGTCATTGTTAGATTTATTCAGTGTAAAAGTACGTGGCAGTATA
>Ga0224511_10000370_pt1 | contig 20544 bp, 17 predicted proteins | sample SF_May12_sed_USG_2_FD_169988 | JGI IMG/M metagenome (GOLD analysis project Ga0224511, IMG submission 169988) | Sediment microbial communities from San Francisco Bay, California, United States - SF_May12_sed_USGS_8_1 | ecosystem: Environmental > Aquatic > Marine > Sediment | place: USA...
ATGAGTATGACCATCCACCAAACCTACAATGATAGAACAATGTGAAATTATATAGGTTTAGTTGCATAACAACTGACTTGGACCTATCTCATCAAAGAATTCAGTTGATGCACGCACGCACACACATATAGCTGCAACAAGTGGTGTAAAATAGCTGCAAGAGTGCTTTCGATAAAGCTTTCCAACTGGGATGTTTTTGTAACTTTGTGTTAAAACAACTCAATCAGTTGTTGGATTCTTTGTCGAATATGGTGTACAGGATTGATCAGCTTCTTGAAAAAACTGCTCACGTGCATGTGGTGGTAGTGGTACTAACCGGGAATGATCGACAGTCCCGATGCATCCAAAACCTCGTCAAAATCGGCTTCATATGGCGACATATCCACCGCAGTTATTCTATCTATTTTTCCATCACTAGAAAGTGAAACACAGTGGTTGTACTTGGTAGAGTCTAATTGGGTTTGCATACACACATATTTGTAATAGCCAAAATGAACCCATGCGCGATCAGTATTATGAGTAGTGTCGCACCGCGTCGCTGACTGAGCAGTGCAGCGCGTGCACGGTCAGTGCAGCTCTGGGCCCTGCGTATCATGAGTGAAAAACTTACTGGCCAATAAAGATTGAGATTCCGTGATCTTCTTTTGAGTCTAGAACATCTATTGTTTTCATCTCAGATCCTCTCAAAGTCTGTCGAGCATCGCGTACGACGCATACTACTTGTTTGGCGCCTTTAACCAACAACCTGAACTTGCGCCTTTCATCACCAGACATTTTTTCAGAAACTGGGAGGTTCCCGCCACTGACGTTTACAGAAGCCTGGCATGCGATTGTAGCGATCCCAGCTAAAACCGATTTAAACCGCCGCTTCCGTTGATGTTGACAAAGATTCAGGGCGAGAGGTAACGTTTCTCCTCATAGTTACAAAAAAAGATTGGGCTGTTCGTCATCGTCAATGTGTTTTTAACAGAGGAGTATCAACCCCGACTGTAGAAATAACTAACGGAGTAAATCATTTAGCTTATGGTTCCGTAAACGAAGCAACAGACACTATTATCGCGGAACAGAAACACGCCGTTTGTTAGACTCGCCCAGATCGTAAAGCGTGGCTTTTCCAAAACTCAATCAGAAATAGATCAATTCGTACCACTCTATTTGTTAGTTAACCCGCGAACGACACACATAAATAAGTCTGCCTTTTTCTGTTCTCCACAGACGAGCTTGATTCGTGAACGATGAGCAGCTCTGAGGAAGTCTCTTGGATAAACTGGTTCTGTGGCCTCCGCGGAAATGAGTTCTTCTGCGAGGTTGGTTAGGAAACTTTTCATTCAATCCTTCATTTGGGCCAGAACTAGCATCAATAAAGCCCGTTTCTGCGGCTTCGGAGATTATCAACAACTTATTGAGCCTAGCATAAGGCTTAACATCCCCAACTCAATATTGAATCAACAGTCAATGAATCTAGCTTCTAAGAAAATAATTTTTTAGGTAGATGAAGATTACATTCAGGACAAGTTCAATCTCACTGGCCTCAATGAACAGGTAAGCAAAGTTAGAAATGTCATTTTAGATAATCAACACAAACCTGTATTAAAAGTTGGCATTTGCTCAGTCCAGAATGTGCAAGCAGCCTCATACCAAGTTGTCAAATTGAGTTTGATAGCTGAATCACTAAAATATTAGTTGCAGTTGTTCTGTTGTTGAGAGCACGAACAACGATTGTATGTGAGACTACAACCCAAAATTTTAAAAGATTTTGCTTTGATTTCAATAGAGGCATAGAAACAGATATGGCAATCGGCCACTTGATTTGCCCATGTGGGTTTTGTCAATATATCTCACAGCATTTGTGGCAGCTATCTGTGTAACACAAAGGTTTCCCTGTTGAGGAACGCCAAACATTAGACGAATAATCTGAATCTAAACTAATACGGCATTTCATCTCTAGAATTCTGCGTTGTTTTTTATGTAGTGATCAATTAATTGGTCCAGGTACGGCTTTTCTCCGTGGGACTACTTTTAATCATCAGGACATTAGGAATTGGAAGCAACTAGTGTCAATTCAGCTTCCAGGGGTAACGCGGAAGTGTCCCAAAAGCCGAAATATCTTATGATTCATCAATTTTAGCCTTTGATATTTCTGTGCGGTCTCATGAAAATAATATTTTCAAATTGGTAATTACAATACATGTGAGTGAACAACATACAGTCCATAGATGTCCGTTTTAACCACCAGAATCCCAGCTCGCAGTCTTGCGACAATTGTATTATGTTTCAATTCCCTCATGGGTAGGTGGACCCGGCGATCTTCAATGACAATCTATTATTGAGAACATGAGGTGTGGCTCAGCAATGAGAGCGAGTTAGGACCCACGTAACGCGAAACATATCTCCGTTTCTGTTACACTGACTTCCAGAAACCTGTTAGATTTTTAGGCCTAGGCACGTCTCTACCTTGCCTGCTTTATTATAAAATAGGAATAGTCATCCTGAACTGAAATTGAAGCTAGCTGTTGCTTGAGGTGGAACTGTCAAGGTTCGCTGTTGTGCAGACCCTGATAGTTCACTACTGAAATTGAATCACTCGTCTAAGGATTAATCTAATATCCATTACACCAAACTTGATTGACCGACAACGGGAGTTTATCTACTGAAATTCTGAATAAAACTAAGGCCACTTGAATGCTGAGATAATTGGTTTCGCGATTGCAGGTACCACATTACAGACAGGCTCTGGATATGATATTAGACCTGGAACCTGATGATGATATGGATGAGAATCCAGGACAGAGTGATATAGTGGAACAAGCAGCAGAGATGCTTTATGGCCTTATCCATGCCAGATATATCATGACTAACAGAGGTATGAGTTTATTCTTAATTCAATAAGCCATGCATGCGCTTCATGCTGCGCCATTGAGCTCATGAGGCAATCGTTGGTATCATTGTTTTGCTATCTACTCTAGGTATTGGACAAATGGTGGAGAAGTGGCAGGCGGGTGACTTTGGATACTGTCCACGCGTCTACTGCGAGAACCAACAAATGCTGCCGATAGGACTAAGCGATGTCCCTGGTGAAAGCATGGTAAGAACAGTCTGCAATAGGAAAAGACTGTGTGAAATTGACCTTATTATTTTATGCTTTATTCACAAGAAATCTGTCAAATGCTTATCAATGACAATCATTTTGTAGGTGAAACTATATTGCCCAAAGTGCTGTGATGTGTATACGCCTAAATCAAGTAGACACCATCATACGGATGGAGCTTACTTCGGAACAGGCTTCCCACACATGCTGTTCATGGTGCACCCAGAGTACAGACCAAAGAGACCGGCCACTCAATTCGTACCCAGGTAATAGGTCTATGCCCCTGCGTTGGCAGCTGACTTTTTAAGCTTAATACCCGAAGGGGGTTCTGGTGGGTAAAAAGAACATCAGCAATTGGGAACCATTGGGGTCAACCTGTTGGATTTCTGACATGTGAATGAGAACTTTGTAACTTTATAGTAAAATATCAGGAAAGCCTCAAAGGACGTGGCCAAAAGGGAAAGTAAGCATAGGCTCTGCTGCAGCATGACATAGAGCGCCAATCTCTAAACACATTCATCAAGTTTTTATATTTATTTTCAGACTGTATGGGTTTAAAGTTCACCCAGTTGCTTATCAGCTGCAACTACAGGCTGCCGCAAACTTCAAGATGCCCACTCGTAGCATGATGAGCATGAAACGGTAGAGGGAAGATAGAAACTCATCCATCACCACGATAATTCCTCACCGCCATGTTAATAACGAGAAATGTTATTTCGTTTTACTCTACCTTTGCTGTACCAGATGGTATTTATAAAAAAAGATCACAGGAAATCTGAAGATGTAGCCCCCAAGTTACTGTCTGATGCGATTTGCTCACAACTCTTCAGCTATGATGACAATTATTGTATTGTAGTCAACCCGCCCCATTGTGTTTGTCAGTTTGTCAGCTGATGAAAGTTTTGTTGTGTATGAGTTTATATTAGAGTAATAAACTATGTACATACTAGAGGTCTCATGGTTACGTTAACTGATTTCTTGGGGGCAGATCTCAGAACTACCCATTCCATACCTAGTTGAAAACAATGAGTCTTGAGCTTGTGATGCTGAGGATAGTAATGTTCGTCTTTCGGGCTGGTGAGAACCGGGTACTTCGCGACAGGACCTGAGTGATTGGGTTTAAGCTCACTAGTTTACCATGATCCACCTGCAAGACACGAGTCGAAGACAGGTGGGATCAATGTCCATAGTGGTTGGGGATGAAGTCAACCTAAATCCCTACTAGTCATCCGCTGAATTCTTCAGTACTCTTAACTAGAAGAGAGAGGTGGGTCTTTAGCAACAATGAAGTGATTGTGACCCTTATCCTCTGGATAGGGCCTTCCATCTTGTTTACCACGGTGATCCGAAGCCATGCTAGCAATTGGGAGCGAGAAGCTTGCTCAAGACCACTCACCAAGGAAAATCCCCGTTAGTGAGAGGCGAACCCGCAACTCTGATTGAGGTACTGTGCTCTCAGCTACTGAACTATTGTGGCCCCCTCATGCTGAAGATGCTAACATCAAAATGATCCAGAGTTTTGTCCGCGAGTAGGCGAGGTATCTTTTTAACCTGGTTGCACAGTAAAGCCTTTTCTACCTGTTTGTATTATCCAGTGACAATATCAACCCATGATTGAAAATCATGCCTCGCTTAGTTCTTTAACTAGCGAAAAATGCCGTGGTAATAGACTCGGGCAATAAGCTCCTAAACCTTCTAATGGGGAGAGAAGCAACAGAATCGCGAAAAAGAATGAATTTCTCACATTATTTTATTATATAACATTACTATAACATGGTCTGCATAACAAAAATAGATTAGCATGGCACAAAGAGGAATAATGTAGACCATGGATTGGCTTGCAGCGGATCACATTGGTTTGGGGTTTCTGATGATGAGGCACTATTTGGTGACGAGTGGTCGAATGTTGGTCTGGGAAACAAACTCACTGCAATGATACATGCAGAAGTATCAATGAACTATGCTGATAAGTCACTAGGCACTAAGGTATATCAAACAGTACCTTTGTCACCGCAAAACCGTATAAAGCCTTATAGGTATTATTTTAACCAACGAGCCCTATGGAGGTATAGAACGAGCAATATATGGCTTTCATAGAGGGAGGGACAAGTCCGGACAACCGCTAGAATGAATGAAACGAAATACATTCCCAATGTTTATTTGCCAATGTTGTTGTTGATGTGATTAGGTATTCCCAGTTCCCTTTCCAAGATATTAAGGACTGCGTCATAGACATCTGTTGAGTAGACACTCGGAACACTTAGTTGATTGTTCTTCTCAAAATCCCTGTGTCCGTGATGATAAACTCCCATCTCCTGATCTTCTATGCGGCCTACAAAAAATAATACCCCTAATTTATAAGTGAAACAAACCACCTACTAAAGAATACGTGTTTAAAGGGTGACACTATCATACCCAAGACCTATAACAATGCGCCTACCAATTTTGGGGTCATACACGCCAGTCTCCACGAGGTAGGAATAGCATTTTGATGCAGTCTGTTCCCGGAAGTCATAATCGGTGGGTACTTGACGAGATGTGTGAGTGCCTTGCTTTTTCTCATTGCGCTGACAATCTTTGATGTATTGATTGTACAGGTTTGCGCCATACACATCAACCTCTGGGTTATCACTACAAAAGCATTGATGGCAGGTTACACTTTGAAGAATATTTAAGAACGCGTCTATTCAGTAAACTAAATTGGCCTATTTGGAGTTGCCCTCTGTCATATAGACAACAAACAACCCCAACCCAAAAATTGCAAATTGGTGAAACTACCAGCTGCAAATTACAAACCGCAAAAGTTTAATCAGTACATCGATTTCACAATATCATGTGAGTGTAAAAAGTGCATTGCTACGGAACCCAAGATAAAACACTATAGGTAACGGGCATCGTATCAGTGCATGCCAACACTAACCCCACAATATACAGTGTCCTGATGTCCTTCTCGATACCAATTTTACGCGCAGTCTCAGCAATGCAGTGCTCGGCATATCTGAATGTGATCTCGCTGGGTTTGCCCATCAAGGCTGCATACTGCAAATCCGTGCCGGTGATTTTCTACAAACAAAAGACCCCTTATTTGGATATATGACAATGGTCCCTCTTGGGAGGTATAATGTAGTTTCTCGCGAACCCACAAGGGCAGGGTGTGCCATAGAATTTGGCATTTGTGTGAAGAATTCTCTGAACGCAGGGGGTCAGTTAACCTAGCCATTCCGAAGGCCTCAGTAACACTCCACAATACAGTCCTTGAACTAAATTGAAAAATATGGAAGTCAGCCAGACAAGGAAACGAGTGAATGGAAGAGGAGTGGCATATCCAAATGGAGAAACCATAGAGGATATACATTAACTCTATGGATGTAATCAGCCCAATAAATTAGCACTCGTAAGATATTGTCTTGCTAGCAATTAGGCAACACTCAGTAGAGAAGGACATTGACATCTAGTTACTGAGCAACCAATAATAAATGAGCTGGAGGAACTGCCAACCATGGAGGATAGTCCAAGAGAACATCTGGAGTGACCTGTCCTTCTGGGCTCTGGGAACAAGCAAAGGTCATGGTGTGATATTTCAACAGCACACAACAAAAATACAAAACTGAAACTGCTCAAACTGATTTATGATTCAGAGAGTCTACCCTCTGTGGACTTTGGGCACGAATCTGCCAATAAACGCGTTACACCATCGGAGCATCTGAGGGTCAGTTTCATGCCTTTTGACTGATTGCGCAAACGCACCATAGCTTTGTAAAACTGTCCTTTGATATATTGCCAGTTCACTCCTCGTGAACAGAAAATGTGTACTGGGTACTGACAACTGAATTCCTGTGTAAATTCTAACCAGCAATGATCATTCCAAGAGAAGCAACTAGCACTCACCTTAAAAAGACTTTCAAGGCATACCAGAAAAGCACCGTGTCCAAACCTACAATATTAAAATACCAAATGACCACTCAAATAATCAATTAGGAGCCAAGTATGACCCAAACGCTGTATACACACTCTTTATCAATAAGGCTGAGTCAGTGTCAGGTTAATCTGAAACAGGCTAAAATATTCAGTAGGATAGTCTTACAGGGCAATCAGGCACACTGGGGACACCGTGCAAGTAGAAATCCACTAAAATGCAGTCCCTGATGCATGACTAATAACCCATTGATGGACACGCCTGGGGTGATGATTTGCAGACAGAGAAAGTTGGTGTGGGGGGGGGAGCGTAGGGACACCTCGCCTACTCACCTGGGCATGCAGGCCTCTGCCATAAACACCAAGTCCATATTACATGCAAGCACTGGGATGTGTTTTGTGGGGAAACCCCCTTCCGGTGCAAAAGCTGGATATCCTCCTGTCAGCAGCAGATCCACCAGAAGTTGCAGATGGGTCTCCCATTTGTTTGGCTCACCAATCAAAACCACCACTGCAAAACAGAAGGTGACAGAGGGTCAGGCTACCTGGTTATTCATCGCATACCCTTGTTGGAATCTCAGTGGTGAACAAAAAAAAGAAACGACAGGTTAATTCTATAGAAGTGCTAATTAATTATCCAACTTTCCAGCGAGCCTTCAATCGTCTGACATACCTACCTTCAATATGTTTAAAGTCATCTCTTCCATGACTTTTGTCGATGCCATTCTGGGCGATGTAGACTCTGTTGGAATGATCCACAATATCCAGTAGAGGAAATGCGTCCTTTACCTCATCTATTGTCACCACATTGGTGAATCCAAGTCTATGGGATGAGTTAAGGAAACGGCTACCACCATCCAGCAGATTCAATGCGCATCAAGCGAATAAGCAAAGTGCCCAACTTAGACATAGTTTATACACGCGCGTGTAAGGTTATCCAGACGCAGTGACCCGGCATGAGCTGCTGAAAAATGCTTACATCCAAGGTGGAATCACCCATGAGATTTACCGAGACCAACTTAAGCAAGATCGACCATAGCATCCACCAAGCAAACAAAATTGGCGTATCAATTCAAGCATGCATAAAATCAATACTTTCTAGTTTCAGCAAAAGTAGTTCAGCACAAACCTGGATAAAATAATTAGTAGGGAGCTTCGATGGGCTATTGACTTCAATTTCATTAGAGAAAATATTGACAGATAAGTAAAACAGAACCATTACGAATGCGCTTTCCAAACTCAGTCAGTATGGTTTGTACTTGAAATCTTCAGAATTGGATCTAATGCAACTGTACACGGATGCATTATCATCTGAGTTTGTGCTAATCATCCATGGCTAGCAACGCCTTGACATAGACAGAATTGTCGAGAAAAGGATACTCTTTGGCGATCTCTCTCAGCTTTCCTTGTCCAACAAAGAGAGCCCTCTGATTATGGTACTTTCTGAACACAGACAGGGGTCCCTGAGAAGGAATCACCTGTTCTGGCTTTATCTATAGGAGGAATAAAACCAGAATCAGGAAACATTTATCAAACTAACAGTCATTTTTAGATTAATAAAATGCCATCGAAGTTCCTTATGACGTGTCTTGGTACCAGATATATTCAAATTCAGAAATATTTTATAAAGGTTTTCAGGTAGATAGTACACCAAATAGGCCTCAATAATCCCTTTTCCAGTATAAATCAACCACTTCTTTTATTGGCTTTTTTTAATTTTGCTCCCAGGAGCGTGGATAAGCAACACCCACTTCAATAATGTTTGAGCAAAATGGTGTAAAATTTCTTTGCTTATGAACAATAGATTGATTATGCAATGCATACGGCTACACCCTGCAAAACAGATCAATACTGGAGTGGATAAAGGGAAAAATGAGAACTATTCCCAAGGTGAATAGTTTGCTTTAATAGGGGATTTCCAGTGAGACAAACCATACCATACCAACCATGAAATCAATCCTGCATTACCCGCTGATAGGCTGGTAAATTAAGTAACTAACTCCCTCTCACTAGTCTTCTAGCCAGTTCTTTTTTTTATTTACCTGTAGGGTCAGGAAGGAGACTATGGAAAACATTAACTTGGTTGAACTCAGTTAGAAATGTATGCATTCAGTTACCTGGATATTGAGCCACTTAGAGAGGCTGGCAGCTTTATCAGCGCAGAGCCCAGTGGAGTTTGTGCAAAAGGCAATAGGCACCACAAGCTCATTGTCATTGTTAGTAAGAAGCTTTATCATACGCTTGGCTGCTGTCAATGGCTGAGATCCTCGGGCAATCACACCATCAATGTCAAATAGTATACCAAAGTCCACCTATCAAAAGAAGTATAAAAATAAGCCTACGTGTTGTGGTGTTGTGTATCTTCACACAAGTTTTATGCGCCAATTCTCAAATGGATGATGCTGCTACTTGATAGTTTGTTTAACTATGCCCATTCGAAGAAACTGCAAGAGTAAACCTAAAACTTTAGACTGGAAAAGTTGAGATCACCTTCTCTGCCATGTTCCTAGCAGCTATGAATCCAAACTTGGTGCCCACAACGTCAGCAGTTGTTTCAGCGTGTTTTGTATGGCCGTGCCAGGAAACTTTCGAAACAGAAGTTGGTTCTTTACTGGAGCCGGTTGATTTGGTGTTGGTACGTAGGATCCACTGTAGTCGGTTTGTTTGGGTGTTTTGCTGCAAACATGGGGTGCGAGTTACGTAGTGCAAATGAGCAGCAGCCCATAGCCATGGCAGCCGTGAGTTAATAGAGCTATCACAGATATTACGAAATGGCAATGTTCCTTTTCTCCTATCTGTTATTCCCGTACAGGACACAGATGGTAATTTGCTTATGAGTCTGCAGCTGTACTGAAGTGTAGAAGCCATTCGGCTAGTAATTGTGTGACTTCGCTTTAGACTTAGAGTTGTTGCTCGATCGGGAGTTAGTAAATGTAAATGTAAATGTAATGGTAGATTCTGCTGTTGAATTATGACGCTTGGTGAAATCCATTTTGTGAGCGCTTCTTTGGGATTCAGACGGCCTAAATTTGCTAACCGCATGGTTCTGACGCCATGCTTATTCTTTTGTCACAAAGTGAGATAGAAATGCAACCGCATATTCGACAAATCTAGCTAAACGAGCTCGACGATTGAGCAAGAAACAACTCGATTTAGCTGGTTTGCAAAAAGTGGGCGTGCCTTGACGCATTTCACTTCCTTATTATATACATTAAAGCGCGATGGGCGCTCGAAGCTAGTTGCGACGCGCTTCCGAGCAAGTATTTATCCCATCTGTTCGGTCACGCATCTAAAGCACAGCGAATTACGGAAAGTCACTCACTTACCGAATTGTTCGAAAATAAAATGAAACAGCTGTTTATTTCGGAAAATAGCATAGTTGAACACCATTCTTATAGCTCCTCAGTTTTAAACTTATTGTCGTATTTTCGAAATGGGGAGGGGTTTAGCTTCGTATTTTTCAAGCCGTAGCAGACATCCAGAGACATGTTTCTATGTCTCTGCAGACATCCACCCAGCTTCGCGCTAGTAAAAAAAGTGTTTTCGAGCACTTATCCTGACAACATCATCGACTGGATAATTTCTGCTGAGGAACAGTGACATAAGCTTTAATCTCAGTAGTTAACTTCTTGGCTCGGCACTTTTTTCAGGCATACAATGCCCCAAGTGTGATCTACGTCCAACTCCTCTGTATATCAGTTATCACAATAACAATGAATAGTTTTCTAGGCCAAAGGTGCATACATTATATTCAAAGTTCGTTTAAACCACGCCGATAAAGAATAACAATACTTACTTCCAAATCGCTTTCTACATTGATACCCAGGCCAAATGTAATTTCAGCATTATAATCAAGTAAGTTACTGATACTGAATTGTTAAAAGTGGTCCAGCATGTACCTGTTTGAGTCTTGTACTCCTGTATATATTGCCTCCTCTAAGATCCACTAAACTGTCATGCGTATGGTGGAGACTTGGGGGGTTGGCCTTTATATACCCTCACTTTGCATCTATTAGATAACACGCAACATCCCAAGTTTTCGGTGCAGAGAAGTTGGCAAAATGACAAAAACAACTGCAATCGCATTTACCCTAGGTTATGTCAGTGAAATGCTCTTGTTGATATACAGTAAATCCTCTGTAAAAAGCCAAGTACTCAAAGAAGTGCTCGGAAAAAAATTCTTACCTATTCTCAAATCTGTCATGCCATTGAGCTTACTTTAAAAATGCGCATATATATACACGCATGTCCAGTGAGAATTCAAGCTGAGTATATGTGAGTTTAACAAAATTTCAAACAAAATTGTGATTTTTCTGTCCTGTCATACAGTCATAAAACCCGCGCGTCAGTCTATGACCCAAAGCTCGATGAACCGGCGAGTACTGGACGGCATTGGTTGATCAAATCAGATAATGCTTTGAAAGAATTTGGATAATCCAAATACATGTATGGCAAGCTCAATAGATGAAAAGAAGTTTGACGTGCAAAGATGCGTTCAATGACATAATTTTCTCGTTGTTTACTCTTGAAGATGAAAACCGGAAGTTCCCATCATATAAACCAGAGAGATGCGCATACTGCCACCATATAAGCTAGAACCCACCTTTCACATCATGCAACCTACTCATCTCTCACACCATGTAGGCCAAAACCAACCTCCCAAACAGTGCAAGCTTATACGCGTCTCTCACAAGCTAAAACTCACTTCTCACACCACGTAACTAAGACCCACCTCTTCTAGCTCACATCATGCAAGCTAAAATAACCCACCTCTCAAACAGTGCAAGCTAAAACCCACCTTTCACACCATGCAAGCTACGAACCTCTCACACCATGTAAGCTGAAAACCCCTCTCACCATGTAAGCTACCGCCCGCTTCTCACATCATGTAACTAAGACCCGCCTCGAGCTGACATCATGCAAGCTAAACCTCACCTCTCTCTCATCATGTAGGCTTACTCAAGGAGCTTGTAATGCATATTATTGTGTTGCAAAATTTACTGGAAACCATTTTAAAACATGAAAAGCTGCATGTACTCAATAAATTTTGTGCTTTTATTTCTCATGAACTGTGGAAAAACAGTATAACAGTCTACTATATTACATTAGGGAGGCAGGATCGGAGAAGAAACTTCATGTCATTGAGTAAGAAGACCATTAGGTGAAGAAATAGGCCAGTTCTTCTTCCTCTCTGGAGGCTTTGTCAGCCCCACTGTCATCTTTCTTCTTAATGGCCGGTGGTTCCGATCTGAACACTAACTTCTTACCCGTCTGTGTAATGATAAACATAATCCAGTTAGAGGCGGTAGACAAAAAGGGTATAACTAATGAAGAAAGAGTCGCTCTAATTAAAAGCTTGCGTTTCACATATCATATCGCAATATACATGCTCAGAACCCCCTGGCACAAAGATCCCAGTTACCTTCACAAATGCGCCATTCAAAAAGGTGACATTGATAAATGAGACCGTCCTTTAATCATATGGAAGTTTACACTAAAAAGAAACTTCTGGAGGGTGTGTATTCACTGATGACAGGAAGTTACTCATGCACTTCAAATGCAATCACCATGAATTGAGTGGACTGACTTTAAACAAAATTCCATTGCGTTCTCATTAAACCAAGTGTATGAACCAAACAGGGCAGCAACATAGATATACAATCATGTCCCTGCGGGCTTCATTATGTGATGGGTGGAGGCACAGATCAAAGACATGTTATTCAGGATGCGTACCTTTTTCTTTGGTTCAGCCTTGGCTCTCTCCAATGCACGTCTCACTCTTTCCTCCTGGTGGAGTCTCTGCTGTTCCATCTTCTCTTCCCGGGCCTTCAGTCTTCTCTCTTTCTCCTTGGCCTAGAAACGAGTTAGATCTTGCAGGTTGAGACATGTAGGTGTTATTGACAAACAACCAACAGTCTACAAGAGCTTAATCTAGGGCTGCATATGGACCAAAAACATACATACAAACACAAACTTTCATAATTAGTGTACCACAGATTCAATCGCAATTTTGATCAGTGACTCATCAATGTACTCCAGTAATTAGATATTCATAGAGGTTTGCATCAATAGGTAGGTTCCTGAGTGGGCATATAGTTCACATAATTTGGCATGTACAGTCAATTGTCACAACGGATCTTACATTATATGCATGACTTGAAAGTATCATGGGTTCAAATCATGCCGTAAAATTCCAATCAATCAATCGAAAGTAGAGTTTGTACATTATGGTCATGGTCAGAGTTCAGGTCACACAATTTACAAACACAAGTTTAGTTGTTTACAGCTGTTGTCTCAACCGGTATGCTAACAACATTTGCATAAAAACAGAGGGTGCCCCCCCCTGCTACTTGCAAAAGTCTGCTTGCCAGTGTGTTGTAACTCACAACCTGCTCACAAGAGCTGCAAATTTGTCCTTGAGTGCACAGCTGTGCCACATATGGCTATGGAAATTTTTATTCGGAAATCCGTATTTGAGAAACTCAGTTTGCCAACATTTCTACATTTGACAAACCTAAATGAAGATTAAAAAGTCGCTGCACGTTTGTCTTGATTGACCCAATTCCATGGTACCAGCAAAAACCTTAGGAACTCACAAAATACTTTCTATGAACCGATTTTCCCTTACAGGAGGTTATTTTTTGTGATCTTTGTCAGGCATTGGTTCAATTTTATTCCATCATTCACTATGTCATTGGTGTAGCCATACAGGTATTCTCCTAGAGAGGGGAGGATAGCTCTACGAGTTTAGCTATATCCTATATATTCCAAGGATCAAACCAGTCTGTATGGAATTTACTGGTCATGCGCTATCCGCCGCGCTATCTTAGGTAAAACACAGGGTTACATCACTGTGTACTTACCTTCTCAGCGGCCTCCACCTTATCAGCTGGCATCATCTCAATCTGCTCAAACAGCTCTTCCAGCCTGTTCTCAATATTTGTCAGCATCTGTAGTGTGCTATAATCAAAAGTTCGTGCATGTGTCACATACCAGTAAAAGGCTCGCTTAGTGACGCGCCAATTCAAGGAAACTCAGCTTATTCATCCAATCTGTTGGAAGTTTGGTCTAAGTCAGATGCGCCCAACTTTTTTTTGGCAATGAGCTGGGTTTTTGAGAGTTGCAGTGTGAGAACCAGGAAATAATTCATCCGAATTCTGCATGGATTATTTTAGCTGAAAATGAACTTGTTCATCTAGGTAAATGAACGTCAGGAAAAGATGAAATATTTTCGTTTTCAGCAGAAAAAGCAACAATCATGTGAGTTCATCATCAGTCCGTGTCTGGAAATAGTGAGAGAATAGGTTGTTGAGCACACTGAGCGCAGTAGGAGTCGCATTAATTATGTGCCAAAAGGCCGTAGGTTGGGCATGCCCAGTCTAGATAGTGGAATCGAAAGTTTTTGTGAGCGGAGGAAGCCTCAAGATCTAGATTTATATGAGAGGAGGCGTATGAATTTCTGTGATAGAACTATTTCCTGGTGGATCTGGTAGAATACCAGGATTCATTTAGTAAGCTGCCACAGACAATACATCTGAACCTAGGTCAGCTGTAGCTACAAAGTAAGTATATAGGATGATTAGATGGCAGTATGCCGTAATGTTGCTCAGTGACAGTGAATCGCTTCCCTTGCTGTTTGCCAGCAGAGTTCAGACCCCAAACATCCTAATAGGGGACTTTCACCTTCAGTACATCCCCTTGAAGCGTGTTCACTGACTGCATGTAGGAACTGTGATCGTGCCAAACTAACAGTTACGATATATTTGACCGAGCCATACATCCTGCGTTGTATAAAATTAGAAGTTTTTGTGTTATAACAGTGCTTCGCATGGACTTACTACAGCCAGTTATCATGTTTTGAAATCATGTGACGCAGTACCCTGGATACTGTGGGATTTTCCAATAGATGATTTATGATTTTTTTAGCTTTCTCAACGACGAAATAATAGCCAAAGGGAGCAGCTGGATGGGTTAATAAGGCCTCTAATTTTAGTTGAAAAAAGACATCATGAAATGATTCAAAACCAAGATCTCAATTTAGCGTCTTGATTTATCAACGAACCCGCTTGAAAATCTGTAGAAAAGGTATTTAATCTAGAACGAGTGAGCCCAACCTTTTTGTTAAAACTTAAGGCGGAGTTTTGGGAGACCACCGTTCTTCAGAACTCCACTTGGATTGTTATTGCAGTAAATAAACTGTTCAGTCAGATAAATGGATGCAGACATGTGAGGAAAAGACTCTGAAAAAACTTCCATTTTCAGCAGGAAAGTGGCCATCATGTGAGCTCATCACCAGTCTATGTCCGAAGATAGTGAGAGGGTAGGTTATTGAGCGCAGTGGGAGCCGCCAATTTTCATTTGAGGAGCTGTGTGTGTCGCGCGAGCCACAGGTTTGGACACCCGGTCTAAAACCTGCAGTTCTAATTCAGGTGCTATTGGGCAGGCGTGGTCAAACGGACGCTGTCGCACACTCGTATCTAATGGCAACCATAATTAGCGGACCCCATGGAAGGCTAATATTACCTTATATTGGCTTCGTTTTGTCCAATGCATGCTGCGTACACATCTGCAACTTTCTTGTTGAGAGCATCGAGCATTTTATCCTGGTCTTCCTGTTTAAACTCTCCAAACGAAAACATCCTAAAAACCATCACGGATATGGAATTAGATGCGGTATGTCCATACAGTGAGACAACATGATGCAGCATAATAATAGCGCTGCACAGAACACATTGCATTCTATACGAAGATTATGAGCATGGTAATAACAGGTGCATTCGCATGCTCGGCTTTTTAGAAATCCATTTCGGTAGCGAAAATTGCTAAACTGTTTAAGAGCGCGACCGAAAAGAGTGGTTTAAAAAAACATCTTTCACTTTCAGTCGCGGTCTGTGACCGAAAGCGCGCGAACAGAATTCTGCAACCGTAAGTAGGCGTCAACGAAGTAGTTTAGGCAAATGTCAAGGCTACAGCAAAGAGATTTGATTACTACGTTGGGATAATGAATCGCGAACGATTGTTCGGCTCTAACCGATGAGTCAAAGTTGAGAGAGGACTACGCTAACCCGATCGAAATCCATCTTGAACTCAACTGCGCTTCTTCACCGCGACCGTGTGTTCGTGACCGGAATTTGTTAAAATTTTTTGGCCGCGAGCGCGGGAATGCAACTATTATATGACCCACTTTCAGGTTTTCCTTATAGCACTAGAAAGTCTGACTGTAACACTCAGCATTATTACATAGGGTAAAGATTGTATTTAACATAAGGTGTTGAGGTGTAATATAACATTTGTGTAATGGGTTAATATTAAGCCGCACGTACTAAATGTTCTCCATTCACCCAGGGTAACTAATGAAGGGATATGATTAAGGTTAGTTTGGTAAATACTGTTTGACAAAAAATGTTAACAGCTAGGTACCCTGTATTATAATGAAAAATTTGATAGTGAATACTAACAAAAACTACCTGTTGAGTTCAAATGGGATCCTATCCAATAGACCCAGCCTGTGACTTAAGCAGTACATACATATAGCAGTGCTGAGTAACTGAAGGAGGCATACATATACAGTATATTCGGCTAGCATAACCTACGCGGGTGCACAGAAGTCGCAGTGAAAGAGGAACGAGCTATAAACCCTTAAGCTATACCATGGATAGGAAATTCAAAAGCTAGCGTTTATGTCTGTGACCTGTAGTAGCAAGAGGTCAGGGTCAGACATATGGGATAGACGGAGTACACTCATTCATTACCCATAGCCAATGCTGTATAATATTGTGAACCAGTCAGTAACACATAGGTATATCACAATCAATGCATAGGATTGCGGAATAAACAAGCGGTAGAGCGCTGGGCTCGCAATAGTGACAACCCGGGTTTGAATCCCGGTCACGACGGGGTCCCGTTGTGGGCTCTGTCTACTCTAATCCAAGCTCAAAACAAAACCAAGTCTTGTTATGAGGTGGAGCATTGATACTGATCAGTTCGTGGTGCCCATTGCTACGCCGTAACTTGTGAAAACAAGTATCCAACCCGACAGCTTCAGCATAACAGTGAGGGTGTGGTATGAGAAACAGCGAATGCAGGTCAATGGTCGGCTACACAAAACAATTCCTGTCTTCTGAATGGAAATAATTATGTCAAGAACTCACTTGGCTTTCATTTCCAATTCACTGGCTTTGGCTTCTTCCTTGTGGATCGCAGAATTTAGTTTGTCTATTTGTTCCTTCAGAACAGCCGTTTCCTTTTCCCTGTAGCAGTCAGAACAATGTCATGAATAGTCAATCTTCAATGTGTCCTTTGTGAAGATAGGGTTAGGCAGTAGGGACAGGGGTGGACAAAGTATGTGTAAATCGGATCAAACACAAGCTCGTGTGAAAGAGGCTACGAGCAAATCTCCTGATTGGGATAGGAAGAAGCATTATTTGCTTATCGCCTAAGTAGGCTAAGAAGATTGAGACATACACATATAAATCATATAGAGGTGTGGGTTAAACAGGCAGCACGTCTAAAATTTCCATTTATTGTTTTTTTTTCTCTAGGGGAATTTGACCATTCTATTTAACAGATCTCCTTAAGCCCGAAGATCGTTGGAACGATAAAAGCTAGGAATTACATGAGGAGCTCATTCTCACAGTGGGCACTCAGCATGACAATGCCGACTGCCGGGTTGTACTCCAGCGCTTGGTGTATATCACAGAGCGCTGAGTGTGAGGATGCGGGTACTGACATTTTTTGTTGGGTCTCTTTGATAGTCTGTCTCATTTCCTCTAGAGCCTCCTCTGTCTCCTGAGAGTTCTGGATGAGACTCAGATTCTGTTCTTCTAGCTCGGCAAATATATCCAGGAGCTGTTGAGGATCGGTGAACCACAACTCCTGTTCGTCTTCACTCTCATCATCATCAGTGGCGATAATAGCCACTTCACTAGAGAGAGCTTCTGGAGCCCTGAAACAGGAAATGCATTGATATCTCGAGTAGATACCGCAATTTTTGTACTATGGGACTATTGCTAAATTGTAGATTGTTCGCTTCAAATGATGTTATGATTAATGTAAATACCCCAAACGTGGACAGTTATATTGCTGAACTAGACAGGTTTTATTCACTGTAATCATTGAGTTCTAAACCGTCAGATCTTAAAGTAATTATAAACTGGTAAAAACATGAAATGTATAAACGCAATGTGAACGGCTGACTTTACCTAGATGGAGAACGCATGGTTGTGACACTTTCCCTGAGCGATTTGGTTACTTGTGGTGTTAGGCTGTATAGTGAATAGAGATGGGGGACATTGTGATACGGATAGGTGATGGTATGAGGTGAAGACGCAAAGATATGTAAAATATTGAAATGATACTGATATGACCCGGACTACACAAAAAATGTAATAGCAAATCACCGGAGATCTGAATCTCCTTGTCATAAATGAGGCATAATCAACTTCTCCTAGTTGTTTTCACTGTGTGGGACAGTCCAAAAGACTTTCTGTTGCAAACCAAAGTCCACGCTAGGTAGAGGAAAAGTCACATCATAAACACAGGTTTATTTGTCTAAGGGGGAAGTAGATATAGGCGAGGAAGAGCGTCGGAGCTTACATATAACACATGGAATAAAGCGAAGGCACAGAGTGTTTTTGATATACCAGCCCCAACTCCTGCAGAAGACAATGACTTGCCTACTTTGGTTACCCTGTACATAAACAGAGCGATACATACTAGTTACGTTTTACATCCAAACTTGATCTGTTGGTGGTACCCGTGCCAGTACCAGCACCAGTGGATTGGGCATGATGTAAGGCTTGTTGAATGGTTCTGGTGAGAGCTTGGAACCTGTAGGATTAGATATTGAGATGACGTGGGAGAAGACAGGATCAGGATGGTGAGATGATGATGGAGAGATGGAGATATGGAGAGGAAGACTAACTTAAACTTAAACCTGAATAATGTTATTCATAGGTACAATACAAATTCAAAGATGAGTGTCGAAATTTCTTTCAGAGGGATATCAATTACTTGTGAATATGTGAGATGACACCTATAATCTGGAGATGACAGAGTGGCGGGCTTGTTAATTTGTGGAAGACTGTAGTACTTTTCTCATTTTATTTCCGGCTACTCTAGCTGGAGAGGTGTATACTAACAGCAGGATTATCACAGCACAACTTACATCAATATTATTTACCATTATCTAACCCTATCAAGCTACAGTAGATTATTATGCAACCATTACTCCTCACCATGATATATCCATGACATGGCTATATACCTGGACTTGCTACGCATTGTTCTGTAATGTGCACAATGTGCTGTGATGTCAATAGTTTTGCAGGCATCGCTCATTGAAAATTGCTGGTACTCTGCCAAGACGGCAGCGTGCATTGAGTCGATTTGCCCTTAAGGCGTCACTGCAGATAGTGACCTTCGCATTAGGGTAACCTTGATCAGGCGTAATCAATGACAGGCCACGCAATGTTTGGAATGTACTCATGAGGAAAGGGTACATAAACCGCTGCCCTGATCATGGCCCGAGGGTGTGATCACTTCGTGTGTGCAAGTACTTGTTGACATTACCGAAGATGACCCGTCTTTCAACCTAGATATAATCTCAAATGATTGCGTAGACATGTTCACTTCAAAATGATAAACTCATCATACCACCTACCAGTGACATATGTCACTGCACCTAGACACTGGGTATCTCAACCAGCCCCTCTATTTAAAAAAACCCATATAGAGGGATACCATAATGAAATCTGGTACTTCTGTATGATCCAATATACCATTCCATCCATGCAGCTAGCCATCCAAAAGGGATTTTCAATTACAATGGCGAAATACTTTTGGTATCATGCAGGTTACAGCCATTGAGTTATCCTCCCCTAACTCTATGGTCACCGGCCACAGGTCACCACGTATTATAGTCACTGAACCAAAAGCCTGTGACATACCCTGGACGACCTTTGCTAGGCACCTTCTTCCCCTTTCCTTTGCCTGGAGTCTGCGCCATCGATCTCTCCTTCGCTGACTGTGCTTCCTCTCGCTGTCGTCTTCTCTCCTCTCGACGCTGCTGTCGTTTCTTTGCACGCTCGAGCTTCACCTCCTGTAAAGAATACAAATTGGGTTATCAAGATGGTAAAAAGTTTGCAAACAATTTCATAAACGCGGAAAATAAAAGATCAAATTATCCCTAGTAACAGGAGGACCTAGTTTCTGATGGTCAGTATGAGATCAGTTATTTATTTACAATGAATGACTTTTTAACACAACAATCTTTAGAGCTCACATTAGATTGAGTTAGTCACGCCAGTCCTTTATGTCATTGGACACGCGCTGTTTGTCCGCACTAATGCTCCCAATATGGAGTTGCCCTATCTTGTCAATGAATGACCCCCCCCATAACACATCTCCACTGCTATACTAGATAGGAAAAGCAGAGGCTAACAGTTTGATTCTGCAAAACCATCAACACTTTGGCTGATCGTGAGCTGATAGCCGCCAGCAGCCAGCACTATCTACCTGTGTGACTCGGTGGTTAGGGCTTA